>Ga0123354_10000545_pt1 | contig 38663 bp, 23 predicted proteins | sample TergutLab28metaG_2_FD_97872 | JGI IMG/M metagenome (GOLD analysis project Ga0123354, IMG submission 97872) | Labiotermes labralis P4 segment gut microbial communities from Petit-Saut dam, French Guiana - Lab288 P4 | ecosystem: Host-associated > Arthropoda: Insects > Digestive system > Gut ... | reverse complement strand
TATACTGTGTGTTTTCTCCGCCCCTCACATACTATTTTACACGCAATCACACCGAATTCAGATTCTTTGGGCAAAAAAACCCAACAAAAGTGGGTGTCGACAAAGAAACTATATGCCTCATTGTCGGGAGATATCGTGAGATTCAACCTGTTGCCACAAACTGAAGTACAATGAGGACCCGTTGGTGAAGAACCATCGCGTATGGCTTCTGGATCGGTCACCCGGTCGAGTTGTCAGTGGTGAGAGCGTGTCCCCAGTACGCCGAAGTGCCGTTGACCCGTCTTGTGTCTGTCCCTGTAAATGCTCATTTGACGGTTGTTCGCTGACGGGCCCGATGTCTGGAACCAGGCATGCTGTCTCAGGGTACGACTCACATTGTCGCGGTTGCGGAGATGGTGTGCCAGGTAGCATGTCAGCCGGGGCAGGGACTGAAGAAAAAGATAGGACCACTGTGAACGAAGAACTAACTCCCCGCCGAGCCGTGCCCGAGCATCATCGGCGGAATATTTGGATCATCGTCGTTGTAGCTGTTGTTGTCGTTTGTGGCGGTGGAGTGGGTGTCGCGTACGGAACAGGCTTCTGGCCCTTCTCTTCGACCGCGCAAAACACCCCGACGCCCACGCCGCCGTCATTCGGTCCGCGGGTCATCCAAACACCCACCCCCACGCCGCCTCCCGTACTGGAGCCCTTGCCGACATGGCCGTTGACCGGAGTCGGCGGCGATGTCGTCGACCGTCCGGCTCTGGTCGTCAAGATCGAGAATTCCTCGGACGCCCGTCCGCAGGAGGGTTTGGAGTCCGCTGACATCGTCTACGAGGAGATGGTCGAGGGCGGCATCAGCCGGTTCGCGGCAATCTTCAACTCCACCTTGCCACCCCGGATTGTGCCGATTCGTTCCGTACGTCCCATGGATGGCCCCATCACAGCGTGGACCGGTGGAGTCCTGGCGTTCTCCGGTGGACAAGCCCAGTTCACCAGTCGAGCGCAGAACGACGGGTTGCAGCTACTTTCCATGGATGCGGGCGCGAAGGGCTTCAGCCGGGTCTCAGGCCGGGCGTCGACCCACGACGTCGCCGGCGACCCCGCTGCTTTCCTGGCCCAGGCCGACTCTTCCCATCAATCGCCCCCGCCGCCTTTCGCCGCGTTCGACACCGATGGTTCTGGCAGTACGGCCCAACGTCAGGGCACGATGACCTCCCAGGTGTCGGTGACGATCTCCTCGATCGCGCATCCGAGTTGGAGTTGGGACGCGTCGTCCGGTCGCTGGTTGCGCTCCGAAGGCAACACTCCCGCCAAGGACGCGGCCGGGGACCAACTGAGCGCGAGCAACGTGCTCGTCCTGGGTGTCCAGGTTCAATACTTGGCTGGAACAGACGCGGCCGGAAATCATATACCGGAATCCATCGTGGTGGGCCAGGGGTCGGGTATCGTCGTGTCTGGGCAGATGAGTGCCCCGATCACGTGGCAAAAGGCCGACGAATCGTCACCGTGGCAATTCCTGGACGCCACCGGTGCACCCGTCACGCTGACGCCTGGCAACACATGGATCGAATTGGTGCCTAACTCGGGAACGTGGTCGGTCTCGTAACGGCTGCTCCCCGCGTCCTGCTTGAAACGCGGGATCATCTGATCGGAGGTTGAGATGTCTAGTCCATCCCATGAGTGGCAACCGCCCGACGATGGCGACGCCCAGCGTGCACGAGCCCCGAGATGGCGCACGTGGCTGATCATCATCACGGCTGTGGTCGTCGTCGCTGCCGGTACGACAGTCGTGGTGTCGGCTATGACGAAGCCCAAGACGCTCCCGTCACAGCCCATCGCGTCGGGGGTGCCGTCGCCCAGCCCATCGCCTTCTCCCCGGTCCGTACCCACGCCTACTGAGACAACGGCGACGTGGCCCTTGACGGGAATGCCAGGCGACGTGGTCCAGCGGCCTGCCCTGGTCATCAAGGTGGAGAACTCCTCGGATGCCCGCCCCCAAGAGGGGCTCGATTCGGCGGATGTCGTCTTCGAGGAGATGGTCGAAGGCGGGATTAGTCGATATGTCGCTATGTTCAATTCCACCTTGCCTACTCACGTTGTGCCAGTACGCTCGATTCGTCCGATGGACGGTCCCATCGCCGGCTGGACCAATGGGGTGATCGTATTCGCCGGTGGCAAGGACCGCTTCAAGACCCGGGCCCAGACCGACGGCCTGCAATTGATCAGCACGGGGTCAGGCTTGGGTCGGGTCAGCGACCGGGTGGCCCCGCACAACTTGGCCGGCAACCCCGAGAAACTGCTTGCCAGAGCCGATGCCAACCACCAGGCGCCGCCTCCGCCCTTCGCCACGTTCGCATCTGGCGGTGCGCCAGGAACCGCCCAAACCGAGGGTACGCCCGCATCGAAGCTCACAGTCAACATCTCTTCCATCGCCCAACCCCGCTGGACCTGGGACGGTCAGAAATGGTTGCGCTTCGAAAAAGACAAGCCCGCTGTCGTCGTCTCCGGCACACAGTTGTCCGCCACGAACGTCCTCGTACTCGGCGTGGACATCGTCATGCAACCCGAAGTCGACGCCAACAATGTCCATGTTCCCGAATCCATCGTCACCGGCCAGGGCCAGGGCTTGCTCGCCTCCGGCGGCGCGTCAGTCCCCATCACCTGGAAAAAAGACACCGAGACCTCCGTCTGGCAGTTCCTCGACGCCAACGGCCAGCCCGTCACCCTCCTCCCTGGCATCACCTGGGTCGAACTAGTCCCCAACGGAACAGGCAACTGGTCAGTGTCCTGAGGGCCTCGCTGATCGTCCTGATCAACGTGTCGTTGGGGGATTATATGGCATGCTGGAGTTATGCGCGCGATTATCGTACACAAGCCAGGCGGACCCGAAGAACTTGAATTTGCTGAGGTGGAGACACCTCGGCCGGGGCCTGGGGAAGTACGTATCGCCGTGGCGGCGGCGGGGGTGAACCGGGCAGACCTCGCGCAGCGGCGGGGGTTTTATCCTCCGCCTCCGGGGATCACGGACATCCTTGGGCTCGAAGTTTCGGGGGTTGTGGATGCGGTTGGACCGGATGTAGCCGAGGCTTCGGATGCGAGTACGGCGGGGTCTGCTGCGTGGACTCCTGTCGTGGGCACTCCAGTGGTGGCTTTGCTGGCTGGTGGTGGGTATGCCGAGTACGCGGTCGCCCCGGTGGGGCAGTGCGCGCCCGTACCCGCGTCGATGGATATGACTGATGCCGGAGGCATCATGGAGACCGCGGCAACAGTGGTGTCTAATTTCGATCACATCCGCTTGTCAGCAGGCGAAACGATCCTGATTCACGGGGGTACGGGCGGCATCGGCTCGTTCGCCCTTCCGTACGCAAAACAACTCGGTTTGCGTGTCATCACGACCGTCGGGTCCGAGACCAACGCCGCCTACGCCCGAGAGCGGGGCGCCGATGTGGCCGTCGACTACCACGGTGACTGGGAAGAAGAGGTACGCCAGGCCACGTCTGGTGCAGGCGTCGACGCCATCCTCGACATCATGGGTGCGAAGTACTTGGAGGCCAATGTCCGCCTGCTCACCCGAGGCGGCAGACTGTGCATCATCGGCCTACAAGGCGGCCGCAAAGCCACTCTCGACATCAACGAACTACTATCCAAAGCCGCAACAGTCACTGCGACCAGTCTCCGCTTCCGCCCCCTGAGGGAAAAAGCCGAAATCGTACGCCACGTCGCCGAACACATCTGGCCCCTCTTCGAGTCGGGAGCCATCCCCCTCCCCAAGATCACAACATTCCCGTTGTCCCAAGCCGCCGAAGCCCACACTCACCTAGACTCCGGCCACAACCTGGGCAAGGTCGTTCTCACGAACTGACAGCAAACGCGGACGCAATTCGCGTAGTGGTGGTTGTCGTTTTGAGCGAACACTAGCTCAGATTTTTCGCCATTTTTATCTGCTAGTGTTCGCTTATGAAATATTGGTACGTGGGGGATGCGGCTCGGGCGTGGGGGGTGTCCGAACGGTGGGTGCAACGACTGCTGGTTGCGGAACGGATTCCGGGGGCTGTGCGGGAAGGGCGACGCTGGCTGATTCCTCAGTCCGCTCCCAAGCCGGTCGATGGGCGTGGGTTCCGGTATCAGAATATTCGAGAAGAGCTGAGGGAACGGTTGTTGCGGATCGATGCTCTCAAGGCTGAGTTGGAGCGCAGGCGGCCTTTCACTCGTTCGGAATTGGACCGGATTCGGCGGGAGTTCGGTGTGGAATACACCTATGATTCCAACGCAATCGAGGGGAGTAGCCTGACTTTGCGGGAAACCGCACTTGTCCTTGAGGGTGCGACCATCGGGCAGAAGGCGCTCAAGGAGCACTTGGAAGCGGTGGGCCACAGGGATGCGTACGACTTTGTTGAAACTCTGGCAGCTCACATCCCACCTGAACCGATCACATCGCGGGTGATCAGGGAACTGCACTTTCTTGTCCTGGCCGATCAGCCTCAGGCTCGGGGGGCTTTCCGCACCATTCCCGTGCGCATTCTGGGAACCACCCATCGGCCTCCAGAACCGCTGCTGGTGCCAGAGCTGATGGAAGACCTTGTGTCGGAAGTGTCCAAGGATCGTCGTCATCCGGTGGTACGTGCCGCACGGTTCCATCTGCGGTTCGAATCGATCCACCCGTTCATCGATGGTAATGGCCGTACGGGGAGGCTGGTCCTCAACCTGATGCTGCTCCAGGCGGGATACCTTCCGGTCAACATCAAGTACGCCGACCGCGAGCGCTACTATGAGTGTTTTGAGGCCTGGGACAATAACCAAGACTCACTTCCCATGACTCTCCTGGTCGCCGAGTATGCTGAGGGCCGGATCCGGGAGTGGATCGACATCCTCGACCATTCAGTGGATGTCGTGGAGAAGGTACGGGTGTGAGGACGTGTGCGTTGGCGAGAGGTCCGATGAGGCAGGCGCGATACCGGACTAGCTCATATTTTTCCTCTATTTTGGCAGCTAGTGTTCGCTTCGTAACCATGGGGTAGAGGTATCCCCGAATCCACCGATCCATGGCTGCTGCGCGACCCAGTGGAGGTACGCTGGCTCGTCGGGCGTCGCTCAACAGACGTCCAGTCTGCCCTCACGCCACCCGCCGACCCATCGCACCCCCACAGTGTCGCTCGCGACGCCAGCAATCGGTGGATTCGGGGTATCTCCGAGTGCCGAAATGTGGTGACGCCGACTACCGGACTCGTTTGTTGGGGTTGATGAGGTCTAGGATGTCGACTTTTTTGTTGGTTTGTTCGAGGAAGATTTCGACGAAGGCTTTCATGGCTTCCTTGTCGCCGACGCCGGCGTTCATGTCGGTGATCAGGTCGTTGACGGTGGCGTAGATCTTGGACGGGAACTGGCTGGGGTGGGTGTAGAAACCGCGGGCCTGCTCGTACTGTTCCATGTCGTGGGCGTAGAAATAGACGGGGATGCCGCACAGGTAGGCCTCGTAGACGATGGCGGAATAGTCGGTGACGACGGCGTCGGCGATCGCGAGGAGTTGGATGGCGGAGAAGTCGGGCACGTCGATGGACACGGATGGGAAGGCCGCCCCGGAGCGCTCGCCGCGGATGGGGTGGGCTTTGACGATGAGGGCCCAGTCGTTGTCGTGGATGGTCTGGACGAGCGAGAGGACCCGCGAGGTGTCCATGGCAGTACGCCGGATCGTCGGGGCGTAGAGGACGACACGCCGCCCGGCCAACTGCGGATAGGCCGCCAAGATACGTTTGCGCACATCGGCCATGTGATGGGGGTCGCTCAACAGCTCCACTCGCGGCAGCCAGGCGACGTGGAAGATGCCCGGGTCGCAGTGATAGGCCTCGGCGAAGTACGGGATCGCGCCGGAATAGCTGACGACGGCATCGGTGTACCCGGCGTGCATGCGCAACAATCCGGCCAGGGTACGCGAGGGGATGTTGGATTGTGCCGACCATCCTTCGGACTTGTCGACGATCGACCAGCCGAATTTTTTGAAGGCGCCGAGGGCGTGCCAGAGCTGGACGACTCGCAGGCTCGGGCGGTGGTTCAGCAGGGACGCGAGCGGCAGATAGGCGTCGAGGACGACAACCCGCGATGTCGCCATTTCGTACATCTGGTGGAACAGATGGAGCACATACCTGGCTCGCGACAGCAGGCTCCCTCCGAATTCGCGGCATAGAACAACGGTCTTTGGTGGATGGGGAACAGCCTGCAACCGGTCGACCAACACCTGGAAGTCAGCCGTGATGGCGTTCGAGTTCCACGTGATGAACGCCACTTTGTTGCGCACGGGCAGCAGCTTCATCACAGAGTAGATTGCGTTCGCCACCGGCACGCCAATACGCAACAACATTCGCTCAACAGAGACTTTAGCCTTGTCGGAGCGCGTTTGATGTTTCGGTGGCGCGTGGTTGTTCATTACTCACAACCTACTCCTGTCCAGGCCTGACACGGTAGTTGATGGATGGTGTATCTGTCGACTGAGACGAATATATCGTCGAGGAGCCAGTCCGCACCCGTCACGAATCACTGTTCCAGTGGTCCACATCCACGGCGATGGGGGGCCCCTGGTGGAAGATCAGGTCGATGAAACGCTGGGTGGCGTGGCCGTCGCAGCGGTCGAGGAACTTGTCGTGGAACTGGCGCAGGCGTGCTTCGTCAACCTGCGGGTCTCGCAGCGCGGACAGCAGTTCGGGGAAAGTACGTGCGAGAGGACCGTACGCGTACTCGTCGAAGTCGTAATAGAAGCCGCGATGCCGGGTGTAGTCGTCGAGGTCGGGAACGTAGAAGACGACCGGGCGTCCGAGCAGGGCGTAGTCGAAGATGGCGGACGAATAATCGGTCACCAGGACGTCGGCCACCAGGAGGAGGTGGTTGAATTCGTGGTACGAACTCAGGTCGATGATCTTATCGGCGTACGCGGGCGGGATCGGCAGCGGGTCGGTGATGAACGGGTGCATCTTGATGACCAAAAGGTCGTGATCACCGAGGGCGGCCCCGAACCTGTCCAGGTCGATGAACTTTGCCGGATAATGGGCCCCGCGCTTCTGCCCCCCGCGGAAGGTGGGTGCGAAGAGGATCACACGCTTGCCCTTCAGTTGCGGCACGGCATCGTAGAGGGGCTCCAGAATACGGTCCTGCTCGTCGGCGTCGAAGAACAGGTCGGAACGCGGTGCCCCTGTGGCATGGACAGTCTGCAACGGCACGGAAAAGGCCTCGGCGAAATCCTTGCGAATCGACTCAGCCGACACAATGACATCAGTGTAATTCTTGTGCGACATGGAGGTCGACGGCGGCCCGCCCCCTCGGCCCTGACGGCTGTACCCAACACGCTTGAGAGCCCCGAGCGCATGCCAGACCTGCACCAGACGCGTACCCCGCCGCAACCGAAGCGGATACAAAACGGGCAGGAAGTCGTCGACCAGGACGTACTGGGTCTGTGCCATCGCGACAACAAAACGAAGATTGTGAATCAATCGTGTCCAACCAGATGCCGTCCGCGTCGGCAGGCAGACTTCCGTGACCGCGTACTGGTTCTTGTCCAGGCTGTCGTAAACGAACTTGAGGTTGTCGGTCAAAACCCCGAGCCGATTCGTGACGAAGATGACACTGTTGGGCCGAATAGGGCACACCAGGCTGACAAGGGAATACGCGAGAATACTGGGGAGGTTTCGCAGTCGTTGCAACTGGGGGTGGAGCCAGAGTCGCCATTGCGCGGGCATCAGGTTCGAGTCTCCTTCAGAACTGTCATTGTTCTCTCGACTCCGTCTGAGATGGTGTAGAGAGGCTGCCAGCCCAGGCCGGCGAGCTTGGATCCGTCCATGACCGCCAGGCTCGCCGTAGAGAATCCCCGTGACTCCACCGCGCCGGGAAGGTCAAAGACCACCTGTTGTCCGACCGTGTGGGCGACCAGCCGGGCCAGGTCTTTCAGATGGATGTCGCACGAAGGATGAGCCACGTTGTACGCCTCGCCGGACGTGCCCGCCATCAGACAAGTCAGAATACCACTGACCGCGTCAGCGACATGGCAGTACGAATAGAACTGCTCGCCAGCGGACTTCAAGACGACATCGCGGCCGGCGACCGCATTGGTGAGGAATTGCGACATGGCCTTGGTGTCATCGGCCCTCACTGTGGGCCCGAACACGCGAGGTAAGCGGACGATGACGACATCGGCGCCGTACTGTTCCCGGTAGGCCTGGCAGAGGGCTTCGCCGGTGCGCTTGCTCTCGGGGTATCCGGCGCGCAGGGTATTGGAGTCGATGTAGCCCAGGTCGGACTCCCGGAACCGGTCCACATCGCCGCGGTTCTCGCCGTAGATTTCCACGGTCGACAAGAAGAGGGTACGTCGCGCGTGGGTGCGCAGGGCCAGCTCCAACATGGTTCGTGTGCCCTCTACGTTCACCATGATGGTCCCGACCGGATCGGAAGCGTATGCCACGGGGTGGGTGTTGCTGGCGGCATGGATGACATAGTCAGCCGATGCGATGGGAAGGGACCTGATGGGTGCTGTGGGTGGGGGTGAGGCGGGTGCGAAGTAAGCGGACGGTGTGGGGGTGGGGGCTGGTTTTCCGGGCGGGGGCAGGGGTTCCATCTGTGCAAGATCCGCCGGTTCAGACGGTAGAGGAACATTGTCGGAGGCAGGAGACTGTGAGGTGACCATGCCGTCGCCAAGGTCAACTGCCGACATGGTCAGATTCGGATACCCGTCGTACTGGCTGAACTGCTGAAGCAAAGACGGCAAAGTTCTGGCAAGTGCGTGCACGGTGCAGTTCATGCCGTACTGATTGTTGCGGGCCATCAAGACGTCGACCAGAAAGGTGCCAATCGCTCCGGAAGCGCCGGACAGGATCACTGTGGAGTCGCGGAGCAAATCCCAATCAAGATTGAGGGATGCGACGCGATCGAGGTCTTGCCGATAGGTATGACTGCTCAACCGGTCCACGTCTCAACTCCTGCGCCCGCGGACAACGCCTCACAGGAGCTGATTGACCGGAAGCAAGTGCTCAGGAGGTGTCACCTTCAACAGGGCTTGGAAGAGCGCCAAGTCGTCGGGGGTTGTCAGCTTGATGTTCTTGTCCGATCCCACCGAGAAGTAGAGACGCTCACCGAGTTCCACCATCATGGTGTTGGTGTACGACGACGGCCCGATACCCAGGTGCTTCTCGTAGGCTTCCTGGTAGCGTGACGCGAGCACGTCGTAATGGTAGGCCTGAGGAGTGGCGACACGGCGGATGGAGTCACGCGGGATGAAGTCAACGGTCGAGTAGGGGTCTTCTTGATCGATCTGGAAGATTTGTTCGTTGTACGGCAGGGCTGCCACGCCGTTGCCAAAAGCCCGGCAAGTGGCCAGGACATCGGAAATGACAGAGGCGTCGACCAGGGGCCGGATACCGTCATGGATGACCACGATGTCTTGGGGATGGCAGAGTCCCTGGAGATGCAAGATGCCGTTGTGGATCGAATCTTGTGCACTATCGCCGCCGACCACAATCCAGTCGAGCTTGGTGATGCCGTACTCCTGCGCATAGTCCATCAGAATATTCTGGTATCCCTCAATGCACACGACACCGATGGAGTCGATGCTGGGGTGGTCCTGGAAAGGCTGGAGGGTATACATGAGGATCGGCTTGCCGTCGACCATGACGAACTGCTTGGGCATGTCCAAGCCCATGCGCGACCCGGATCCACCTGCAATTATTAAAGCCGTATTCATCTGCCAACCTTGATGCACTCAAAACGATAGGGTTAATTAGGTAGTAGTTACTCTTGAGGAGAAGAAGCCCGAGTCCTCACAGACTCTTCAGTACCCACGAACTGCTTCTTCCTTCCTAAGGATTCCTCAGGAAACACTACTCGGTTTGCCTGTAGATGCCAAGTCGGACATTGTGTGGTTCCTGACAGTGATCCCACGGATTGGGACTCCCTTTCTCACCGAAGACCACACCTGGGACGCTAGTATTTAGTGACAATTCGCCCGTGCAAGAGGAGATTCGATGGGTGACCTGGGGTTCAGATACCGCAGCATTCGCCACGTCTTAGGCGTGGCAGTGCGGCGCGTTGTTCCTCCTCAGACCTGGGATCTGCTGCAGGGCGCTCGCCGTAGATTTCGAACAGTGCAGGCTCAATTCCGAATTCCGCACTATCCAGGCATGCCTTTACTATCTATCGTGGTGGCATCACATAATACTGAAAATTATCTGGGGGAAGCGCTCAAAAGTCTTATCCGGCAGCAGTGGTCACACATCGAGATCATCATTGTGGACGACGGTTCCACTGACCGTACTGCGGACGTGGCGGCCCAGTTCACAGGCTCGACGATCCGCCTGATCCGTCAATCTCATCGTGGACCAGGGGCCGCGCGCAATGTGGGAGCGTCACTGGCGAAGGGGAAATACCTGGCCTTCTTCGACTCCGATGACATCGCGGATCCTTTCTTCTACCGGCAGGCGATTTTCGGACTGGAGAAAACGCATTCGGATTTCGCAGTGGGGTCTTACGGCACCCTCATCGACTCCAAACTGTGCCTGCCCCCTCCATACATCCAGGTACTTCACCGCAGCAGCAGACGCGGTGTCGTCTTGAGCCAAGTGCCAGAGGTGATGACCAACGCTTTGATGTGCACGAGGGTCTATCGCCGAGACTTCTATGAGCGGGCCGTCGCCCCACAACCGGAAGGCGTTTTCTTCGAGGATCAGTTGTTGACGATGAGGGCGTTCGTACGAGCGCGGGGTTTCGACATCCTGCACCAGCCGGCCCTCCAATGGCGTCGGCGGGAGACCAAAGACACCACGACTCAACAGGCGGGTGAGGCCCACAACCTGCGTGAACGCGTCCGGGCCTACAAGGAGACAGCGGACTTCCTCCTGAACGAGGGCAGACCCGAGATCCGAGTGGCCAGACTGGCTCAAATCCTGGCGACAGACCAGTTGACTCTGACGAGACTGTCCACCGCCTCCGAGGAGTACTTCGACATCGCCCGCCAGTTCTTGGAGTGGGCGATCGCCGAAGTGGGACAAGAGACGTACGCTGAACAGGTCGATGTCCAGGACCGGGTGCTGCAAGCTGTCGTAATGCGCATGAACTTGGAGGCCGCCCAATCATTTCTGGAGGCTGATGGCCGGAACCTCAAGCCGTGGGTTTTTCGCTCAGACTCGCAAGGTCTGCTGGCGTGGTTACCGGGATGGCAACTCGACCAATCGGCGGACGTGCCCCTCTCCACCCGTCGGGTGGGAAGGCGACAAGCTGAACAGATTCCTCCCGAGGCGATCCTCGCTGGTGGTGCTCACTGACGACAGGCATTGTGGGACTTCAAGGTAAGATGAGTACCTGATCCGGGCAGAGAACCGGGACTCGCGACAATTCAGAGGTGCCGATGCGGATTCTGCTACGTGCTCACAAGAGCCCGTTCCGTGTGGCCAGCGCGGGCAAGACTCTCTCCAAGAACCTCATCGGCAACAATGTCGGCAACCTGGTCTTTTCCCAATCGGTCTACCGACTTCTGTCCACGCAGGGGACGAAGATCGACGCCCGCAAATTCGTGAACCTTGACCCAGATCGAGTCAACGCAAATTACGACTTGGTCGTCGTGCCTTTGGCTGATGCCTTCCGGAAATCCTTCACCGATGAACTCCAGGCGATGACCGACCTCTTCAATCGGCTCACCATCCCCGTCGTGGTCCTCGGCGTAGGTTGCCAGGGCCCAGTGAGCGGGCGAATCCCAGCCTCCGGCCTCGACGCCATCGTGAAAGAGTTTGTTTCAAGCGTGTTGAACCGGTCGGCCACCATGGGCGTCCGTGGAGAGGTCACAGCCGGCTATCTCAAGCGCCTGGGTTTTGGGTCCGATGTGGTCGACGTGATCGGTTGTCCGTCCATGTTCATGGCCGGGCCGAACCTGAGCATCACAAAGACGGTCGAGGCCATCACGGAACAATCACGCATCTCGATGAATATCTCTCCGTATGTCCCTAAAATGGGGCCAATTTCATTAGACCACGCTGCACGATATCAGAACCTTATATATACAGCCCAAGACCACCTCACCCTGGGCCTGATGCTGACCGGGACGTACTATGCCAAGAAGCCCCAACCAGAGGGTTCTCCAACCACCTTGGACCACCCGCTGTTGAGCCAGAACAGGACCAGGTTCTGTGTGGACCCGACCACCTGGATTCGCCATCTGTCCGGCTTCGACTTCTCATTCGGCTCCAGGATTCACGGGAATATCGTCGCCTTGTTGGCCGGTGTCCCTGCCGTTGTTCTTGCGCACGACTCGCGTACTTTGGAATTGGCCGACTACCACGAAATCCCCCGCCAGATCCTGACAGGCCAGACTGATGTCGACGCCGCTGACCTTTACGCCGGGGCCAGCTGGGAGGCGACTCTCACGGGTCACAGCGAGCGATGGGAGCGCGTGACTGAGTTCCTGCGGCGCAACGACCTAGCCCACGTGTACCTCCCAGGTCAGTCACCACGAAAATTCGACCAGAAGTTGAAATCCATTCGTTTTCCCAAACCAGTATCGGTTGGGGACTTCACCGCCAGACGCTTTGCCCTGACACGGGCGATGGATACGCAGGCTGAACCTGGAACGTCTCAAGCATTGATAGCCAGGGTACGCAACGTGCGTCAGTCGCTGAAGCTCTGATCACGTCTCCTTCAGTTTCCGTTCGATGGCAGCGACAGTTCTGGCACAGTTATCGGTGTCGTGAAAGGCAAAAGTATTCTGTATCCGGGACAGGTAGGGTTCACTGGTTGTGTAGTGGGCATCCATGATGTTCTGGATGGCGACGCAGGCTGCCTCCGCGTCGTAAACGACTGGTCCGAACCCGTCGCGTTCATGGGAGAAATACCCCGGCCGAGATGTATGGCTTGTGAGGAAACTATCTTTGTCGCACTGGTAGTAGACCACAGGCAAACCCACGTAGGCTGCATCGAATGCCAGCGAAGAAAAATCGGTGATGAACAGCGATGCTCTGGACAATTCTTGTTGGTAGTTGATCTCATCGCCAGTGAGTCGGGTGACGTAGGGTGGCAAGTCGAGTTCGGGAACCAGAGCGTTCAGACGGTGGTGGAGAATCAAGTGAATATGCTTGCCGGAGGAAGCAAGAGCTGGAGAATGAAGTAGTTTATGCCAAGCCTGCCAATAGTCGGACTCTTCGAAAACTTGACGCCGGGAATCCTGGTTGAGACATGTTGCCAGATCGCGTTCCAGATCGGCGCGCCACGTCGGGGCGACAAGAATAGTGTCTGTATTCACTTGAGCCGACCGAAGGGTCGTCAACCGATCCCAGCGAGTGAGCCCCAGAAGTTCGACTTGCTTCGTGGTGAGGGAGTACGGAGAACCAGGCCCAACGATACTGGCCCATTCTGCCAACGTGGAAGTGGTCATCAAGGCAATCGGTTTGCCGTTCACCCACCGGGACAAGTCGTTTACGATGACTCCGTGCTGAAGAAAGACGAAAATGCCTGGCAACGCATCATCATCTTGTTGGGTCACCGGATACAGGCAGGATGGCACGATGTCCGAGGAGATCCTCACTGCCGCGTGGAGAGCAATCACTGTCGCCATCCTGCTGCCGTATTCGATTAGACGAAACCCCTCGGATGCAAGCCTATTCCAGTGTGGTGAGGTCTTTGACAATAAAAAGTATGCGTTTATTTCAGGTCGAGAGAACTTGAGATAGCGGTACAGGTGTTCCCCGTTGTCGTCGGCAGTGTTCGTTCGATCCATGACCACCCATGCGTTGGCGTACTGTGGCCAACGACCGTTACTAGTTTTGCGCTGTACTGCTTTCGTCATCCGGATGCGGTGCCGGTGAATGAGTCGATCGCGTTGACGACTCAGACTCTCTGTGACAGTCCGTGGCATGGATCGGCTTGTCGCCAGGGGGGCTATCCTCAAGACTCTCCCGATCTGATCGACAACCCGATCAAGCCCATTATCTGATTGTTCTGAGCTGAACCGGAATCGACTGGTGGTTGGTGACTGTCGTTGCGGAGGGATAACATGCCTGAGCTGTGTCTGGACACCATCGGTCCATACAGAGTCTGAGGTCGGTTCGGTTGTGCCCGTGTCCCAGGCCAATGTCACTTGAGTCGCCCATTCCTCACCGAAATAGACATGGGAACGCTGCATTTCAATATCGAAAGCTCGGGTGCCGTCATCGGATCTGATAGAGAAAGCGGGAGAATCTCCGTGGAAGAAGACTGTCACGCGAGCTATCCTCCCTCTCTTGGGAAGATTGAAGACACGGGGCATTTGTGGGTAAGCCTTGAACCGTACCAGGAGAGCCTGTCTCATCTCCCAGGTTAGTTGAGTGACAGGGAAATCTTCGATCGTACTGAGGTCGATATATCTCATGATCTGTTCCAGCGTTTGGAGGAATTGGGTCGCGGTCTCAGTGTCGACCCAGGCTGTCTTTGAAGTCATCGACTGTTCTTCAGACAGATACCACATGATTGAGTACAGAATCATGTATTGGGCCCAAAGTGGGGTTTGTCCGAGCCTGGCCTGGATGGCAGTGAGCATGCCGAGATACCCCACGCGTGGGACAACGGTATAGTTTTCGGATTTCTGCCACGTGGCTTGAGTCAGGGAAGTCGAAAGTGCTACCCGATGACGATAATAGTAACGAGCACGTGAAGCGATCGCCATCACCGGGGCCTCGAAACACGCAAGGTATCTTCCGATGAGATGGGCGTCCTCGAAAGTCGGCTGAACAGCCGGATCAAAGCGAAGACCGTTTTCCCGCAGGACTGCTGTTCGCAAGAAAGTGGTGCTGCTCAGGGCGAAAGCACTCGGTTCATCTCGAAGATCAACCAGTCTGTCACCATGTCTGAACTTCTCACCCAACGCATGTGTGTCATTCGCGCGACCAGTCTGGCTATCGAGCATCCAAAGGTGTGTGCACACGGCTGAAGACACCTTGTCGAGATCCCTGTCGAGCACATCGGCGACGGAGGCGAAATAGTGTTTGTCAAGGATGTCGTCGGCATCAACTGAGGCGAACCATTCTCCTGCGGCCGCGTCCAGTCCTCGGTTCCTGGCGACAGAAGGACCACTGTTAGTTTGTGTCATCACGGCGACGTTTTTTCTATCGGATGCCCAGGCGTGGGCGATGGAGCCTGACTCATCGTTGGAACCGTCATCAACCAAAATGATCTGAATGCGCGAATGTGGGTAGGTCTGCCAGTCGAGTGAATGGAGTGTAGCGGGGAGGTACTTCGCGGAATTGAAGATGGGGATGACGATGGTGAAGAGATATTTGCTCGTGAGTGGCTCCTTCTCAACCTCGTCTATCGAAGACTCGAGAAAGATAAATGCCAGGTATGCAGGTCACACCATCAGAGTATATGGGACCCTTCCAATCCTGATGGTATAGGGCCAGTGCTGCTCGATCGGGCGAGACATCGGAGGGGCTGTCACCTTGTACCGGGTCTCGTCACACCTGGTTTCCTCGTGAGTGCTGAGATCAGCCTTTATCGCGCTCAGAGTGAAACAGATGGGCTACACGAAGGGACAGAAGGATGCAGTTTACGGCTCCAGTGGCAATGACTCTAACGTACTGGAATTGACGTCTGGACTAGGCAAGCCCGTTGGTCCTGTGACTTCATTTTCTGCTTTCCGGACACCAAACAGGTATTATTTTTGATCCATGTATGCTTACGGTATCTGTGATGATGAGCGGTCTTACGCAGGACCAATTCCGGAGTACATCTCGAAATGTGATTTACCGGAACTTGTGTAGTTTTGCCTGGAAACCGTGTGGGGGCTGTGAGTGCCGACAGAGGGTTTCAAGCGATCGTCTAGGGATTTCACACGCTGTGTTCGAGTTGACACGAGTGTGTTACGCTGATCCTCGCAGAAAGGCAAAATAGCTCTGGAGAGAGGTAATCAATGGCAACTCCGCTTGTGTCTATTATTGTGCCTGTCTACAACGTAGAGCGTTATTTGCCGAAATGCTTACACAGTGTTGTGTCACAGACTCTTCGCAATATTGAGATTATTTGTGTCAATGATGGATCAACTGATGGCAGCCTGGCAATCATGGAAAGCTTTGCGAAGTCTGATCCGCGTATCACCATCTTGAGTCATCCAAACCATGGGTATGGGTATTCGATGAATCGGGGGATCCGCAAGGCAACGGGGAAATACATTGGCATAGTTGAAAGTGATGATTGGGCGGATCCAATCATGTTTGAACAGTTGTCCGATTTCGCTGAGGCCAATGACGCTCAGATCGTGAAGAGTAACTTCTATATGGATTGGACTGCTCCATCAGTACGTTCGGAAGTATTTGAGTACTTTGATTACACCGAGCACGGAATCACGATCACTCCACGGAACTATGACGGAGCGAAGCTGTTTCGCAAGAAGCCATCGATCTGGTCGGCGATCTACTCCAGAGAATTTGTCACCAGCAATCACATCGAGTTCCTAGAAACTCCAGGAGCGTCGTATCAGGACACGTCGTTTGCTTTCAAAGCTTTTGCTTTGGCAGACAGGATGACGTGTGTGAGCAGAGCCTACATTCACTACAGACAGGATAATGAAGAGTCGTCAGTGAACTCTCGTGGTAAAGCATTTTGTGTCTGCGATGAATATGAAGCAATTGAGGAGTTCATCGAAAGCTCTCCTGATTTGCATTCCCTGTATGGCATCGAGGTCCCCACGATCTATGACTCGTTTATCTGGAATTACGAGCGGCTGGATCAAACGCTGAAGTACCCATTCCTCGTACGGGTATCGGAATGGTTCAACCACCTGATTGATGACGGCAAGGTCAATTGGAATTTTTTCAGTCGGCAACAATGGAAAAAAGAAGGTTTCCAATCCATTGCTCATGAGCCGATGTCGTACCACACATGGCGCGAGGATGAGAAAGCTCAGAAGCTTGGAGCAAAGGCCACCATTCATCCAATTCCTGCTGGCTTTGTACCTCACCCCAGTGTTGATACACCGTTTATTAGTGTGGTCGTGCCTGTTTACAAGGTTGAGGCCTATCTCCGCGGGTGCCTCGAAAGTTTGGTCAATCAGACGTTTGAAGACATAGAGATCATCTGTGTGGATGATGGCTCTCCGGACGATTCGGCGTTGATTCTCAAGGAATACGCCCAGAGGGACTCCAGAGTACGTGTGATCACCAAGAACAATGGCGGACTATCGTCTGCTCGCAACGCCGGATTGAAAATCGCTCAAGGCGAGTACGTCCTATTTGTCGATTCTGATGACTGGGTATCGGTCAAATGCTGTGAGGTCTTGCACGAGACTCTCGACGGTAGAGATCCCGTTGATGCTGTTGTCTTTGGAACCACCATTTACCCCGGAGTCCCCAGACCTTCTCAATGGCTACACGAGACGCTTACAGTAATGAAGGGCTACCGGGAACGGATCACCCTGGATGATCTCTTTAATGAGTCTTGTTTTCGGGTGTTTTCATGGCGCCACTGCTTTAGACGGGATTTCCTGCTGGACAACGAGTTGACGTTCCCGGAAGGTACTCCTTTTGGGGAGGATGTTGTTTTTTCGTTCCTGGCGTTTCCCAAGGTAACACACGGGGTTGTCACCCTGAGCGATGAGTTGTACCGCTATCGTCACTATCGAGCAAACTCTCTCATGAACACGGCAACAAACAATCCCTCAAGATTCACACAGAAACAATTGACGATCATTTCTGAAGTGCTTGACATTATTTACTCTTATAGTGAAGCCGCAAGTCCCGATAAGGTCTTGCAACTTGCACTTGAGTTCATGTATGGAGCCATTACATCATGCCCTGAGCCAGGGAAGAGTCTACAGATACGCAAGTTCCTCAAGTTGCTCTCCAAACACCATCTGTTGGGGGCAACGGAGAATCTCAATAAGGCACAGAGCAACTTCTTGAGGGATCTCCAACGACATCCGAATGTTCTGCTTAATCTTTGGAAGGTCGGTCGATCGGATTGGATTGTGCAGCCCCTGAGAAGAGTCGTTCCTCCTTCTCGTGCAGGATTTGCTCGGAGAATGAAGACCCTAGAGAAGCGGTTGGACCAGCAGCAGCAGATGCTTGCCAGCATCCGCAACTCGGTGAATGAATTGGTTCAGCTCATAGAGGCAGAGAGGAATGAAACTCCCGAGTCCCAAGAGACACGTCCCTGATCTGGTCGTGTTTGACCCCGTGACGTTTATGTACGACATATCCGGTGAGTGACGATTTCGAATAGAGAAGAGACAAGGAGACTGTTAATGTCAGATCTTGTAATTGTTGGGGCTGGACTGTTTGGCCTGACGATCGCGGAAAGAGCAGCTACCGAACTAGGAATGAACGTGACTGTCATCGACCGGCGGGATCACATAGGAGGGAATGCATATAGTTCGCTCGACCCAACCACTGGTATTGAAATTCATAAGTATGGTGCTCACCTATTTCATACTAGTGATGAACGTGTATGGGAGTACGTGAACCGATTCACAAGCTTCACCAACTATGTGCACCGCGTCTTCACGGTCCATAAGGGAGTCGTCTATCCCCTCCCCGTCAGTCTCGGAACCATAAATCAGTTTTTCCAGGCCAGTTACTCGCCTGAGGAGGCGCGGCATCTCATTAAGCAGCAAACCATGGAACTAGCAGGCAAAGAGCCCGAGAACTTTATCGAAAAAGGAATCAGTCTCATTGGTAGACCCTTATACGAAGCCTTCTTCAGAGATTACACCGCGAAGCAGTGGCAAACTCCTCCAGAAGAACTTCCTGCATCGATCATCTCTCGACTACCAGTACGCTACAACTATGACACCCGCTACTTTAACGACACCCATGAGGGCCTGCCCACCTTGGGGTATAATAATTGGTTTCTGAATATGATCGACAATCCTCGGATTGAAGTCCTTCTCAGCCACGATTTCTTCGACTCACAGGGGTCATATTCGAAAAGCTCCACAGTCGGGCATGTGCCTGTGATCTATACGGGCCCAATTGACCGGTATTTTGACTACACTCATGGAGTACTCGGCTGGCGGACCATCGACTTGATGCAGGAGACACTTCCTGTGGCTGACTTCCAAGGAACATCGGTCATGAATTATGCTGACAGGGATGTCCCCTTCACAAGAATCCACGAGTTTCGCCACTTCCATCCAGAACGTGACTACACAAAAGATGCAACAGTTATCATGCGCGAGTACAGTCGATTTGCTGAGGAGAATGACGAGCCGTATTATCCTATAGTAACTTCATTAGATAGCACAAAGCTCGTTGCTTACCAGAGCCTCGCATCACATGAGCCTAACGTTTTTTTTGGTGGACGCCTCGGAACCTATCATTACTATGATATGGACAAAGTAATCGCCACTGCATTGGTGATGTTCAGGATGATCATACAGCCACTCTTTGCGCTACGCAGTTAAGGTGAGCAGCGCGAGGAGGATTGCATGTCATGTCAATTGTCGATTGTCTCAATGGACTCTGTTCACTCCTGGAGGTTGGCCAATTGCTTTGACGGGCTTGATCGAGACCTGAAAAGTCAGGTTGAGGTGATCGTGAGTGACGGGGAAGAGTCCTTTATCCAGTTAGGGATCGATAGTAGAAGCGTGCACCCGGCAGGAGTGCAAGGGGGAATCACTTGGGGTGATCGGACTGCCGCCGGATTGATGTCTGCTCATGGTTCCTATGTGGCATTCCTGAGCCGAGACGATGCGTTGGATATCGAACGAACCCTCAGTGTGATTGCCACCGCTTCAGAGAATGGTTATCCAGACCTGATTCTAGCCCGGCACACACGCGCAGAGCCCAGATCCGGTGCTGAAGTTTTTCCCACGGAGTCTTCTGCAACTAGTCGATCAAGCATCGTGGAACAGTTCAGTTTTGCTGATTTACGGGACTCGTTCTGGGAGGAGTGTTTCATGGGCGACCTCTTCTTTTCCAGGGATTGGTTGCAGAGAGCAGGCCTCAGGCCAGAACTCTCAAGTGCAATCGCCAACGATAGGTGGGCGAAACGCTTATTCGTTTTTGAAGCCTGCGGTGTCGCGAATACGGCGCTATATATTCCCTACTCGCTGGCTCACAGAATCGACCACGACAGTGAGGAAGGGGTGGATACCAACACTTGTGCACAGGCTTTCCAAAAGCTTGGCACTGTGTTACCCAAAGTGTTGGCCAACAATCAGGCCCGGGAGTCGTCGATTGAGACGCTCTATAAGCTTGTTTTACTCTTCGTCGATCTTCTCTTGCACGAGAACGGAAATATCAATCGACTCCAAAAATTGGCCCATAGGGTTGTGCTTCTTCTTGACCAGAGCATCATTAGAGTGCTTGATCCTAAAATGCAGGTGATTTACTATACATGGAATTCGCCACTATACGAATATGAGATCGAGCCTTCTACCAGGATTCTTCTGTACAACTATGTTCCTTTTGATAATCCGTGGGATGTCGGTGGTGGTGTGACGGTCTATTGTCGTAATTTGGTTGAAGCTATTTTGGAGATGGAGCCCACAGCCGAAGTATGTTTCTTATCCAGTGGCTTCGCATATGATTCCACTCGCTCCGACACTTATGTGAGGCGCCTCAGTAAGACGAGTAGTAGTAAACTGCAACAATTTGAAATTGTCAATTCTCCAGTTCCTGCTGATCAGCGAAATATTTATATGAATCCTGGTATTGCAGTGGAAAATCCGGCAATCCAGTCGGTGTTGCGGGATTTTATTCTGGGATTTGGAGGATTCTCAGTTGTTCATTTCAATAATGTTGAAGGGTTGTCTCTTGACATCTTTGACTTACGGCGTGAATTGCCTGACACGAGGTTCATATATTCGGCTCACAACTACATGACCGTGTGCGCAACTGGTTATTACTATATGCGACACAAGCATCGGATATGCACGCCAGAACATACCGCTGCAGACTGCCGTTCCTGCCTTGATGCTGACATCGACCGACAGATCGGCAGTAAGACTTGGGAAAGAGGCTTATTTAACAATGATCGAGCAAAATGCATGTCACAAAGTAGGTGGCTTCGAGACCTGGGTTTGAACAGACTGGATGAGGAAGCCAGTCCGACAGATGTGATCGAATTCGCCAGGACTGCAGTCGAAAAGATTAATGAGAATTGCGACTCTATTCTGGCTGTATCCAAGCGAGTGGCAGAAATTATTGCAGCCGAGGGAATCGATCAACAAAAGACCATTGTATCCTATATTGGTTCACCTGTTGCTGAGGGACAAGTTCAACGCTCTCTCGCAGATCGACATGATGGACTCCGCCTCGTTTTCCTTGGAGGTGATATTAATTTCGAAGAAAAGGGATATCCGTGGCTGTTAGACGCGCTGTATAGCTTCCCTCCGGAATACGCCAGAAAAATTGATCTAGTGATGACGACCAAGAACGTTGAGCATTCGGAAATCTTCAGTATGTGCAGTAATTTTCGTTCGGTGAGTGTTCGGGTGAGTTATCAACACTCCGACTTGGGAGCGATTCTGTATGGCTGCAACCTTGGCATTGTTCCAGTTTTGTGGGAGGATAATCTGCCTCAAATTGCTCTTGAGATGGTAGCACATGGCGTGCCGGTGTTGTGTTCCAGTGCAGGTGGAGCATCAGAGCTGAGCGACAGCGGTCTTTTCCGCTTCCGAGTTGGAGACACAAGGGATTTTCAAGACAAGGTCATTCACTTTATGGATCATCCAGATGATTTGGACTTGTATTGGGATTCCCATCGAGGGCTGACTACAATGCATTCCCATTGGTTAGACCTTCGTGAGGTATACGGGGTAAAGATGGGTCAAGGAGAGGGAAATATTGAATTGAGTTACAGCGACCATGCAAGACTGTTGCTGGAATCCCAGCACCTAGCCAGTGTTAAGGCCACTAAGATACCGCCAGAGGAGATGCAGCAGGTTGTTCCGAGAATGGATCAAAATGCCCCAGGTGAGACAGGTAGTCTTTATGGCAAGCGTATCTTTACGTGCCCTCCCCCCCCACCGGGAGAGGCGATGCGTGCTCTACTATTCTCTGTAGAACTTGAGCCCTTCGACTACTCAGATGTGAGTGCCATTATCCAGTTTATGTGGTTACGCAATGTTGGACCGTTCAGTGACGACACCTTCCGCGTGGCTGCCACTTGGATGAGCGAATCGGGATCTTTCGAACTGAAGGTTCATCAAGCTGAATGGGAAAGGGAGGGGGCTGATCTGGAAAGCTGTATATCCCTTGAGATTCATGACTCAACCATGTTGTTCTACGGCGCGTACAATGGCCAGTACAGTGGTTATGCTTGGAAGGCGTTGATGCTGGAGAGTCGTGCGGCGACGCAATCAGTTGGCATTAGGGCGGAAAACAGAGTATTTATCACAGAGGCTGATCTGCTTCCGTTGGGGGCGAGCATTCAACAAGAACTTGAGGATGAATTGTAAAAGAACAATATTTGAAGATCAGCATGAGACAATGTTGATACAATATTAGTCTATTCCGGATAACTGGACGGGCCGAGACTTGTTGGGCCTTGGATCATCTTGATGTGGATACTTGAGACAGAAATGACCAATCCGACCTGCCACCAGGTACTGGTAGTTGTAATGAAATCATGATTGGCTTGAGCTAGAAAAACATACTTGAAAGTATTGTAACTATTTGTCTGTTCCGATGCATGGAGGCTGATGCGTTGCGTGCTTCCTTGCTGACTGTCACGGAGGAAAAGTGGCAATTCAGGACTTTTGTCAGCTAGACAAACTGTCAGTTCGTACCAATTGTTGTAGACCAACGGACTCTTCAATCTGAAGTCAAGCCATTTCCGTGGGCCTGGATTGGCTAGAATCGAAGCCTTACGAGTAATAATAAGGAGCGCTGATAACAAACTAGTTTCAAGTAAGACATGGAAAAACTCACTTGATGTAGGGATTAACACATCCCAGTCGTGAAAATAAACATTTCCAAGATCTCGCATTTGCTTCGTCTGCTGGAGTTTTTCCAGTCGATTAAAATATCGTGTCTTTGCCTCATCTGGAACTTCAGTCAGGCTGATCCTTGAGCCACTGGCGAAGTCCAATTCAGCATGCTGTTCCCAATTGGTGATCTCGCCTCTCCACTGAGGTTGATCAATGGCAGCGAGTTCCCGCTCCAGACCTTTGTAGAGTGGCAGCATGTCCTCAGAGGTTCGACCAGTGAGACTCAGAATCTTGGAATTGTCCATTTGCCGATCGTATAGGCGATCATATTTTAGTTGCCAGGCTCGTTTGGTTACAGCGATGTACGCGTCAAGGGGGATGACTGTGTAATCTAGCCCGAACAAGGTCTTGTAGATGTCTGCGACCTCCTCCCATGTGTGGTACTCACTAGTAGACACGTTGAACGCCTCCCCGATTGCATTTGGGTTGTCAATCAACTCGGCAATCATCCAGGCGACATCACCAGCCCAAGTCATCGTAGTAAATTTGTTCAACAGCTCTGCTGCAATAATTGTCTTGGCCGATAATAAAGCTCTACTTACGGTGAGATTTGTCTCAAGGACGCCCAATTGAAATCGCCTCTTAGAATATGTAACAGCTGGACGGACGATGGTCCACGGTCGGTTTTTTTCTTTCATCAGGATGTCTTCTTGTCGGGCTTTTGCGAGGGCATACTCGTCAGATTTCATGTACCGATGATCCTTGCAAACGTCTAGTAGCCTGGGGGACGATTCAACTATCAATCCAGCCGCATCTGCAAAAACTCGATAACTGGATAGGAAAAAGTAGTGAGGCGAAAGAGACAACAAACGATCAACTCTTTCTGAAAAATCAATCGTGGAATAATGCATGAAGTCAACAACAGCAGAGTAGGAGTCATTTGCCTTAAGCCTGTCTAAGAAGCCGACATCATGCCCGTCTCCACGAACGTAACCGATGGAGGAGTCTGAACTTTGTATCTGGTGGCGGGTAGTCACACAGACGTCGTATCCTGCTCTTACCAATTGAGGGGCCAGGTAGGTACCGATGGCGCCAGTACCTCCGATCAATAGCACCTTTCGGTTCACCACGATCCTCCTTCTCTCCACGTCATTTGGTTGAATGACGCCTTTTTAGTACCCACATGACCTATCGCCTTGTCAACCACAATGAGTGTGGCGAGGGTCTGAGCCGTGGTGTCTGCCGTTGGCAGTGATGCCGAGCCCGTCAAGCACGCCCAAATTAGCTCTAGTTTTAGATGAACACCTCAAAGAAAAGCGGTTCAGGTCGATCAGAGACAAATACTGATAACTGGGAGTCAAATTCACTGGTATTTCGGGCTGATATGTAGGAAAACCCAAGTGACTCAACCCATCCCCGTGCGGTAGCCGTGAACGACTGGGTGATCGAATCCACTTTGTGATGCTCAAGTAATCCAGCTTTTCCGTTGTTAATTAACATGATACGGATATTTCTCGTCAATGGCTTATTGATGACAGAATTCATGTCGTAGAAGAACGACAGATCACCTATGAGTAAAAATGCATATTGTGTTGTTGGAGTAGCAAGTAGCTGGCCCATGAAAGTCGATGCAGAACCATCAATGCCATTTGTTCCCATGTTGCACTGAACTTCGATGCTTGGATGGAGAGCGAAATGTTGAGTCATCATGAAAGTGTTCCCAATCCCCAGGTGAAGCATTGAACCTTGTGGTAAATGAGATAGTAGTTTTCCTTCAATATTGAACTGATCATATTGACTTGTTCCGGTCTCAAGCTGTGGATGTTCTGCCAAACGATCCATCCATGTCTGAAAGTACACATCCCCTTTGTCGAGCTGCTCACCTTTGCGAATTAAAAAGTCGAAGAAATAGTCTTGGTTACACTCAATGATGGAAGTCAGATGATAGAACTTATCCGTGTAATCACCGTTTGGGTCGACGATCCAGTGCCTCATTTTGTTACTGGAACCACGCAGTAGTCCGGTAATTGGGTGATTCATGATTTGAGTCCCACCGACCGATATCAACACCTGGGGCATGAGATCCCGGTTGAAGTCACGCTGGGAAACTTGAGACAAGAAGTGAAATGGGTTTACGACGCGAGGCCCGTGCACGTTCGAGATGTGCTCAGCAATTACAACAGCATGGTAGGTCCGAGCGAAATCTTGGATTCTTTCACTCTTATCCTCCGCCAATGGTTGATTCTGACCATACAAAACCATTATTCTGTCTGTACGTTTTAAGGTGTTGGCGTAAGCGTTCCAAGCACTCTCTGGATCATGACGAGTGATCCGCTTGACAAGTCGTGTCTTGAGGAGTTCGAAGTCTTCGTCTTCGGGCGCAGAACGCTCGATTGTCAGAATAGGAATGTTGATATGTACGGGGCCAGGAGTCCCGTGAGTGGCTTCGAGAATGGTGGATTGGATCTCTTTCGTGGCAAACCACTCAAAGCGGGAATGCTCACCGGATGTTAGTGTTACAGATTTCTTCACCACTCCCCTATACATGTCCGATTGGGGAATAGTCTGATCATCATGATTATTTAGAAACATTGGATGTCTGTCAGCCGTAATCACGACAAGAGGCGTGTGGTAGTAATATGCTTCGCTTACCCCAGGCAAATAGTTGGAGGCTGCTGTTCCAGACGTGCATACCAAAGCAACAGGTTTACCAAGCTTGATCGAGAGGCCATGAGCAAAATAGGCCGCTGATCGTTCATCTCCCATTGGATGAACCTTAAAAAAGTCTGAGTTCCTCTCGATCATTCGAAGAATGGAGACATCTCTGGTGCCGGAAGAGGCGACAATGTGTTGGATTCCGTGCTGTTTCAGTAAAGATACCAGGATTTTTACTTGAACCATGTCGTAGGGTCTTTTTGTCCGTAGAAAGAGTTCCACGTCGTTGGACTTGATACTGTGACCGATCATGCCCTTCTTGTATTGCTTTGATAGTGGAAACGACGACGTTACTTCGTTATTGTCATTGAGGATTTCCAAAGTGTCATCAACGACTCTCCACTTGCGTTCATTTTCATTGTCATATCCGCCAATACTTCCGTTGCGTAGAAATATCCAACTCCGGGAAAACGTCACATTGTCGGAAACTCTGCCAAAGCTGAAGGTTCTGCTTGTCAGGAATTTTTCAATCTCGGGCTGTGCCAGGTTAGGAGCCTTTACTAGCTGATGTATGTCCTTGGCCAATGCCTCCCTGATCCAGTTCTTCGCCCGGGAAACCTCATTCCGGATCGACTCGTTGATGGTGGAATAATCAAAACCGTCGATGAACTTGCTCACGTCGGATGTGACATCCACTGGATTATAAACTTTCCGACTCTCGTCTCCAATAATATTAAAAATTGTGTCGAAACGAGTGACCCCCCGACGTCTGTTCACGAATGACACAAAATTTTTATTGAACTTAATCGAAAAAGACGTCCCGTGGAATGAGTCAGTGATCACGTAGGAGGCGTTCTTGAACAACTGCAGCACATCGTTTGGCGTGAACAAAGCCTCTGCCCTCGTCTGCACGGCCGCCATTCCGTCAGGCAATTCTCGGATTTCAAGGCCTAACTTATTAGCCATTGCTTCTACCGCCTGTTGTTTTTCATCAGTCTTGTCGAGAAGGTAGGACAGTAGATATGGTTGAGCCGTCAGAACGGTCGCTTTCTGTGCCAATTCGAAGTAACGATCATTTGAGACATAGAAGATGGGCTCAAGTATCTGAGTCGGCGTCAGTCCATACTTGCTCTTCATCAGGTCTACCGCCGAATATTCTCGTACAGATATGGCATTGAAACGCTTAAACAGTTTGTCCAGCCTTGGCCGGACGTCATCAGGCACAAAGTCGATCGGATGCCCAAATGATGAGGCTATAGATATTTTTCTTTTGCTTGCATCGACGAAGTCAAGATAAAAGCTGTCCCGAAACCCTCGCGAGATGCCGTAATTCCATACTTGGTCTGTCCCCACCACAAACGTTTCAGCCATGTCGTTCACCTGGTGGATGTCGTCAAAGGAAAAAGAACTACTAACTGCGACATTCTGTCGAGCGAAGGCCAGGGATGGGTTGTCGTTTGATGCCTCCCTGTCACTCGAGGATGTTCCGATCTTGTTGATAAGGAGAACCGACTTCCCCATGCTCTGGATAGTCTCAACAATGGCGAAGTAGGAAAGGGCAGAACCATAGTTTGCGCCGGTTCCCACTCCAACAAGAGCCACATCATACATAGAATCCTCCATTTTTTGATTACTGTTCTAACCCCTTCATCCTACGACTGAATATCTCATCATTGATGGTTTTGTATGTCTTCGCTCGAGAAATGACTAAAGTAATTAGGGGCTCATCTTCTGAAATGTGTTCTGGACCGTCTCTCTGTCGACAGCTGAATGCTAATATAATGCAGGTTGCTGCCTTACATGACAACGATACATTCTTTGGAATGGTGTGAATCTGTCGAAGGAACAGCTCAGACTTGTTGTGGGGCATGTCAGATAATTTATCGAAAGGGGTAGTATGCTTTCGAGTCGGAATGTAGAACCAACCTTGTCCAGCGAGTCCGTTGGTGTGAGTCGCCCACAGGTTGAGCTTGTGGGCGATGGAACCAAGCTTGGAATGATTGGGAACTGGTTTGGAAGTATTGTCTCTGAACTCAGTGCCTGGGCAGTTTTTGAGTATGTAAAAAAACTTGGTTATGATCCTGTGTTTTTCAATGCGCCCATGGACTATGCGGGCGCTCACTCCGGGGCCGGAAGACTCATACTGGATCGGTGCAGTATTTTTCCTGTCCTACAGACACAAACTGAATACATGTCAGCTATCAAGACATGTTCTTCTTTTGTTGTCTTTGGGGATGCATTGGACTATGGCTTGAATGGCAGTTCGGGACACTATTATTACTTGGACTTTGTTCCGGAGAGTAAGCCTAAAGTTGCCTTTGAGATTGAATTTCCACTTGATTATTATGCTCCTCAAGAATATATGCGCTTTGCAAAGGATTGTCTTCATCGGTTTTCCAAGATTTCTGCGGCTGCTTCCAGTAGTAAGCGAATACTGAACCATGACTATGCATTGGAATCCGATGCGTTATCTTCACCGCTTTTACTATTGCAGAATGCTGACATCGCGAGTATTACGGAAGGGGTTACCCCGAGTAGCAGCGAGGCATACGCAGCTGTATGTCTGAGTTCTGCAGATAGAACTAAGTGGGATATCTCCAATGCTGCTGAGCAGTACTGTGGTTTAAAACCAATCAATGCGGATCCGTCGATGGGAGCAGTCGAGTATTTGGCTCACATTGGTAATGCGGCGCTTGTTATAACAGACGATCCTGGAATCGCAATTGTTTCTATTGTCCTAAACAAGCCATTCGTCTTGATGACTACCGCTAGTGACGGGAGCGATCGCGTTGCTGCTGACACTCTCAACCCCATGCACCTGACACAGCAGATACTGAACATTGATGACTTGCCACCCGGCTGGGAACAATTATTCAATCGTGCGATCAACTACGCTGTGGTAAACCCACAGGTCGAATTCATGCGCAAGAAGGCTGAAACGTGGCTGCAGGAAGCACTTGCAAGTGCAATGCCCAAGAGTGAGCCGTTGGCAGACGATATGTCCGTCATCTCTGGTTGCGATGAACATGTTTCGCCGAAACCCGTTTATCAACCAGTGCATTATAAAATCCAGAACCTTATGTTGCCAGATTGCGAATGGAAGAATGACCACTGGTGGTTGTTTCATCGTGGCACTCGGTTGTTCTACAATGGCAACCCAATTAACCCCTTTTGGACATTGACTGAAGGAAGTGTGGAGTTCTTTACCTATTTCAACTCGCTAGCAGTCAAAAAATGGACAAAATACTCGATATCTACCAAGTTTTTTTTGCATTTGAGGGTTAAAGGAAAGTTTCGTGTCCGGTTATTTGGTCGCTGGCTTGAACCCAAGAGCGAGAACGCTGATCAAAGCCACAAGAGTATGGATCATCAATTGGAAGAGACTCTTGCTCTCCCGATCGGTGATGCGGCGAGAAGAAGTTTCTGTCATCAAATCGTTGGTGAAGCGGTGGTTAAAGAAGAGGCTTTGAAGGAATATATCTTCAATTGTGAGGAATCAGGGGAATCGAACTCCGATTCAGGGGAAGTTGTCGTGCCAATTCTGTATCAAGATGCCTCCATCGTTGGCTTCGAAATCATCGCGGAAACGCCTTGCGAGTTGTATGAAGGTTGGTATTCAGTTCTTTGCTATGAAGAAGACCTCAATCGGGTTGACATTTCTTTGTGTACCACAACGTTCAAGAAAGAGGATTATGTCACCAGAAATGCTGAGTTAATAAATCGTGAAGTACTGGTCAATCCTCGGACTGGGGGAATGGATGACTTGTCAAAGCATTTGTTTGTCAACATAGTGGATAATGGACGAACCCTGGATCCAGAGGATTTTAATGGATATCGGATGAGGCTCCATCACAACATCAACACAGGTGGATCGGGAGGATTCACACGTGGAATGTTGGAAACCTTAGCTCTCAGCGAGCGAGGTGAGTTTGCGGCAACACATATCCTTCTCATGGATGATGACGTTCAGCTATTGCCGGAAACACTGAAGCGTACGTATGCTCTGTTGAGGTTGCTGAAGGATGAGCATCGAGGAAAATTTATTTCCGGGGCAATGCTCGATCTCGATCAAATGAATGAGCAGCACGAGGACGTTGGTTACGTCTCAACGCAACTTGGCATCCATACGCCTGTGAAACCAAGATACCTTTTACACGAGAGTGATGCCATCCTTCGCAATGATATTGAATATAGCCTTGAGCACATGTACGCCGGGTGGTGGTATTGCTGTATACCCATGCAATACGTCGCTGAGGATTCTTTAACAATACCAATTTTTTACCGAGGCGACGATGTTGAGTTCAGTCTCAGGAATAATCCTGGCTTCATTGCGTTTAATGGTATATGTGTGTGGCATATGGGCTTTGATGCGAAAGTGACCACATCGCTTGAGTACTACTTGGTGATCAGAAACGCACTGATTGCCCAGGCAATTAGCAGTATTGTTCCTCAAGTGGACTATGTGAAACGAATTGAACGATTATTCAGAGAAGAGATCCGAAAGTTCAATTATCAAGCTGCAGAGCATCTGCTTGATGCCCTGGAGGATTATTTGAAGGGGCCGGAATACTATGTCAACCTTGATGGGGAGCAGGTTATTAAGGCGCAAAGCGCGAGAAATGAAAAGCTGTACCCATATGACACTCTCGGTTATCCCCTTGATGAGAGCAGAGTGTATGAATATGCAGCTCTGGGCATGGAGGACATGAAGCTATTCGAAGACACAGATAACGGACATTTGCTGCCAGATTATCTCCTCAGAGATGACACTGTTCCTGAAGTTGCCCACTTGTATTTCGTGTCACCAGGCAAACAATTCTTGCGGAAGAGAGTTCTATCGGTCAATATTCACGACAAGACTGCTGTGGTACACACCATGGACCGGAAGCGATACACGGAATTGATCATGCGACATGACACACTGCTGTCACGCTATGAAACGGACGGTTCTGCAATCTGCCAGCGATACCGTGACTACTCGAGTACTTTTCATTCTGCCGAGTTCTGGCGTAAGTACCTTGACCTGTAGCGAGTCTAGCCGCCTGTTAATCAGCAAATGACCGTGCTCTTCGAAACGGATTGTGCGTTGACATGGCTGTACTAACACATTCTCCACAGCCCTCTGAGCTATCTCAAACCCGGAACCCAGGTCAAGCAACGCGCGGATAAAGTTTTTGTGTCTTCAGTCAGATGATTGTTTTTCTGTCGACCATGTGGCCTGAGACGTATTTGCTCAGAGATTCTACGAAGTCGACTGGGGTGCGATTGCGTATGTATCCGAATCCTCCTCGTGACGAACCGTGTCTTCTAACCCATACTCTGATGTAGTCAGCGACATACGAATCAATGTCGAAGTCTGGCACAGATTCTTGGTATTGGTCCCAAGCGTATTGCCGGAAAAAGGGTGTTGGCCCCATGAGAAATGCTCCTGTGGCATGGCTTGTGGGCAGAAAGTTCATACTCACATCAACGTAGGTGACGTCTATTCCAGTGGCTTGGTTGATGATTGATTGGGGAACAGTGTGAGCGGAAGTGCGTTTTAAAATAGTGAGTTTCACATCTTCTTTCGCGAATAATACAAGATGCGATAGAGTCCCTTCAACGCAGGCGAGTTCATCAGCTCCAGCAATCATCGAAACTTGTTCGGCTACCGACAACTTTTCTGGCGCGACAATGTTCCATCCATGGTTTCTGTAGAATGTTTCGAAGTATTCCTCGTTAACAGTGTCTTGCTTGGTGAGTTGTGTTCGCGTCAAATACACTTTGCTGAGGTTTCCAGGTCGGACCTGATCCCTGATTGTGTGGAAGATCTCTGTAAACTTCTCTTTATACCCACTATCGTAAGAGAAGAAGGTCTGATCGGGGACTAGGATCTCGGAAAACTGAGTTGGTTGTTCAACAATGAGAATTTTTTCTTCGGGGACTCCTAGCAAGGCCATTATGTCGACAAATGGTCTATAAAGTAACCTTGTTCCCATCAGGACGTACGCAACTCTGCCGGTGTATTGTGGATTTCTTGCCAGCCACCAGAGTCGACTTAAAGCATCCACTAAAACATGGCCAAAGTGGCCCCATACCCCACCTCCGAACAAGACTATTTCATCGCTGTGGAGAACTTTTTCTTGGTCATAGGGGTATGAATTGATGATGGTGCGGGGCCTGGTCGCGTTATTCTGAGTTCTCGCAAGGCCAGCGACAAAGTGCTGGCGGTTGTCAACCACTCCGCCCAAATACGTCACTCGGGTGGTTGGAGAAGCGGGAATGCACGGGAGGATAACTCCATGGGATATTGACTGTGAACTGGTCACGTCGGGCAAGAATCTGTCCTTGGCAAGGTACTCGATTTCTGAAGCATAGTCCTCCACATACAGTCGTGGAACGGGTTGGCCGCGTTGTTTGAAAATGAACTCATACAGATAGGTGGGGTCTTTTAGATTCAGATAATAGTCTGTGTTCTCTGCAAATTGTTCATAGTCTGGAAGTGTATCAGTGGCGAGGAGATGGTCCGGTTCCCCACGGGTGATCACAGCGCATCCCCAGTCACAATTCAGCGTGAAAATGACGAGGTCTTTCCGACTCATTCTCATCCTGACTATCGCTCTCCAGACGGGACCTGTCCAACCCGCGTGAAATGGCGCTTTATCCCGGATTGCCTGTTGCCAAACCTGCTCGAAATCGTTGCGGTTAAGTTGGCATGTCTTGTCGCGCGGAAGGCAATCATGGCACACGATAAAACCATGAGCAGAGATGTGATCCAAGCTGTTAGTGATGTCGGCCAGGACTTGCTGCTCATCGTGGAGACCATCCACCAGTATCACGTCAAACTCGGTTGAAGGGTTTTCACTGAAGTACATATCACTAGAGATGAGATGATAGTGGACATGTGGTCCGAGACGAGAGGTCACCTGTTCTGACGGTGTCCTTGGATTGACGCAGACCTTGTCCTTCGCTCGCACAGACAGGAAATTTGCTCCACTTTCTCCACCTATCTCGAGATACCGTCTGCTTGTGCTTTTTTCCAACAGTTTGTTGATGATCACTGATCGATTCATTCGGATCTCCTGAACTGCTCTGATCCATAGCGCGGAAATCGAATCCCATTGCCACAGGGCTATCAGCCGGCAAAGACAAAGGTTGCCTTGTCATACGATATCGACTTTCCAAGAAACTCTATCATCCGACGATAAACGATTCCAACATATTTTGATCTTAATTTCGAAATTTTAAAACAGCCCGATGCCCCGTTGGAAGTTGACATGGTGCGCCTCAGTAGAGTAAATATACTAGTAAATCATTGTTTCTGTTTTTTTTAATATCTATAGTTGGGAGTGTCTGTGCTTCCTGATCGCCTCGGTGCTGGTTGAAATAGTATGTCTTAACTGAGTGTTTATGCTAGCCAAATATAGTTTGAAGATTCTGTTAGCTGTTGTTGAGTGTGTCGGTGCCTGTTACTCACCATGTCATTTTTTAGTTGACCCCGAATTCCTTGACCAAACAAGAGAGTGTGTCTCGGCGAAGGAGCAGACCGGTGGTGGACCATGCGTTTCCTGAGTTCGGAGGTGAGAGTCAGCTCGGTCATTTACAGGGGGAGAGGGCTGGCCAACTATCGAGTCTGGCGTCGTAGAGCAGCGGGGCTTGTATAGGTGTCAGGTTTGGTGAAGTGGCAGTGGTTCCTGGGCCTTGCTGAGGTCTCGGACTCACTGTGCCTCGGCATGGGAAAGGCTTCCGCTAGAGCGCAACTTGTTCGATGCTGAGCCTTCGGACAATGATGATTGCTGACCCGCTAGTTGTCAGTCTCACGTTGAGGACCAGGGTGTCCACACCAGCGTCACGAATCTGAATCCTCGTGGAAATGGGTGCAGCGTCCTCTGTGGTTGTGGGTTCCGCAGTGATAACAAGGGGCTTATTAGTCGTATGTGAAGCCTGGAGCGACCACGCCGCCTCAACAGCACCCTCTTCGACGGTGTAGTCGATGACGACCTCGTACTCGAAACCTTGAAGCAAAGGTTGGTCTAATGGAAACTCCCAGTGCTGGGCTCCCTCGTGATCGTGTCGGGTCACCTTCAGGCCGATCCCCTTCTCGTCTATCCATGAGGACCAATCCGAGACCAACCTCACGCGAGTGTGAACAGGTGCCACGTCAAAAATGGATCGAACATCACCTGCCTCGTGGATCTCAGAGTTCTTCCGTTCTGCAGGTGGTTGCACATGTGGTGCACCAAGTGGCTTCAGGGCTTGCTGCAACCAGAACAGAGAACGCGTTGCTTCGAGTGCGACGCGTTCACGTGACGCAGAGAAATCAAGATCAAAGGAGACGTTGCCATTTTCAGCAAGCGATTGAGTTGAAGCGCCGACTTCAACGCGCCGACTCTCCATCCCCAGGAGATCCATGAGATACACGAATCGATCTGATCCCCGTTTCTCATTGAAGAATGAGGAAAATGGACGTTGATAAATCCATGAAAGACATGTTCCATGAAAGGAATCAGTCACAATATAAGCAGACTGCGAGATAAGACCCAAGAACAAATCCATTCCGATGACATCAAGGACCTGATGGGTGTCAAAGATGTCGCGGAGCACGTGAAAAGTCCGTGGGTCGGCTCCAGTCATGACGGCAATTCTTCCAAGGCCGAGTTGCCGGGAAATTCGCTCGACGGTGTCGCGTTTCTCTACTGTGGGATCCAGGATGAATGCGAAGAGTGTGTCACCAGGATCCGTGATCGGTGGGGCCGAGATGAGTTTGTCGAAGGCGGGACGACCTGCCAAGAAAACTGGATCAAGTACGGATGTGGCTGTGACACCGAACACATCCCGAGCGATTTTTGCCCCGTAATCCTCTCGGACCGAGACCGAATCGAAGCGCTGAAGGTTCTTGATGTTTCTTTGGATGACGGGTTTCTTCCAGCGGGCGTCCATGGCATTGCCGCCGAAGGACGTGGCGTACGAAACAAGTAGTTTTCCATCGTCGGCAAAAGAAAGAAAGTTCTCGTCGTCGACAATGTCGATAGTTGGATTCCAGAGTTGGTCGCTACCGCAGAGGAAGGCCTGGAACTCGTTGTTCAGTTCGCCCATCGCTTGTTTTGTTCTGCGTTCAACAACGGCATAGTGTTCCCGAGCAAAGCGAATAGGGTAGGTGTTAGGAAGTGGCTGAACGGGTTCTTGCCTTGACCCTGAGGGGATCATCGCTGTGGAGAAGCCTATTGTTGACAATACATCGTGCAAGGCATAATAGGTCACCATTGAACCATAGTTGTCTCCATACCACCAACCCACTATTCCTATGTCATACCCCATGATTAACTCTCTCTACTGTGCTGTTGCCATCTGAAGTTGGACCCGACGAAATGCAACGGTTGCGCCCGGCCCGTACACATGTGAGGACGCGATCATGATCTCGTCAAATCCCGGTCCAGGAAGTTGGAGAAATATCGACTCATCGAACGAACGAGCGTGGTGACCGTCCATGAGGAGCCGTCGGACTACCTTGAATTCACCCGTCGTCGAATTTTTGACGTGAAGAGAGAACTCCACATGATTCGTTGTCACATCACCACTCACACGAAGTATGTAGGCTTGTGAAGGTTCAAGTGCTGCGGGTAATCGAAACGCCGCGTGATTGCCCTTACGTACGGCATCGGGATGTACTGTGAATGTGATCGCATCATTCTGCCACTCCACGGCCCATGAATCTTGATCAGCTACGACATGAGTCTCTCGGGAATCAAAGTGAAGTGGCGTAAGAGACCGAAAATTCCTACGCCGAGTTGCGTTGTCAATAGTCGACTTGATGCCGGCCCCTTGCCTAGCGGCAGCGTAGGCGGCCTCGAATGATTGTGTCGTTCGAAAAGCTTCGACAAAGGCATCCCGATGTAGGGAGGCGAAACCATGCCCGCCTTGAATCGCGTATCCGTTCTGACCCAGATAGTCTAGGGGTTCCTCCTTTAAGATAGTTGTATCATCAGGTTTAACAAGATCAAGCAATTTTTGCCCTTTGGGAGTGTTCACCAGTATGGCACTGACGCCATTTGCTGTCGGAATCGCTCGGTCGTGTTGAGTGATACCCCAGAAGTCACCGATGCTCAGGTCTCCATATCGGGGAACAGCTTGGTACGTGCAGTGTTCGCAGTGGTTAGGTGACATGGTGTGGTCGTGGTACATGAGTTGATAGTGATCAGACCATCGGTCAACAACCGTTACTTGGCCATTGCGCATCGTCACCTTCGCTGCGTGCTCGTGCCACTTTGCTTGCTCAGACTTGTATCTAAATTCGTACTGGGCAACGTTGTCCTTTCCCCACGTCTCACCAACGTAGGACTGGAAATATGCCGTTGAAGGTGCCATACCGCAGAGGATGTCAACAACAAACAAATTGCTGTACGACTTGTGTAAAAATGCTCGCAACGCTGCACACTGACAAGGCAGGCCTGTGTACAGGACCAGGAGTCCAGCCTTCAACTCTTCCTGGATTGATCGGAATGTTGAACCGGTCCACGGCTGCACATACTTCGATTTCTGAAGTGGCTTGATTTGATCGACGGCATCAATGATGACACTCTCAGCGCCCAATTCCTTCGTCCACTGGGTGCCGACCACTTTCCCGCCCTGATCCAGGACTGCCTTGGCGAGTAGGGGAAAAATACCACCAGATGTGCTGTTTCGCACCTCATCCGGATTAGCACCAACAAACGCATACAACTGCGGCATCTCTTGAGACGGTTTTTTAGGAAGTACTATGGCCGGGCACATCCGCACACAGAGTCCACACTCAGGGCATTTCGATGGGTCCAAGATAGGCCGAAAATACCCAAGAGCATCGCTACCCATTGACAGAGCATCGAATGGACAGGCCGCTACACACCCCGCACACCCCATACATTCCGGGTTGTCACCCAGGGTGTCCCACCGCCATGGAGTATCAGGCAGACTGCTCCGACGACCTATACGTTTGGCATCTTGTTTGCTGTTTTTTTCGGTGCCATCAGGCATGAACGTTAGTCTAGCATCCGATAAATTCTGATTTCCTGGGGATGTGGCTTCAGTGGCTGGACTCAGCGCCCGAAAAATCATGCTTTCTCCGCAGTAGGGGCGATGGCAAGGTCTTCAATCGAACTCCTTGAGTCGCAGGATTTGGGCTGACATTGGGTTTCACCCGAATGAGTGAGGGTGAGACATTGATGCTGGTGGTCTGTTGTTCATTACTCAAGGAGGAATGTGCGCCAATCCAAAATGATAATGGTATCATACTAGCTTATTCTTGCAACTGGATGGCTCTATTGCCCCCTTTGAATGATCACTTGAAATAAGAGGATGACTGATGGCGTGGTTGACGGTTGTGTTCCCGATCTATAATGCCGACCTGTGGATTGGTCAAGCATTTGAGTCACTTACGGCCCAAGAGGGATTCTGTGATGCCAATATTCCTATCCGTGTCATTTGCGTGGATGACTGTTCCACGGATGGTGCTATCAAAACCATAGAATTCGTATCACGATTTCCTGATCGCGTCACTTACGTTCGCACCCAAGAAACCAGTGGGTCGCCTGCAACACCACGTAATATCGGCTTGATGGCGGTTCAAACACCTTTCGTATCCTTCATTGATCAGGACGACTACCTGGCAGATGGGATGTATGCCAAGTGTCATGGTTTTTTAGATAGTCATCCAGAAGTGCCCATGGTGCGCGTTGCAAGTCAGTATTTTGGCGATCTCAGTGGTATTGAACCGAGGTATCCCCCTCACATTGCTCGTGGAACAAGAGTCATTGATCTGTCAGTTGAACCGGACGCATTTCGCTTGGTGTCTAATGTCAATACGGGTGTATGGAGGCGTTCGGCAATCGGGAACGTTACATTTGTGGATGGACAAAAGATGAACGAGGATCGTGACTTCTCGAGGAAAGTCACCAAACTTAATGGCAGCAAATTTGGGTTTATCGCAGAGACCTTATATTACTTTAGGTTTCGAGCAGATGAGTCCAGTCTGAGTGGACAGAATTCTGCTGCCTTGAGAATGGCCAGGGGACCGCGCGGTAAGCATGGTCAAAAATACGATATTAATCTTGTTAGAAAAGTGGAGGGCATGCTTGACCGGGATGTTCCGGCAAACGGCACACTGCCAGCCGTAGCCCAGCTTGAGTTCTTAGATTTCCTGGGAACTGGGCCTTCCCGAATACCTGAATCAAACCTGGATTTGGTTGCGATGGATGGTCTTCTCGGTAGATCAGCAACTATGCTTGATCCGAATCTTGTGGTGAAGAGTTCGCTGCATCGTATGTTGCAAGCCTACATACTGGAACGCATGCACGGGCCTCCAGCCGTGACTCCGGACGGACAGTTGCGTGTTGGGCCAGTTCAAGCAAGTTGGCCTTGGAATGTTCACGTCACAGGTTTCCAAGTAACCCCTGAGGGATGTGAATTGGAGATAACCTATCGTCGAGTTAGTCCACTGATTCACTTAGATGTATGTGTTGTTTCGGGCACCTTGGTCAGTTTCTCAAGCGGGTTAATGGGGAGGATGTCCCAGAACTTTTTCGGACAAGATATCTATCCAACACAGACCTTGAAACTTCAGTGGAGTGGCCGTGAGTTCTCAGTTCGCTTTGAAACCGTTCTGACACGAGACCACTCCCTCTCCAGGTCAACAAACAAACAGGGTGTCAGTGCTGGGGACATCAGGAGAAGTCCCCAGATTGATTTGCATGGTTGGGAGACAAAGGGTCTGGCGTTATCTGCTGGAATTCTTGTTTGGCGCGGGGATAAATAGATGCCACTAGAACAATTGTATGTTTTCCATGCCAAACGAACCCCTCCCGTGAATCAATTGATACACCAGTTCTCAGAGGAGTGCTCCGAACCTTGATTCAGTTTACGTCGCACAGTCTTAGAGCTCCGATTTTCTGTCGTGGGGTGTGCCATTGTTCCGCTGAGGGGTGTTCCAGGATTCCGTTGGTGGGCCGGGGCGGCGGTTGTGGAGGTCTTCATTGCAGCGCGGCGTTGGAGCACTCTTTCGACTCTGAGGATCCACCTCGCCGCAGGCACCCGGTGTGTGACGTAGGTTCTTTTTTGTCAGTGTGAGCGTTAGGAAGTTTCCAGTTTCGGGTGGCAAGTTTTTCCAGTTTGAGCGTTTAGCGGCAAGGCTTTCCAATGCCAGGATTCTCCGGGGTTG
>Ga0123354_10000544_pt1 | contig 38668 bp, 24 predicted proteins | sample TergutLab28metaG_2_FD_97872 | JGI IMG/M metagenome (GOLD analysis project Ga0123354, IMG submission 97872) | Labiotermes labralis P4 segment gut microbial communities from Petit-Saut dam, French Guiana - Lab288 P4 | ecosystem: Host-associated > Arthropoda: Insects > Digestive system > Gut ... | reverse complement strand
CCTCAAAGACAGACAGTAAACGCTGCCTACTACTGCAATTTCCTCCATAATCATCTTCATCCAGCACTCAGGAGAAAGCGACAGCACTTGTTGGCAACGAATCCCATCATCCTTCATGACAATGCAAGGGCTTATACTGCCAGCGTTGTCACGGATCTCCTTCACCACTGGCGATGGGAGATACTGGAACAACCACCATACTCACCCGATATGAGTCCATGTGATTATGATCTTTTCGCCAAAATGAAAGAACCACTGCGAGGGATAGGTTACAACACAAGAGAGGGGATTATTCATGCTGTAGGGCGGTCACTGCTGGACATCAACAGAAGTGGACGCGCTGATGGTGTACGACGCCTTCCACAAATTTGGCAGAAGGTGGTACACATGGGGGGATCTCTTGTGTTGTAACGTGTCCCTTGCAGTGGTTCTTTCATTTTGGCGAAAAGATCATAATCGCATGGACTCATATCGAGTGAGTATGGCGGTTGTTCCAGTATCTCCCATCGCCAGCAGCAAAGGAGATCCATGACAACGTTGGCAGTATGAGCCCTTGCATTGTCAGAAGGATGATGGGATTCGTTGCCAACAAGTGCTGTCGCTTTCTCCTGAGTGCTGGACAAAGATGATTACAGAGGAAATTGAAGTAGTAGGCAGCGTTTACTGTCTGTCTTTGAGGGACAGTGCAGTGCAGTATCACTCCATCAATGTCATATGCCACAATGAACATCGCCTTCACATTACTCTGTGTAGGGCGCACTTTCTTTGGACGAGGGGAGCCAGGATGCTTCCATTCATTTGATTGTCGCTTCAAATGTGGTTTGTGCACTACGACCTCGTGCAACTTCAATTTTTATCCAGGAGTGTTGGTCTTCTTTCATAAACATGTTGTTAGGGCGCTTGAAATGGGCTTCTACACTTCAACAAGATGCACAATGCAACTCAATCAAACACAACCATCACCACTCACTGTAATACTTCAACTGAACTTCTGCTATCAGGTACAGATGACAGTAGTGTCACTCGACGCACATCCTTCAAGTTACAGCGGTGTTGCCACTACTTTGTATCCAACCCTTGTACAAAATGTGAGGTTACCTTAAGCTTTTAGGACAGCATGTCATTAGTGCTGGTGGCAAAGGTAAAGATAAGTTGTCTGTTTATGCCATGAAGGCATATGAGGGAGTGAAGTTATAGCTCCACTCATTCTGAACCTCAGTACCAATTGCGATAAAAGTGGTTAACTTAAAAATGTATTGGCTGCTATACCACTGGGGAAAAGTAGAAATTAAACTGCCCATTTTTTGTAACATTCATTGAGAAATGACTGTATCACTGTGGGGGTTGTATGGACTTATTGGCATTATGTGTAAAATTAATATTACTTTGTTAGACTGATACCAGCTACATCTGTATTGTAAATAAATTCCAAAAGATGGAGGCACAATTACTTCTCTTATTCGGTAATATGAAAAACAATTACAGAGTTCCTCTTTCATGTTCTAGGTTCATTGAATCATCTGCTGTCTTGAAGATGAAATAGATTTGCTAATTTAAGTTAAATTGTGTTTCAGATTTAGTCAACAGTGGCAGCTCACTTCATCTCACAAAGTGCGTAATGCACACGACATGCAGTTTGCATTCTCGTATTTTTATTTCCTGATGAGCATGAAGGTGACTGTGCCAGTGGCAGATATTTTTGATATGTATGACACTGATCATTCTGGGTAAGAATTGTTACATTTTCTAATGCTCAGAATGAGCTGGCACTTACCATTAAGAATCTATACTTACATAGAATAAAAGTAAATTTGTATGGTACATACCATAAAGAAGAAGACCATAAAGAAATAAAGGTATGATATATTTGTTTACTGCAGTCGGATTGACAACCAGTGGCAGTAGTACAGTAAACATTTATACACAAGCAGTACACAGAACAACACAATAAAACAGAATACCCAGAATGGAGTGTACATAACAATAGGACTACATAAGAGATACTTGTACGAAATTAAACAGAATCATATAAAACATACAATCATATATACAATGGTACAAAATTTAACCAATGGAATATGTAAAAATGTGATGAACAAAACAGCTATATAAGCAGCAAACCTCATATGATTTATACATCTTCTAATAATGATAGATGCCCTGTTACTATGACCTTCGCTGCACCTCACTACACTTGTTGACACTACGCTTCTTCCCATTTACACTTCACCCAACTACACTTCACTACCCTCTCATTTGGCTTAACCCCATTTCAGTTTCCTACAACTCCATTTCACCTCACCTCACTACACTACTACATCACCTCACTTCACTGCACTTTTAGATGATTTTCACTACACTTCTATTCCTTTCATTTCACCTCGTTTATAATTGCTTTCCAAAATCTCTTTCTAAAAATTTTAGGTTTACTAGGGAAAGTCCCTAATGCTTCTGCAGGTGGTTAGTTCCAGTTCTTTATGGTCCTATTTACAAAGGAATACCTCCCGATATCCATCCTTTGCTTCCTGTCCCTAATTTTCTGAACATGATCAACCCCACTCGAATAGTAAGGCCTTCGCAACCTGTCGCATATAGCTTTCCAAGCTCCACTCATTTGTGACCTCAGTGCTAGATATACGTGGTCAACATCATGCCCCAGCTGCTTTACCCACTGGAAAGAACACAGATATGCATTGAATAGGGAGCTGGGTGGGCCGTACAGCCTGGCCGGATGTTATGAAGAAGAGAAAATGGGAGTACTTTTACTGTGTGCCTCAGCACCACACCTGTCGCACAGTGTGGCTATGTAGGAAGCCAGTGTGGTTTTTATGGAAAAGAGAATATAACCTCAGCTCCACACCCTGCTAGAACTGTGTAAGAATGATGTATGAACGTAAAGTTGGGAATAATTAAACATTCTGTTAATTTCAGAACATGGTCAGATCGAGAGATCAGGACGTTACTGACTCGTTCATATGATTTGCCCCTGAGCTATGCAAGAGTGATCAAGTTTGAGAATGACATTATGAACTGTTCTAAGGGGCTACCAGAAGAACTGTCAAGAATAAATATTCCTACTCCTTCATATGAACGCTATCAAGACTCAAAACTGGTAATATAGTTTGGCACACAAGTCAGGCATTGGTGTGTGTTTGGATTGAGCAATGTCGTATAAGTGGTAACAGTTTCAGACTTGTATTTGGGAGGTATGTGGCTCATTTGCTGGCTGGACATCAGCTATCATGACTGATTTAATTTTATGGTTTTACTCACCTCCCCCAGGAGAACACTGAGTTGATACCTCAGATTATGCCCAAATGGCCTCCTTTCACCTTGTGTTCTTCTATTCTTCATTCACTAATCTTCCTGCCAGTTGATGCCATATAATCTGCATTACCAACAGTGTTATTAATAAACTACAACTTAATTAATTAATTAGATAAATCAATAAGTAGAATGTATGTTAGAATTATACTAACCAAACAAATTCATGTCATTAAGTAGAGACTATTAAGCTGTCTGCTTCATTTTGAAAACTATAGGAAAGGTGGGGTCTCGCTTCTTGATGATTTAGAAAATTACAGTTCGTAGACATCTTGATGTGAGCCAGGACTGTCACACATAATTTTTTGCAGTTGCTGTCTGTAACACTGAATAAATTACTGGTATTTTTTCAAACTGTATGGAACTTCTTAACATACACATTACAAGAACTTGATAACTGAATGCTTGAGTAAATACTTGGACCCAATACAGTTGAAGTAATGTAAATCTTAGAATTTGTGACTTATACAAGTTACCTAGAATTGTTCTAGTGAAATCTAGGAGGTTGCAATGGTCTGGCTGATATAGGGGAGGGGTGGAGGGAGGACAAATGCATACAGTATGCTGGGTGGGGGAACCTATAGAAAAACTGTCACTCTGAAGGCTGAGGAGGTGGGAGGAAATTGTAAAGATGTAATGTGGGTGGAAGTACCTCTAAGACAATGACCAGAGAGTTACCTGTATCAGCTCACTCATCCACATTGACATTTATACTGTTGCATTTTTCGTATTGTTTTCTTCAGCCAATCGTTAGCAAAGCTCTCGTTTCCAACTGCAAACCTGTGCGGGATATGCTGATAAAAAGATTTGGAGAGAGAAAAATGTATCAGTTTCAAGTTGAACGTGACAGACACCATGACGTAAGCTTTAAGATGCTCAACTCAAATATAAGCCAGTTGGTATCTCAGCTAGATGATATTCGTCGAGATCCAAGGTGAGTATAGTTTGGTATTGGTTGTGCATTGTAGCTCTCCCTGCCCAGTGCATGCACTGAGATTCCAGCAGTTTTGTTAATTGTAATTTTGGTGTTGCGACAGCATATTCCTGAACACCGAATCAGAAATTGGACCCATTTTCCCCTAGATACATTGTCACAAGTGTTTAATTTGTGGCCAAAGACTAGAAGAAACAGAGTTTTTACACCATTAAGACTACAATTGTTACATTTGGTTAAATATAAAGTTTGTACCGCAATCATATTTTTACTAAAGTCAAAGTTAATGCTTTTATTTGTTTTTAAAGTATTTTGTTTTTCCCATTTGCCAATGTCATACTTTTTGTCATCCATATTTACCTGTAGGAGAAATCCACAGAAAGCCACATAATAAATGAAACAAAATTTACAAATAAAAATCTTCGTGCATAGTCATGTCAGAAACTAGAATGCCCTGCCCATGCATTTTGACTTTAGTATTCTGTTGAAATGTATATGAATTGTGTCATATCAGAACATGTATCCAGAATTCAGGGTTATGCCTTATTAAATGATTAACTTGTAGCATTATACAGTCATTCCCCAAAGGTAACATTATATGTGGTTCTGAGATTGACAACGTTAGTTGAGACAGATTTTCCCATAAACAGTGCTGAAATGGGGGGGGGGGGGTTCCAGAGAATGTATTTTGACCAAGAAAAGATGTAGTCACACTTACAAAAAAATTACAAAAAATATAAATGTCAAACAAATGACAATTTAAGGAAGAGAAACTCTGTCATGAACTCTAATCTCTATTGTCCAACAGTACAGGTGGTGACACACAAGTCCCTGAAGATGACTTGAAGAAATCAAGCAATGAAGTCTGGCATGACAAAGATTTCTTCTTCTCCTTCAGAATCTAACTGTAGCAAACTAGCATCCTTTTAATTCTTTGTCTGCTTGTTTGACTCAGTGTCCTCAACTTGCTGCCAGCTGCAGTGAGTCTTAGACTCTCAGTCAAGTCTGAAACCATCGTGGCCCTCTCCTTAGGCTTAGGGTCACTTTCCTCAGCTTGTTTAGGACTGCTGTGCTTCATTGAATGTTAGCTTGTAATTATGGGAGTTATGCAACTCAGACATCTTCAGCATCATAAGTGTGAATTTATGCACGTGGCTTGATATATTTATTCTGGTGGCAAATGACGTAAGTTAAGATGATCTAAGTCAGGGGATGACTGTGTTCATATCATACAGCGTGTAACACTGAAAACTGGACTGTCATAAAATGAGACACAGCAGTGACCACCTGCAACACAATGAGGTCACAGTGAAGGAAGAAACTTCCAGTCTGTTAAGTTGTATTCTAACTAGGGAAATACAGAATTTGGTGAAAGCAGTACATTTGTAACTTATATTCATACAGTATTTCTCTTCTCTTCACAGAAAATTTATCTGTCTGAATGATAACCTAGACCCAAAGCGAACAGAAGATAATGCTGTAGCACGGGCTGTTCTTCAGGACATGTATGAATCACTGTTTCCGCAACCTTCAGCTTTTGAACTTCCTCCAGAATTTCGGAATCGTTTTTTGCATATGACAGAATTGAAAGCATGGCGAACCAATAGAAATATCATACGAACAGTTGTCTACATATGTCTGACCATCCTTGTTACGTTCACATTAGTCAACTTCATTCATGTGGAGGTGAGTTTTAAGTCAACTTCATTCATGTGGAGGTTAGTAATACATATTTATAGTTCAGTAGTGTTGTCATAGTTGGGTGGTTTTATTGTGTGGTAACTGCAGGTATGTGTAAAATAGAAATGTAAGCAGTTGTGTTTCACGTCTCTACAAAGTAGGTGGCCAGCCTATTGTTTGGCATGTCCTAATCATCATTGTGTTGCGAAGTAGGAGAAACGGCAACAGGCTTCAGTGTGTATAATAACGGAAATTTTAAGAATTTGTTGTTCTCTTTATTTTATTATGGACCTCTCATCTGTTTGTTAGTGTGGTTCGGTTACATATTAATTTTAATACCTGATGTTTATTCTTTGTCTTCCAGTGCCGCTGGTTACAGCGAAAGTTATGCCAAAGAACAAGACAGCAGTACCACAGGGGTACACCACTGGTTACATCTGTTTGATAAATAAAATAGCTCCAAATTTCCAGAGCTCCTCAGATTGCAATGCTTGAAATTGATGCCATTCTGTTTAGCTATGGAACTGTAACCACAAATATCTAACTTTCATGTTCTCTTATGTCACAAATAATTAAACATTTTTTAAACCTCTGTGCCACTTCTTACTGTTCACTTGCCCAGAAACAGATTCATCCACCCACACTTTAAGTTGCAGCAGTAATTGTATTTACCATTTAAAATAACGAAGTAACTATCTCGCAGGAAAATTAGGGTTAAACACTGCTAATCAAAACACAGTTCTGAATCCCATCCAACTCCTTTTGTCATAATATTTTTCCCTTAGATCTATCGTCTTCGAGCCTACTAAAGCCTCGTGAGTCTTACAATCACAATTACAGAGGTGCGATCTTTTAACGTCATAAAAAATAAATATTGCATCTAAACTTCCACCAACTTTTTTTCATACCTGCTCACCATGCCTCTGTTCATTGGTCCAAAATCACCCATACTCATTCACACAAATCTCCCACTTTGTGCTGCAGTTTCAATTCTTTTAATTTTGATTCAAATAACTACATGACCCACAATATTTTCCATTTCTTCACATTATACTCTATTATTTACTTGCAAAGAAATTACCTGAATCCAGTCTTCCACTTTCCCACACATTGTAACACAACTTTTCAGCCACATAATACTTTTTTTTTCATATTATTCACTAATTTTGTGAATGCTTAATTGAAGCAACACAGTTCTAGTTTGTGCTTAATTGTATCTAAGCAATATTCCTGTACCATATGACCATGCAGTACAAGTATGTAATTTGAATTACATAGGATTGTGTTACTTTGTTTAATTAGTGCTGCTCCATTTTTGTTTGTTACCTGTGAATGCTATTTAGATAAAACTTTATTAAGTTTGAGATGAGTGATGGCTTAGTTTCGGCTGGAAAGTGTTTATTTTTTATTGATATCTGGGCAATCCACGATATATATTAATAACTGGCCAATTCACCAGGTTCCATTTTTGGCTGATCACATCTGAACACACCCAGAGTTTCAACTCTGATCCATGTTTGACTTTATGTTAACTGATCTGGTGAACCCCTCAGACTGGAAACTTATGTGTCTACTAATGGTCTTAAGTAGCCCACAATCCTACCGAAGGTAAGTGATGCAGTGGGGCAGTTTTGGCTGTAATTAGCCAGGCGGCCTTGTGGACACAACGGTCGGCATCTAATACTATTCAAGTATAGTGACTCAGTTCCGTGAATTTCCCTAGTTGTAATGAGAATATCAGAGTACAAACAGGCGCATGTTGCAGTTATACCAATCACAAAGACCTTGAGTCAAAGTGATTCCCTTCAATCATGGAGGTCTTTGGACAGTAAAATCACATACTTTATGGAATTGGCCATCATATTACAATCCAACAAAAGTATTTCTTCCTGAAGAGCCAAACTGCCAGGTGGTAGCCCCCTCTCACCTGTAGCATTAATCCTGACTATTAACATGTCCAGGCAATATGGTCAAGTAAACGTTTTTCTCAAACTGGCCAGTTCTGAATTGTATTCTTTCTTGTGGGTGATTCCCCAGCATCTGAATTTTATGAATCGACGTTTGGGAACACTGTTCCAACTTCATAGGCAGTGCAGGCATTCCGGCTTACACCACTTACGAGGATGGGAAAGTTACCATACGTCGGCATACATAATTCAAATGCCGGGGAATCACCCAAAAGAAAGACTACAACATGATCAAGTTAGCGTAGATACATTTCTTGTTACATTCCATACGCCAAAATGTTTTCACAAAAACGACGAATGCTGAAATTTTCCCTTCATAATTCAGTCACTGAAGATCGCGAGTGACAAACGTTGCATATAGGTTAAATCAATTTGTGCCAGTCAACATGACACCAGTGTATCCGCACGAACAGGTCGATACCTCGTAGAGTCGCACAGATACTTGACAGCAGAGCATTATTCTTATTTAGTTAAAATGTTTTCCAGTAGAGGGCACCCTATTTCCGTGTGAAAAATACAACTCTGATCCATGGATGCGTGGGAGCTGTGTCAGATGTTTTGTAGACGGTGAATGTTCGTGATTGTCTTAACAGTTCGGTGTGTCCTTGCAGTCTGTTTGAATGGGACAGATACACTACTGCTAAACACATTTGTTATATACGGTGAATATAGTTGAGTCGGTGCAGAAATAGCTGGCAGGTATGTGTGTTTGTCATTTCACTTACTGGAAGCATCTTCTTTATTTTGCTATTAGATCTAAAAATAGCACAAGGTCTTGTCTTCATAATGAATATTGTCTTTTGGGATGTGACACCATCTGGTTTGGCATATAGGAAGAAAAGTTTTGAATGAACGTGCTGCATTCATCTTTGTCATAAAAGATATTCTTCTGTATCTGAAGGTGGAGGAACCTCGCATTTCCAAACGTTGATTCACGTCTACCAAACTGTACGGCTTTACTTCCTAAAAGACAGTAATCGTCATAGTCACCGCCGTTAAAATAGTGAATGTATTTACTATATTTGTAGCTGCATTGAATGTTCTTTCGCATTGTTTGAGGTATTCTTCATACCACCGTCATTTGCGTAATAAAACATGTGTGACATTTTACTGATAGATATGAACCGCACACCGGTACGCAATGCCATATGACATAATTGGCAACTATGATATTTTGTGCGTGTTTTACAACAGTTAAATGGGGATGACGTGATTTTATAAATTTCGCTTATCCAAGAAAACAGAGATATGCACCATGTAGGATTCTGCACATATTTCTATATGTCGACGCCCATATTTTCTTGAAATTTCCTGTACCTTCTGAAGTATGCGGGTGAAAGTACATGCACCGTACTCTTAAGACAAGCGGAGCTCCACGTGATCGTAACACACGTGTTACCTGTTCGCTGTTCGATGGCCCTTGACGTGACGTGTTTGTCTCTACGCATGCGCATTTGGTTGGGATGCCTGGCCCGTATGCCAAGTACAGTTCGGGACAGATAACTTGACGTGGAATGTACCAATGGACTGGGGAGGGTAGTGAGGGGGTTGCAGTTTCTTGCTGACGACAAGGGATGCGTGAGCGAGTACTGCTATCTGTACAGAAACAAAGTTACAGCATTACAGACATTTTCTTTTGACTGTTATAATGGCAGTGCATTGTTTGTACACTAGTATTTTTCTTCAAGGTGTTTTTAAACTGTAGTGCCTGATGATAGCCGTTGTAAAGGTCGAAACATGTTATACTACATGACGATTAAATATAAAATTCTCTTCCCCTGTCGCTTATTTGATTTATTTCTTGTTTGGCTGAAGCTAATCGTACTCCTTTTGATTTTGCTGAAGGGGAATCTGAGCTTGTTTCTGGATTTAATGTTGAGTATGGTGGTGGTGGGTTTGCTTTAATTTTTTTTGGCGGAATATGCAAGCATTCTTTTTATGAGCTTATTGTTTTGTATTATTTTCTTGGGTAGAGATCTTTATTCTTTTCTTTTTTATTTAAAACTTACTTATATTTCTTTTTTATTTGTGTGGGTTCGCGGCACTTTACCTCGGTTTCGTTATGATAAGTTGATGTATCTGGCTTGGAGGGGATTTTTACCTCTTTCATTAAATTATATTTTGTTTTTTGTTGGTCTTAGGTGTGTATTATTTTGTTTCATTTGGCTATACATTGAAACAGGTACTGTACCGCGACTTCGTTTCTTCCTTTTTGCTCCGCGACCCCACTTTGTAGGTCTGGAATCATGAGTCGTACACTGCAACATCGCCTTGACCACATAACGGCATAACTCGGCGTATTATGATGTAATTATGATATAGGCGGTCCAAAGACCCTGGTGTCATAGTTTCAAGGGAGCATGAGTAGCATAGGGTGGTTGGACCACGAACTGGACGACTGACAAATCGTGGTTTGATTCCAGGCAGGGGCAAGGAATTTTCTCTTCTCCACAGCACTCAAACCATTGGTTGGGCCCACCTAATCTCCCATTGCTTGTGTGCCGCGGATAAAGCGGCCGGAACGTTAGGCTTCCACTCCCGTCAAGTACAGAGATTAATGCATGTAGCTATAACTCCGCTTCACCAAATGCCATCGCGGCATGGTGCTTACCGGGGTGCTGTTACGTCCTTAGCCCGACTAGGAAGGAAACAAGCTCGGAAGCATGTACGGGACGCGCGCAATTTCAGTAACATCGAGACGCGAGATATCAAGTTGTTTTCCCCTGCAAGACAAGGAAATTCACGCCATTCTGACAGAAACATTAGCTTGTTTCCTTCCTGGTCGGGCTAAGGACTTATCAGCACCCCTGTATTTAATCTCAGGGACGACTATACTTTTTCCTTTTTTTTTATCTTCAGTTTCACAGAAAAAAGACTGGGTGATACGAAGCCCCATTTTCTGGATTCTAGAGAGTTAAGTTGTGGACTGTACTGAACGATTCAAATGGGAACTAATATCAGGCTGCGGGGACACGCCGGAAACCTTGCGCAATTTGACGGCGAATGTGCAACAAGGCAACTGTGCGAAATCCATATTTTAGCTTTCGACTTGAGTACCGTCTTTGCTGAAGAATTAGAGCCAGACTTGTGGTGTTCGGTATGTAGGTAGATGATGTGCGTACATGTCCTGTATGAAACGTGCCAAACTTACAAATATGGTACCTGAGTGACCTTCTGAAATATACCTGATGAATTTTACGTAATGGGTGTAATTTCAGGCTACCGCCGCGAAGTAGATGAGAACTACATTCTTCTGGGTTATTACGCAGCGAAGTCTTCGATCTCCATTTTCAGTCAATGCGTGGCTGCTTTAAGGTAGAGCACACGTTTTGTCCGTTCCTATTCACGTGAATGCCCCGGGGGACACGTGACACCTGCTGCTTATAGCCTCACTCGACCTTGTGATTCTCGACCATTATGAGCTGTATTTATGACGTGATGCCATTTTGTTCTGCTACCATTATTAGGTGCATTCGCACAATTGCGGAAAGCTGCTATTGGCTTCGTGTTGTATGTCCGCTTGGAATCTCAGCTCCCACTGGACAAATTTTAATGAAAGCTGATATTTAAGCATTTTTTTTTTCGAAAATCTATCGAAAAGATACCAGTTTCATTAAAATCTGACACGAATAATGAGCACTGTACATGACGACCAATATACATTTTTTATCAGACGAGTTATAGAGACAATCAACACATTTTATATTAAGTAACTTCTTTTCTTTATTTTTCGAAAAGTGTGTTGTTTATGAGATAATGTGGAAAAATACTGTACAGCCGGGCAGGCCACGTATGGCAATTTGGCGCATGCGCATTGCTTGCAGCATAACTAAAGTAACTAATGCACGCTCGAGCTATGTAAATTTATTGCGTGCTGCATCCTGACACTGATTTGCAACACTGAGCAGCATAGTGAATTTATTGTTACTACTACTACCACCATAGGCGTAACTTGGCTAATAACGTGGGGGCAAAATCGAACATGGGTATTAGGAACATCAATTTACGAAGGGGTTAAGTTAGAAAGAAGGGAAGATTGGTTTGAACCAGTCCTTAATATACATATATACACCCCTTTCCCCAACTCTCATAAAAATTTTCTCTTTGCCGCTTTTCAACCCAGTAGCCAAAAGAAAACTATTCTTCGGTAGAAAAAATATTGCGCCCCAAGTACCGCCTGTGACTTACTACCACTGCCGTCACCACCACTGTTGTATGAGTTATAAGGGTATACCGCAAAAAAACAGCCAACCCATTCTGTTGATTCTTGGAACACAACAGCTGTGCAACGATTTAAAATACGCAAGCTAATCAAATGGTAGTTTGGGCGTGACCTGTAAAACCACATACTGACGAGCACGTTGCCTGAAGAGGAATTCAAATCCGCACAATCGGAAATCAGGGCCGTGTACCAGGAATAACCATGCACATGTGTACGGCGAGCAAAAATATGTACGGGGTTTTGATCTACGGTCCACTGGGAAATTATGCAGCAGATAGTGGTAATTCGTTATGGACGTTTCGGTCGAACCTATCGATCCCATCTTCATGGTCAAGAAACCATTTTTTCTAAGCACAACATTAACTATGTGATATTAAAATATACTAATTTCTTCCCATATTATATCATTAACATTACAGGAATATAACAGCTGTTTACTTAATGTCTTTCAGTCAGCTGCAGGCTAAAGCACGACTAAAGTCGTGCTTTAGCCTGCAGCCCAGACACTACTCCAGCCTAACTGCAATTAACCTCCAACATACAGCAAACCAAGAACGAAATGACCAATGTGGTAATCAACATCACAGTCGCGAGCTCCTGATGATGGGCATAGTAGTGCCCGAAACATGTTGAGCCTATAAGAAGTACAATAAAATAAGTGGCATCTAGTTGGTTTTTTATTCCTCAGTTATCACAATGATGCACGGCCCATTAAACATCAGATTCTAATTGTATTCAATTCATTGTTGTTTTTTCAAGTTCTGCTGATCATTGTTTCATGCTGCCCTAGTTTGTGGAATGCAAGTTTGGTTTGACATGTGGCAAGAATTGGGATTCAGCTTATGCTTAACTTCCTTTCACTGTGGCTATGAAATTGCTTTGAGACTTAATCTAATATATAACTGGAATTAAGTTAAGTTTTATGTTGTAGCACGCTATACATACATGGTGTCCTATTCATTTATGTTAACAGCAAGTGACTTGGCAGTTTGAACCTGAAGACATTTCTGTAATTCGCTGAGAAGAAATTTATACTTCGTCTGTGGAAATGCAAGGTTTTCCTAACAACCACACCCTCATTGTAGTTAACAGATAAACACAACACTGCTGTCGGTGGAATGAGTATTTATTGCACAACAGCAGGGTCATGAATGGTAAGAAGCATGCTTTGTTGTCATGCTTTGATTTTTGCGGTTCCCTTGACATCTCTCCGGTCCTCAGGAATAAGATACTTTGTACATGAAAGTAAGAGAATAATAACTTCAAATCCAAGTCAGCAAGGATAGACAGGAATTAAGAATGAGATGGTTAGGGCATGTGACATGTATGGGGGAGAGTAGAGGTGTGTGCTGGGTCTTGTAAGAGCATGGCATAGTTGGGAAAATAATGTTGAAATGATTCTTAAAGAAATCAAGTGGGAGGGCATGGAATGAATTGATCTGTCCTGGGGCAGTGGCAAGTGATTGGCTCATGGGAGTGCTGTAATGTACCTTCTGGCTCTATAAAACGGGAATTTCTTGCATAGCTGAGGAACTACTTTCATTTCAAGAATGTTTCTGCCCCATGGAGTTTGTTACATGCTAAAAATGTAGTGTTAATATAAGAATGTCCAAGTATAAAATTTGAGGTGCACGTTACTCCTTGTTCATTGTTAGTATCAGTATTTCGGAGAAGACAGCAGCCTGCACTTTGTCTGTGTAGTGCCATGAAATGGAGGCACTGTGCTCCTCCAGTCAATAACAGCATCACACATAGACATGATTACAGGATGTTCTGGTTGTGCCCAAGCATGCCCTAATGTCTAAAAAGAGTTACTTTGCATTTTAATTTTTTATTTTTTGTTGGTATTTTTAAGTTTGAATTTTTTAAAGTACATTTTATTTGTTAATGTAAAAGGGTTTAGTTACAGTTTTTGTTTTAGTTTGTTTGGTGAGTGGGCTGGAATAGTGTAGACGGTAGAGCGACTTGCTATGGGCTGGATGGTCCAGGGATCAGAACCTGGTGGGGGCCCACCCAGCCTCCTATAGAGTGGTTACTGCGTCTCTCTCCCCTGGGGTAAAGTGGCTGGGGCATCACATTGACCACCTACCCCAATATAGTGTTAAGGTTAAAGATAGAGTAGAGCTATACCTCTTCTCTCCCTCTGGTCCTTTGTGGCCTGTTCTAGGGTGCACTTTACCTTTTTTTTACCTCTGTTAGCTGAATAAAAATAATGTACTTTGTGGCTGATTATGCAATAAATGTTTGCCTTTGAAAAAACAATAAAAAATGAAATTCCCTGGGTGTACACTGTAATGAAATTTAACCTCCATTATTAAAAATGTTTATTTAATGTGCTGTCTGTGGCTTATATTTCATTCTTGTGTGAAATGAAGTGCAAAACATGGCAGATACCTGCACTTTCATGTACTGTAAGATTCAAATGCCTGAGTGTTATGAAATGATCATTTGGTGCAGACACTAACATGTTAATGAATGCTAAGATTTAACAGTGTGCTGAATATTGCTTGTTATAACTTCAGTCCCTTCATTCTGAAGGCATATTCTCACTTTAAATGCACATGTTTGGAAGGAGGAGGAATTGTAATGTTATGACATACATTTGATGCAGCATGTATGTTAAGGCATGTTAAGATAGTGAACTCCTGGCAGCTGTGATAGGTATGCAGAATAATTGGAAAATTCTTGAAAAACAGCAATTTGGAAGACACAGAGGGTGATGGAAATATAACATTCAGACAGAGTTGAAGGAAATAATGAAGGTGTGAGGATGGAAGGTGAATGCAGTGTCTCTGTATCATGTCCTAGTTGAGCTTTGGTAACAGTATTAGTGGGGCTGAACTGTTGTGCTGTAGTACTGGAAATTTGGTGATTGTAACAAGGATCCTGTCATGTGTTTAGATATGATTAATTTGTGTTTTACGAAGAGGTGCTGATAAGTCCTTAGCCCGACCAGGAAGGTAACAAGCTACAGCTAACAAACTAGGGATTTATTCAACATCCTCCACACGAAACTCAATACACTTCTTAGCCCGTTGCTCTAACTTTTACAAGCCACTCAAAAAAAAAAAATTAGAAGAGTTGTACGTCCAACCAGGTCTCCGCGGCAGCAATGACCTCCGCGTCGGACGAAAAATGGCGACCTATGAATTGTTTTTTCAGTCCAGGGAACAGGTGGTAGTCCGACAGGGCCAGATCCGGAGAATAGAGTGGGTGATCAAGACACTGGAGGACCAGGTAGGCCAGTTTCTTCTCTGTTGCAAGTGCCCAGTGAGCCAGGGCATTGTCGTGCAAGAACAAGATCCCCTTGGTGAGCTTCGGAATTTTTTTTGGGGGGGGGGGGCAGGGTGAGCCGCTATGCCGCCACTCCATTGATTCTTGTTTTGTCTCCGGGTCATAGTGATATAATCAGGTTTCGTCCATGGTCACCAATCGCGACAGGAAATCATTTGGATCGCGCCGAAAAAATTCCAGATGTTGTTCAGACGACGGGCACCGTTGAAGTTTTTGATCCGCGTTCAGGCATTTCGGGACCCACTTCGCGGAGAGCTTCCGCATGTCCAAGTCTTCATGAATGATGGACCCAGCCGGCTCACGTGAGATGCCCAGTTGCTCAGCTGTTGATTTAGCCGAAATCCGGCAGTCTTCCAAGACCTCTCGAATTTGATCAGTAATCTCCGAATCTCCGAGGTGGTCACTGTTTTGGGTCGTCCAGGACGAGGCGCATCACAGGTGGAAAAATCACCACGTTTAACCTGGGCCACCCAGTTTTTGACGGTGGCATACGATGGTGCATGTTCCCGTAATGTTTCTATCAGAATGACGTGAATTTCCTTAGGCGCCTTGCCTTGCAGGGGGAAAAAAAACTTGATGCCAGCTCCTGACTCCGTGTTGTTGAAATCGCGCGCGTCGCCTGACATGCTTCCATTTAGCCTCTGTAACAAGAAGAGACTTGCAATTCGGCACATGAACAAGCCCCTCTTTCCAACGACACTCTCGATTCCGTCCTACGACACCGGGAAGTAGGTCGGGCTAAGGACTTATCAGCACCCCCTTGTATGTGGCAAATTGAACATCGTAACCCCTGAAACAGATACTGCTGAGCACAGTTGCTCTTCTGGAGTGTTTGCTTTCTTTAACTTTAGTTTAAAATGTAGCTTAAATCGTTTTGTTTTTCTTTATAAATGCCCCCAATCTCTGTATCCAGCATACAATATTACATTCTTTTTCAGGTGGATCAGACATGAAATCATGTGTCTCTTTTCAAAAAAATCAGAGAACTTTAATCAGCAACGTCAGTGATAAAGGACATGATGTGCTGGTGAAGGTTGCTTATAAGGCAAGTGCATTTATGTTTCTGTAAGAAAGGTGTGTGACCTGAAGCTCTTTAGACTTTGGTGTTTCATGGATGACTTACCTTCTCTTGCTTGCTTTTCATATTGGAGCTAAACTACATGGTTAATAATTATGTTATTTTCCACATTTCAACTGTTCATCCCCAACTTTCAGTGGTACACTGGTGGCCTTGAAATCCTATTGAAATGGCCAAAAGGGTAAGACTATTGGAGAATTTGATAGATCAGGCATATATATAGACACACACACACACAAAACCATAGCATTTGTTCATACTATGAAAGCCACATGGTTTTACTGTAGCTATATGAAGCATGGTTCTATACAGGAATCAGAAGATGGGTGGAGCAACTTGCCAGCAGAAGCTCTTCTGCTTGTCTTTAGTCGCCTACCAGTCCAAGATCTTGGCAGAGTGGCTCAGGTCTGCCAACACTGGAACCTTGTCTCACAATTCCCACACCTTTGGCAGAAAGCAGAATTCAATATAAGTCAAGCATCAAGGTGAGTATGAAAGATCAATAAAAATGATCAGAAGTGCCTTTCTATACAGTGCTGCTGTGTAAACTCTTGGCATAGATGTTTGCACTCCTTCACAACTAGAAAGCTGGATGTCCGTGACTGTGGAATTCTTATTTTTCCCTAGTCCAGCCAAGTGAACCGCGGTAGCACAGTGGTTAAGGTGCTGTGCTACAAATCGGAAGGTCGCTGGTTCGATTCCAGATGGTATCACTGGAATTTTTCATTGACATAATCCTTCTGATGCACTATGGCCCTGGGGATAAAAACGGCCAGTGCGTAAGGCTGACAACCTTACCACCATTCTGGGCCATTGTGGCATAATCTGGAAACCTTAACTTCCAGGAACCCTCTGGGCACCTCGGGCCTGTAATGGGACTGATTTACCTTTACCTTTACCTTTACCATCCAATTAAATGAAAGAACATACGTAGTTTTGAAATCTTTGATTTAGAAACCCTACTTTAAGAGATCATGCGATCCATGTTAATACAGGAAGTACAGATTATGAAAGGGTCCTTGACTTTGTTTATGAGTATAGCTCATTGTTGGGAAAGAAATGTCAGAAAGTGGAAACCAGTGGAGTACACATTTCTTTGTGATGTTTGCTTTACTACTGTGCATACCTCATGGGGGTTTATGTTCATTTATTGTACATGAGAACATTTTGCTGTAAAGCTAATCACACTACAGATGTGATCTTTGTAGTTATTGTTCTTCATATGCATATTAAAATGTTGAAAGTTTTAAAATGACTGCAAGTATTATAGTACACAGTGAAAACATATTTGCGTATTTGTTTTGTTAAATATCCACTGTATCAAGGAATGTAAAACATTCCTGCTATTAATGAGATTTAAATCTTATGCTGCATACATGTTCTTATCCTACCTTCCTTTTCTCAAGCAGATGTAATAGGATTATGATGTTACTACACTCTGTGTGTGTGTGTGTGAAATTTTTATCCAATTGAAAAATTTTCGTGAAATGTGATATCTCCTTTTTCCTTTGGTGTCCACCCCATTGTTAAGACTATCAGTTGCCCACAGTCAGTAATAACATGTCGTGGAAGGAACAATTATGACAACTTAGGCTTCTAAGATATTTCATAGTAGTAGGTCTTTGACAAATGTGCAATTTTTGTTAAGGCTTATTTTTTACATTTTTGACAGTGATCATGCATGCATTTTCTTTGGCAACTGGTGGTGTTTGCAGGTGATAACTTGTGAACCAGTGGAGCTAGGCGTATGGAACTTGGAATATGTAGACCATAAGGAGTGCCCACCAACACATTATGTATGAAAGAATATTTGTAGGTAAAAAATTACTAACATGGTCCCATTGCAAAGCTTTGAGGTTAAGTCTGAAATATTTAATGTGAACTGATTGTGTATTTAAATAAGGTCTTCAAAAATTATACAAAATAACAAGGATGACAATAGTAATAGGTCTTGAGGACTAGAAATTTATGTAATAGGAAGTTAGTCTATGAGTTTGTGTAGAACTACTTGTCTGTGTGACCAGCCATTTCTGAGGACAATAATTATGTTTATTTTATCGTAATGTAAGTAATGAGAATTATATCTTGTCAACGTCACCAATATCATTTTAGAATGATTACAAATTTAATAATCATCGGAACTCTTACACAATGACAGTTGAAAATGTGTGGTAGAAAAATGGAGAACAAAATACTGTAACAGATGTGCTTAAGTGAATGACTGTTTCGAAAAACATTGTAGAGATAGCATGAAACTGTAGTAGGCCCATGGCGTAATAGTTGGCAGGGTGATAAAGAAGGTGAAAAGCCATATGTTTACCTAGTAACTCTCACTGTTGGTTTCCAGTATCAGATGTCTTTGAAACGTGTGTAGTATATGAGTGTGAGGCATGTGTGCAAAGAGATGGGTAAATGAACTTCACACTGTATGCTGTGCTACCCCATTCACTTTATGAAAAAAAAAATTATAAATATGGTGATGTATTCTGACAATTTGTGTGACGCAGGGCACAACTTCAGAAACTAAGGTGGTTTAATTAATCAGCAACAGTGGTGGTGGTGGTGGTCATAGTAGTATTAGCAGTACAACTTCTCCACCTCAACTGACTTGTATTGTCTTCTAACTTCTATAGGTCATGCATTCAACCAACTCCTGTAGGGTTGATAAACTACATCTTGCAACACCATATGCAGCATCTCAAGTTTGTTGTATTCAAGACTGACAGCACAGTGGAGTCTGCACAGATGGCCTGTCACATCCTATCTAGTGTAAGAATCTGTGAAACATGGTGTCTGATGAAATTGATGGGTCTTGGGTTATTGTATAACTACAGAGGTTGTGTGACATGAAATGATTTTGAAAAGTTATTCACTCTGCCTTCTAAAGTGTACCTACATTTATGTTCTTGGGAATGAACATTCTGAGTAAGAGAAGGAACAGAGTAGAGAAAATCACATTTTGATAGTTTCATTATTTGGTTTTGGACCTGTCAACATTACTTCATTAAAGAGAGGAGGCTCTTACATGTATATGTGATAGAGAAAAACATTTAGTATTTTACTGCAGACTGCGTTACAAGTCGGAAGGCCGCGGGTTCGATTCCTGATGGTGTCATTGAAATTTTTCATTGACATAATCCTTCCGGCCACACTATGGCCCTGGGGTTGACTCAGCCTCTAACAGAATTGAGTACCAGGAATATTTCCTGGGGTGTAAAGGCAGCCAGTGCATAGGGCTGACAACCTTACCACCTTCATGTCGATTGTCTGGAAATCTGGGAGCCTCAACCTCCTGGAACCCTCTGGGCCTGTCCAGGCCTGTCATGGTATTGCTTTACCTTTACCTTATTTTACTGCAGAAAATTGAAGAGAAGAGACATAGTTGGGAGAATAGTATTAATAGGAATTTAACTCAAAAATGCTGTAATGCTTTTGAGTATATCCCACTGGCTTATTATGGGATCCAGTGGAAAGCCTTTGTAAATTTTGTAGACTACCTTAAGGTTATATCAATGGGAGGAATTTCTTGACCAGCTAAACAAGATTGATATGGTGCCATGGAGTTAAAAGTTCTTACAGCAACTTGTCTGTTTAGCTGGAGACCTGCTCCCTCAGGACACTGGCTGTCATTGGCTCAGCTCAACCCACGTTCCTTGATGTCGACGAACAGTCATTCGTCTCTGCACTGACAGTTGTATTCAACCATTCGCATGTTCTTAGTTCATTAATCATTGATAATACACCTGTGGATGATACATGTTTAGAGGTTCTTGCCTTGTCCAACTGTCAAACCCTAGAGCTGCTTCAAGTGAAGAGTTGTCCTGGAGTATCACCAGAAGGTAAGCCTCCTCTCTCCATCCTAAGTGATGAGGAATATATGTATGCAAACATTCTGTCAAAATAGTGACTAGTTTATCACAAAGTTGCCTACAGGAATTAAGTCATAATCAGAGTACTTTTACCTAGTATTAATGAAAGAAAAAATTTCTGAATTTTCATGTTGCCTCTCTCATTCTCTGCAAGCAACAGCTGAGATCTATATTAAAAGACACCACAACTGCTGTCATGTCTCTTCCAATTTATCATTCATAATTTTCCTCTCATTCACCAATATATATATATATATATATATATATACATGTCAGAAGCAGTTAAGTTACCACATAAGGAAAAAAAAAAACAAGTAATTATATATTATTCTTTTTGAGGTCTACTATTTCTGCCTTCAACTCAGCACCAACTTATTCTGAAGGTAATTCATTTGTTAACCGCAGAGTGCCACAAGGCTACACCTCATGTTGTTTGGTGGAGTGAATCAGGAATGCTGAGATGGGCAAGGCACATGTCTTTCAACAGTAGAACAGAAACAGTACATGACATACTGTGTTTGAAACTGGCTTATGTGTTACAGTTATCCTTATCCCATGATATACTTTGTTTGAAACTAGTTTATGTGTTACAGATATCCTTACCCCATGACATACTGTGTTTGAAACTGGTTTATGTGTTACAGATATCCTTACCCCATGATATGCTATGTTTGAAACTGGTTTATGTGTTACAGATATCCTTACCCCATGACATACTGTTTGAAACTGGTTTATGTGTTGTTACAGGTATCCTCACCCCATGACATACTGTGCTTGAAACTGGTTTATATGTTACAGATATTCTTACCCCATGACATACTGTGTTTGAAACTGGTTTATATGTTACAGATATCCTTACCCCATGACATACTGTGTTTGAAACTGGTTTATGTGTTACAGGTATCCTTACCCTTGCATGTCACTGTCATCACCTTCGGGAGTTGTCCCTCAGTTACGCGGTGTTGAGTGATGACTTACTACTTGTTCTGTCCTCAGCAGCACATGTTCATCTTGAACATTTACACATAGATGTGTACACAGAAAAGGACATGTTGCTACAGCAGATTTCACCACACTGTTGGAATGCCCTTGTTGGACATTCACCGGGCTTGGACATTGTCATGAATGTTTTTGTAATTCCTGATGAATCATTTGACATGCTGTTTATGTCCTTTATTCCTGTCACACATCTCTACTTTGGTGACTTTGTTCCAAACAGAGTGCTAAGTCACATCGGTACTCACTGTCCTAGACTGAAGGAATTGGTTGTTGGAGCAAATGGAAACTCTTTCATCAATGATGAACTTCTGAACATTGCAAAAAACTGTCCAGAACTGTCTTCTCTAGGATTAAGGGAATGTGAGGTGACATGCAGTGCATTTGTCAAGTTTGCTTATATCTGTGGCAGAAGACTTAAGGAACTCTGTGTCATGGAAGAATGCCTTGTTGAGGACTCACAGTATGACCTGACACAGGCTTGCAAGCAAGTCTCAGAACTAATAGGATGGGAATGGTTTCCAGAATGCATGCCAGTTTGGTGAGGCCATACTTCAAGATGTTAACACATGACCAGAGATTTCATGCCTCTGAAATTTAATTTAGAGTGTAATGCCTGAACTTCACACTGTGTGCTGGAACTTCTTCAATCACAGTGGAGGAAAGCATTTATATTATGGCCAGTATTACTGGTTACTTGATTATAGTGAACCACATAATATTTGGAATATGTGGAGAACCAGGATGACAATATTTGTCATGAAGCATTGTAAATGTTGCCATCTTGGATTACACTATGGAATTATTTTTTATGTTCTGTTGACCATGCATCTCTATATAATCTTGTAAATGAAACCAACTTGGTGCACTATATTCTGAGTATATTTTGTCAATTTTATTTATAACCTCTACATGTTTCGGACCTCCCAAGTCCATCATCAGGAGGAATAATTGTATTTGTATGACACTTGATATTTTGTTATTCTGTATAGCTGCATTATAAAGACATTTCAATTCAACCTATTTTAATACACAGTTCTGCATCTGATCATATTGTAAGTTGTATTTAATATGTTTTTAAACCGAGAAGTTCAAATAGTAAGTCAGTTATTAAGAAGGAGTTATTTTATCTGTGTTCAAAGTTTTGAAACATTCTACCTGTTTATAAGCACCTTGTGTATGGTCTTTAATTTTTAATTTATTTAATATTAAGTTCCTGAAAATATTCATTTGAGAATGGTACTTAGATATATAGTCAGTTGATCTCATTAACTTTATTGTCTTTTTTCATCATATGTATTGAAATTTAGCATGCTACATTTCAGGGAAAAATTCGGCCCACATTTTCAGGATAGCTTCTTCCAAAACAAAATGTGTGCAAAATAATAATGATTTACATTCTTATTAAGCAAGCTCTTCAAGTTTTATTTAGTTTTAAAAGCATACCCTTGGGAGCTTTCTCTTCCAAGGTCTGAATGGCTTATCAATGGACCAGGTGCCACTATAAGCACATGTGTTGACCAAATCTTAGTAATAAATAGTATGTGCACTTTTTAAAATATCTTGTGAAAGAGCATAGTAAGAAAAGCTGCTGGATGAGAAACACAAGTATGTCGAGAATTTTTAAACCCTGATGGCATATCAGTAAACAGAATTACCACTTAGAAGTAGACAGTTCAATTACAAGTACATGTTAGGCAATCTTCAAACCCTATAGATGCTGTTTAGATTTAAACAGGGCATGAGAATTCTGTAGTTAGGAAACACAAAATATTAGCATATTGACATAACAGGACTAAACATGCCATTTTGCCATCAAGAACTATGTATTATGGGATGGCAGATAATAGCTAATAGTTGTATAATTAAATGATATTGTATAATTTCACAACATAATAGTCAAAATGTGATGGAGCACCCTGTTACCATACATGTTAAACCTATGTCATGCTAATTATTAACAGGTCCACATAACCAAATGTGGACCAGGTAACTCAGTTGGTATAGTGACTGACTATGTGCTGGACGGTCCAGGATCGAATCCCGGTGGGAATGAGATTTTCCGCCTGTCCAGACCGGCCCTGGGGCACACCCAGCCCCCTGTAAAATGGGTACCTGGTGTTTCCTGGGGGTAAAGTGCGGCCAGGACGTGCTGCTGACCACTCACCCCCTTCTAGTGCCACAGTCATGGAGGATTAGAGCTATACCTCTACCCACCCTCTGGGCCACACCGGGCCAGTAACGGGATCACTTTACCTTTACCACATAACCAAATATTTATATATATTAATTGGAGGTAGAAAGGTAGATTGTTTCTGATATCTGAAACTGAGGGCACATGGTTGAAAAGGTACGTGGAAGCTTAAATGAGGTACATTACATAGGTACATACATATATACATACATATATACATTCCATAGATCCCTGAGGCTGTCACAAGACAATAGGATGTAGAACATGTCATAAGCATACAAAACATATAAAATTATTACAGTGTAAGGATTTACTACACAGTCATATAAGTCAGTAATGCATATCATATGTACATGCAAAAGTTCATCCATGGAGTAAAAGGAGTGTGCATATAAAAAATTTTTTAGGGCTACTGTAAACTGTGGCTTTTCATTTTTAAGGCTTGTAATACTTCATGGTAAGTTGTTAAAAATTCTGATCCCAGAGTAGGATGGGCCTTTCTGAAAACAGGACAGGTTAGCAACAGGTCTATGTAGATGGTGTTTATTTCTTGTATTTATACTATGTACTGATGAGTTGGTCTGAAATTTTTCCTGATTTCAAATTAAAAAAAAAAAACTCATCAATGAGTATATATATATTGGCTTGGGGCTGTTAAAATCTCTAATTTTTTAAATAGCTTTCTACCTGAAGTTCTGCGGTGTGCACCCTTCATAATTCTGATTATTCTCTTCTGCAAAGTGAACATCTTCCTACTGTCTGAGGAATTTCCCCAGAGAATTATTGCATAACTTGCAATAGACTGAAAATAAGCAAAGTAAATTGATCTCAACGTATCATTATAACAGATATGATACTTTTGTCTAAACATATAACATGCTACACTTAGCTTAGGAATTATTTGATCAATGTGGTTCTTCCAATTAAGGTGACTGTCAATTTGTATACCATGAAATTTTAAATTTACTACTTCTTCTATACACTTATCCTTATGACTAATGGTCAGCGCACAGTATGGTTGATTTACTATTATAAATCTCATTATATTTGCTTTTTCCAAGTTTAAAACTAACACGTTAGCTGCAAACCATTCAATCATATGTGCTGAAACTAGGTTTGCTGATGTAGAGAAATCTATAAAATTTCTATTAGAGATTATAACGCTAGTGTCATCAGCAAATAGTATTGGTTCTGTAATGGTATTTATTTGCAATGGAAGGTCATTTATATAGACCAAAAATAGTAGGGGGCCTAAAATGGACCCTTGAGTGACAGGCATATTGATTATTTCGGCCTTTTTGACTGTTCATACATTCCAATGTGGCAATAGGGAAATGAATTTTGGTTCCTGTGAAGGGCAGAAACTGACTGCATTGTTATGGACTACAGTGTAATTCACTGTAGTGTATGATGACAGCAGGTGCCACAGGAGAAAGGAAATGGACTAACAGGTTTTGATATGTGTGTGTGTTTATATATATATATATATATCTTGCCCTGGTATTATGTTGCCTACAGTTTCTGTCTATATGACAAATATCCGTCACACAAATATTAGTAATTTTGTAGGTGGTGCAGGCAACTTCGGCAAAATTTGGTCTGCATGCAGGCAACATGAAATTCTGTACACAGACGAAGACTAAACAAGTACACATATAATTATATGTATAATTTTAACTGTTTTATTTGTCTGTATGTCATGTGCAGTAGAAAAATATTCATAGGAAAAAATAATTAAAACATTGAATTAACAACCTAGGCTAATGTGTTGTTATTTTTAGCACATAATTTACAAAAGTAAATTAGTAATGTACTATGTCTCCATAGGTGGTATTCAGATTTAGGCACCTGGGCCACCATTTATTGAAACTAGGTGACTTTGATCTCTGTTAGCAAGGTACTGGACTGTGTTCAAAGTGAGGGGCTGCTGGATGCTGAAGTGATGGTTGCACACAAGATTGGAAATGGGAGGGTCACTGTGGTGCCTGCCCTAATGTACTCTACTCTTCTCTATGTCTACGTAAATAAACAGTTCACAATTTCTGCAGACTTCTATCTTGGCTTTCACAGGGAAAGGTTAAAAGATGTGTTCTTACTTCAGATGTCTCCATGGGCAACATAACACTGCATTAGAGCCAACATGTTGCATCTGAGCTATAAGTAGGCCTGGTGTATATGACACTTTGTCAAACATAGGTAGTAAAAATTACTTTATTTAAAAAAATAGAAATATGTTACTTTATTTACTTTATAATTTACAATTTGAGTAAAATACAAAGAGTTAAAAATGGCAACTAAATACTACACTATCTTCATTTTAAGTCTGGCACTACCAATTAAATCATAAAATTAATATCTGTTGGTGGACTTGCGATTAATATTTTCCACAACTTTACATATTATGTTTAACAACATGGGTACTGGCGACGTACAAGACACTTGTTAATGTGTGTTACAACATATTAGACTGACATTTTCATTGCTTTGTCACAGATGACAGCATATTTTTTTACACTGATGTTACAAACATTTGTCACTTTCTGCAGCTTCCAATAATCCAATGAAGTGAAATGTCACATTCACTTCATATTTTATCTACTCATATTTGGGTCTTCATAATATTAATGTTGAAAATATTTGTGTCATAATTATTTGCACTGTGGGTGACAAAAATCAGTACAAAATCCAGCATCTCCTAAGAACATATAATTTGTATTTTATTGTGTGCAACTCCTAATATTCATGGGGAATCAGCATGCTGAAACTAAGGTAACAAGGTACTATGGATGGCTCATAGCTCCATTATGAAGCACATTTCAAATACAAAGTAAAGGTATATACCATCAATCACAACTCTAAATGTCATTTCCTATGTTACACACAACATGTTTCAGTCTTTTTTAGCTATTATCAGGTATATTAAATCACAAAATATTTAGAGGAAAGAATAATTGCAACAGTAAATTTCAAGTGATGGAATACTGAAAAATCGTTGCAATTATTCCTTTCGCTAAGTATTTTGTGACTTTATCTACATGATATCCAAAGAGATGGAAACATGTAGTATATAATATTTTAAATAATTATTAGAGATGTGATCAATAGCATATACCTTTATTTATTTGTATTTTCCATGTCATTAATGATGGACCTAAGCATGTAAAGAGTTTTGAGTTCATATATTAATAAAGCATCTAGAAGCTACAGAGAGTGACATAACTACTGTTAAGTAATAGTTTTTAATATGTAAATTATTACTACACACAAACTACTCACTCCACAGTATATCCAGTAGACAATACACAAGTGGTGGCAGTTGCTATAAAGCAAATATGTGGTATGTGACTTCAAAGTATCATGTAAATGTTAATTTTTTAATATGTAGAAGTTATCAGAGACTTGTTTCCAGTTTGCATTAGTTTTATTATCAGTCTCTAGCTGACTGATAAAAACAAACATTATATTTCTGAACCATGTTACAAGATAGCAGGACATCAGTGTGAACCTAACTGTACATTAAGACTATTAATGAAGATGCTGTTTGACTGGGATAAGAATTCTTTTTGGATTTGTCCACCCTTGGAGTGTAGGGATCTCATTACCCAGCATTTTGGCATCATATCGCAGTAGAACGCAATCCTCATCTACACCATTGCAAAAGCCTTGAAGCTCATAAGAATCTCATTCCTTACCTATGTGTTTCATTAGTTTGAGTTGCGGCTGGTAATCACATATAACTTTAAAGAACAGCTTGTCAGAGGAAATTATTTTACAAATTAAACATGTGAAACTGGACTTCTGCAAAAGATCTTTCATATATTCCAAATTCCAATATGCAAATATGAAGGAATTTGACGTTCAGGTGACCGTGTATGTGATAAATTCTTATAATAAAACCAAATAGATGCACTAATTTCTCAAATTTATTTTCAGAATAAAACTCTACATGTTTTGGACAGTTCCTCTGTCCACCTTCAGGAGTTTTTCACTGTACACACAGCAGTGGTATATGTCATACAGGTTTGTTGACAGTAATCTGTCAGCAAATCTGTATGACATATACCATTGCTGACAACTAAATTTTAGCAACAATCTTGAGTGTTTATATGACACTGTATTAGAATAGTGAAATAAATGTGGTGGCAGTGGGACATACATATAGCTAAGATAGGACAGAGAAGACACGCGTACAGAATTCTGGTGAAGAAGCCTCCTGGAAAGTAGCCACTTGAAAGACTCAAAAACAGGAAGGAGGAGAATATTAAGATAGTTCATGGGAAAATAGTTTGTGAATATGACAGTGGATGGAAATAACAGCAGCATGGTAAGTGGTAGTTAGCAGTGTTCAGTCTCCAGGTTCTACTGTAGACAGTTGATATAAACACACGAAATGAATAATTTAAACCAGTTTTTTGGTCTGGATGTACATATGGGAATGCCAGTTAAACCATATGTATGGCCTACATACAGATTCATTACTAAGTGATCTTCTGCTGAACATTTCTGCTTACATAAGAAGGTAATATTCAGTGCAGAGGACAATGGTGTACTCAGCTTTGCAGAACAACAACAATAAGATGAGGAAGATGATGAAGAAAAAATCAAAATGAAAAAGCACCAGTTTAACCAATGCACCTGCCATAATAAAAAATACGGCTATTCTGAAATAAACCGAATACTGCGCATGACAGCAGTAAAATGTAAAGTGCTAACAACGTAAATATATAAAAAAATATTTTATTTTGTCATAATTGTATCTTTTATACACATACAAAATTCAATTCCTCCCTAACCACTAAGGTATACATTTACATATATAGATGTAAAGCTGTACAGTCTCTTGATTGAAGCACAAATGCATTTACTCGTTAAGTGGAGTGGTTTACTTTATATTCTCTGTTACACCTGCGTTTTCAATATAGCTAGTATTCGGCTCACTATAAGGCCAGACAGATGACTAAAGTGATGAAGTAAAATGTTTATGTACCTTTTCCACTTGTTCTTTTGAGGTGTGATTATCAAGAAAACACATCGAAAGAGATTTTTATTATGGTTTTCAAGAAGATGTGTGTACTTACAATATTTAGTCCAATAACTGCACATGTAACCATAAATGTTCGTTATTTTGTCATGCTCTTCATATGTTAGAGCCCCCGCGGGCCATCGTGAGGGAGGTCATTTACAAGGGAGTAAATATGTAATAAATGCTGTTGTTAATGTTCATATATGCAGTTAAAATACAATGTTATCAATAAATTAGTGCTAAACATGTACAAAATGTAGATTAATTACAATTATTTTACATCTCTTGACAATTTTATGTTTAACTGCAGACAAGCATTTCTGTCACTACTGTCCTCTTCATTCCAAGGGCCGCTGTTGTGTGTTGATGAACTCGGTGATCCACTATAGTATAAACATCAACACACAACTGCAGCTATAACTCACTTGGAATGAAGAGGACAGTAGTGGCAAAAATGTTTGTCTACAATTAAACATAAAATTGTAAAGAGATGTAAAATACTTGTAATTAATCTACATTTTGTAAATTTTTGCACTACTTTAATTGATAACATATTTTAACTGCATATATGCACATCTTTGACAGCATTTATTACAGATGTATCTTTCCTGTGTAAGTGACCTTCCTCGTGATGGCCTACAGGGGCTGTAACAAATAGGAGCATCATAAAATAACAAATATTTATGGTTATATATACAGTTAGTTAGATTAAATATTACATATTCAATCTGCTGCACAGAATAGGGACAACATTAAACTTGCGTACATATTATTTGATCCTTATTAACAGAACAAACCATATAATATTTATAAATAACATCAATCACCTCTGTAAATGTCATAAAGTACAAGTAGTAAAAATTATGCTGTAATGGTCAGATATTGCTGACATCTGACTTAGTTATAGTTAATATTCCCAGTGTTTAAGGAGTTGGGTCTGGTTCTTGCTTCAAAGATTGGTCATCATTAAAACTGACAATTTAGTTTCCTTTTTATTTTTGTATGACCGTTACGAACTGCAATGAAACTTGGAATAACACTGAACTTGTATGCTAACATTTAGACCACAGAGCAGTCCAGGAATGATCGCAGCCCACCCTTCTTGCTTGTGGCAGACTGCTAACACCATACATCCTAATGCTGTGTTCCAGCAAACAGAGCTCCTGCTTCACATTTGGAAAATCCTGGTTAAATCTTGACCTGGAATATGGCTATACTGAGTTCTTTGTAGCCTCCCTCAGCTCAATCAGGCATAACCACTAACCCAACTTTCCACCTCATTCATGGTCTTCCTATCATACAGTGTTATATAGTCAGTGCTAATGAAAATGTGACTGATTAAATCAGGGCTGGCTAACTTCAACCCACGGCAGGACCACACAATTCGTAAGGACTTCACCTGCAGGCTGCACTCAAGTATACATGTACCGGAAATTTGGGGGGGGGGAGCAGTTCAATTAACTAGAATAGCATTTGTGTAATAAAAACAAACTCGATGCACTATTTATCCTCAGTTTATTTCGTCAATCAACCTCTACATGTTTTGGGCATATTTGTAGCCCATCATCAGGAGGTATACTATATATATACAACTGAGACGGGTCGAGATGGAACTCAGTTCCATCTCGACCCAGCCAACAGACAGTCAACTGAAAGCACAACACGTACCAATCGTTGTATATATATATATATATATAGTATACCTCCTTATGATGGGCTACAAATATGTCCGAAACATGTAGAGGTTGGTTGACGAAATAAACTGAGGATAAATAGTGCATCAAGTTGGCTTTTATTACACAGATGTATCGAGATGCACGGTCAACAAAACATAAAATTTAGAATACCATTATTTACAGACACAGCATTTGTTCTGTTGTTATATATTAAAGTTGCCATATTATTATTTTTATTTTTGCCATATTATGTTCTGTAGACCTATTATGTTAAATTGTATTATTGAAACTGTTCAGGTGACTTGAGGGCTGCAAATACTTTCAGGGGCTGCATGTTGGCCAGCACAGGCTTAAGTCATGCATGAATAAAAATAGTCATTCCAGGGCCACTGTGGTAACCTAACAGCATACAATATCAGTATTCAAACGCTTCCGGGTTTGATCTTGACTACTTTAACTAATAGTGAAAGTGGAAAGTAAAAGAATACCTATCTACCAGTGATAAGTATTCAGTTGAAGACAAGTAGAAATGACTAATTAGTATTTTACATCTTGGCATCAGTTCACAAACATTTGTAATGTCTCTATGAATCCATCCTTGGTAATGCACCTCCCTGACGAAGACCGCACGAATGGCCAATTGCAGGAAGTGTACTGTGTTTTGTAATATACTCTCATATATTATATGCATTTGTTGGTTTTAGTTACCATATCTGACTATTGGAGTGTATGTACTTCAGATAATGGGCATTGTCTGACGTAACTACAGTGCAAAGGGTCAAATAATATCATGACACCAAATCGGTAACATTTATATTTAAATAAATGTATTCTTGATTTTAGCAGTTTGAAAATTTTTGGTGTCACAAGACCTGAAAAAAGTGTTACTCCTCATACGGTGTTGCATCTCGGTTTCAATATCAGTGAACAGTGCTTATGAATGCGATGTTTGTTATCGTGTTCAGAACATAAGTTTATTCTGCTGCTCACCATGTTAGGGGAAAAAAAAGGTAATACAATGTTACACACTAATCAGCCACCGGTATAAGGACTACAGTCACCACAAACACACTGTGTTTAGGGTTCTGAAGGATTAGGCCATTTAGATATACTGGTAACATGTCACCATGCACACCAAGTTTAAATTTTTTCCAGTTATTATAACACAAAATTATTCCTTACAGTTTCCAGCTGTGTTACCATTTTTCAGAACCCTACACTGAATGGCGTTAGTGATGTTCCTGTCTCACAGTATGTCATATATAAATCATACCGATATTCAAGAAAACTGATCAATTCATGTTAATTACATCAATGCAGTGTTTCCTAAACTATGTTCCAAGGTACGTGTGTTCCACAAGATGTTAATAGGTGTTCCATGAAGGAATCGAGAGACCAAAGAAATCATAATTTCATTAAATTTGAATTTAGCATGTTTGATCATAGTGTAAGATGTTCATATACTAGTTTTTATATGAACCTTTCATTTGGTTCCTGACAGATCTTGTTTTGCTGACTTTTATTTGATAAATGAGGAGCCATGAACATATGTGTTCCATAAACATTTACTAAGTTAAAAAGGGTTCCATGACAAAAACACTATCGGGAACGCTGCATTAATGTTACAGTTGAAGGAGAGGACAGCAGAATGCACGCAGATCATCAGTTGGTTTTTAAGAACAAACTGTTTCTGTGGAGTTGCACAGATATACAAAAACAAATTCTTTTCTCACCAATTTGTTATGAAGGATGTGCACTTACAAACCTGTTTTATGACAGATTCAGAATGTGAAGTACAAACAGTGCAAATGTATTTTATGTTCATGGGACTGTGCATCGCAATTCTATGCCAATAAATGTCCAATAAGATGCAACTATACACAGTTTATTTTAACTGTAAACTGCTCTACATGTTTTGGGTGGTTTCTCCACCCATAATCAGGAGCACAAATAACTGTAGCAATGACGGTTGACTAGTACCAGATGCTTTAGATAGTTATTTGTGCTCCTGATGATGGGTGGAGAAACCACCTGAAACATGTACAGCAGTTTACAGATAAAATAAAGTGTGTATAGTTGCATCTTGTTGGACATTTATTGACATATAATACAAATGTAATTTACCATATTTGTGGCTGTGATTGACTCAAGCCTCCAAAATATTCTCTGAAGGAGAACTGATTGTCACCAATCAGCTGCCCTCACAAATAAGTCTGTACTTGTAATCATCTGCACACTGTTCTCATCTAAAATTATTTAAGTTATTAGACTTTGAAGTCATGTTACACATAAATGGTTTAGCACAGTAATGCCTAAATAATATAAATTATTTTATAATAGCATTTCTATGTTTATAGCCACAATAAGAACTTAACAACACCTTTTAATTTATGTACGTTTAAAGGACACCACCTGTTCCATAACATCTGCTCTGGAATAGTAACATAAATGAAAAATACAATGCAGAAAAACATCTGGAAGCCACACAGATATATTTTATTTACTGTGCAGTATTACTGTGGATTGTGTGGATGCTACTTATAAGTGAAATGTAATGCAAATCATTTTAAGGTGTTTTTTGAGGTTCCGTAGTGTGATGAGGTTACTTTCAAAACCTCAATCCATTTATTTTAACACACACACCCTGCTGGATCAAATTTATATTGTTGCAGGTCTGAATTGTTTAACTATCTCTAACGGAGAATGGCAATATGATTTTATGAATGTCATACTGGTTTTTTTAATCCCATTCCATATAAAGAAAATCTGAACAAGCTTGCCATTCCAGTCAGTTTTCTTTTTTAATTTTAGAACTGTCTATCTCAGCCCAACACTGGACTGGAGTGTGATTTCTCCATTTTGTGGGCGCATTTGCCTACTCCTGAAAAGTTCCTATTATTTGTCATGTCTGCCCATCTGTCTGCTGCATTTATCAGCTTGACTCCCATTTTTTTTTTGGTTGGGCAATTGGATCTTGGGGACGATTATAAAAAACTGTTGAGAAAATCCAAATTTGGTTAAAACAGGATCAAAATATTGGGCACTTTACATGAAAACCTAAGTAGGTATGATTGTTGCTGGTGACCAAAAATCATCATGAAAGGGTTGTTGACAGTGACATGGTGCAATGATGCAGAAAATATAATACTGTGGCTTTTCAATGGCAACATTTTGAGTACTCATAACTGCTGACATTGCCCATCCTGTATATAAGGACTCAGTTCATACTGCACACAAAGCAATGTATGCTTCCACTATTCTGTTGACAGTGACATAAAACCTCCATATAATCAATATCTTCCAGCCAAAAGGTATTATTCTGTTATGACAGCTGAGGAAATGCAAGCAGTACAGAATGTTCTGTACTTCAACTATACTATAGAGAACACACTGTTGCAATTTCATGGAAACAGTGGTTTCATGAATGTGCCACAATGTTATGGTATGCACAAACTGTTCGTATTCTTAATAATAAGATTCATTTCATATGGCAGTTAGCTAGAATATAACATTTATAAATACCAAATACAAATTTTATATTATTCACTCCATTCATTACAATCCGACAAATGCACTTAATAAAATACAATTCATAAGACATATTAAACTCCTACATGTTTCAGCACTGTGGTGCCATCCTCAGGGAGTCTTAGAACAGAGGAATATAAGCCCAACACATCAATCTCAGTGTGACACTGACTTATACTTGGAACTGCTCAGTATCATGTAATTTTAATACTACAGTACTGTAATTTTTATGCTTATCAGATTTTTATATATTTTAGAATTTCAACCTGTAAACATTCTGATACAATGAAAAAAAATATTGGAGAATATTATCCAATAAAGAAATACATGCAATTGTTAAAAAACCCACTGTGACAGAGACAGTAAGGTTAAATAGATTACATTGGTTTGGGCATGTACAGAGAATGGAAGAAAACAGAATTCCCAAAACAGTATTATATATGAATTTGGAAACAACAAGATTGAGAGGTAGACCAAGAAATAGATGGGAAGAGGAAGTGAGGGAGGATGGAAGAAGCTCCTAAGAACGGCAAGCAATTGTCGCATTCTGCGCATGCCAATGAAACAAATGAATGAAAACATTCTGATATGGGCATTGTAACACCTATACTAATGTGCTGGGCTTGTATTTCATTGTTCTAAAACTCCCAAAGATGGCAATCTGGTGCTGAAAACTGTAGGAGTTTTAATAATTGTTTTGTTATGAATTGTATTTTAATAAGTACATTTGTTGGTTGATGTATTAATTAATACCAAATACAAATTATGTTTAATGAACAATATTGATGCTAAAGTACGCAGACGGGTCTCTCTTTTTCAGATACAAAGGTAGCAACATGCAAACATGCACAGAGTACAGTCCTGATTATCTGTATGTAGATTATTGCTTCACAATTTCTACATATATGCTGGCACATATTAACTAAGCTTCCCACTGTTCTCTTTCCACACTGAATAGTCATAGCGCAGTGTTAGCGTGGTGACATACTGCTCAACTACATGGTCAGAGGGTCTGAATACACTGACATTAGACACCAGGAAGATAATAACTACCATGAGTAGTAGTTCAAACCATTGCTCAGAATAAATTACAGTTACGGTACAACAAACTGTTGTGGTTTGTGAATATGTTGTATTATCCATCCGTTTTCACCCCTTCAATATCACAGATAACCAGGACTCTTACTGCGCGCGTGTGTGTGTGTGTGTGTGTGTGAGAGCATGCATTCTCTTCATTTGATTCTTGACTCTGTAATGACTTCACAACCAGAGCACATTTGTATACTTCACATAATAGCAACTTAAAGAATGGTGAGTAGGTGCATCAGGCAGGTATCTCTGTGTACATAAAAGAATTGTATGGAAAAACTGTGTGCTATTAGCTATGTAAAATTACAAGTATACACACATTTTTCTGAAGCGGTGAAATTATATGCACTTGCACACATGCACACACATACACACACACTGTGTGAGCATAATGTTCATCTATGAGTGTCTCTAAAGTACTCTGCATATTATTACATTGACTGATATTTGTATGTACATGTATGTTTTGATAAAAGTGAATAATACAAACACTGTACACAATACTGGTAACTGTGGGTAATTAACATGGTGATCTGTAAGAATATTAACCTTGTGTACATTATTTGTTGCTTCTGCTGCTAGTGGTACATACTGCTGATACATGATTGCATTAGTAACAGTCATTTTAACTTACACGTCAATAGGAAAATCACAGCCAACCTAATGAAAGTCCCTGATATCAGGTGTCCATAGGCCTATAGAATAATTAGAAACCCCTTACTGTGAATACAGGCAAAACCAGGTCAGAGGCAAAATCCCAGCTGAGGGCCAAAGTTTTGATATTGTACTTACTTGTCAGGTGTCATGAGCAGCAGTAGATACGTTTGGAGTACTGGTGAAATAATAGGCTTTAAAAAAACATAAGTAACCTCAGTACTTCTTCATCATAAATTCTCCATGGCCACAGGGCTGGGCCAAACAACCTGAAGTGTGGCATGATGTAGGCAGAATGATCTGTCTGTTCATATAGCCATCATGTCTGTTCCAAAACTGGCTGCTTATGAGCACTATACAGCTCCTGGTTACAAAATGTTACTGTTTTAAGTATGTCACCACATATGTGGTATGTGTGTACAGTCAATTGCTCACTTTTACCATAACACTGAACAGGGGAGGAGTGTGTGGTGGAACTTAACTGTTAAACTTTATACAAGTATTCTCTCATTTGCTCAAAATGTATTTCACACTGCGCTCTTGCCACTACAGAATTCTGACTACATCATGGTATGGCAAGTAAATGCAATTCTTAGTGCAACAGATTATTTGTTTGATGTTAGTGTGGGTCACAATTATGTGGTACATCTAATATACACAAATATTTACAAAATGCTTCACAGTACTGAAGTATCTGTTGAACTTCCTGTACTTTGATGAATGTATAATGCAAGCACTGCTCAGGATAGGGACAGGTGGCGGGCTCTTGTAAATGTGTTAATGAACCTTTGGGTTCCACAAAATGCAGGGAATTGCTTGACTAGCTGAGAAATGGAGAGCTTCTCAAGAAGGACTTTGCTCCATGGAGTAAGTACATATGTAAACAAGCATTACTTGCCCTACCCATGTGATTCTGTTATAGATTGTATTTCCTGCACTTAGGACTTTGCTGAAGGTTGCAGTATGTATAGAATGATGTATGGAAAATTAGTTTTAATGCTTGTAAAAAAAAAATTGTGCAACTCTGCCTAAATATTGCCTGAGAATTAATCAGTTAAGACCATGCAGAAAAGGCATTTTCAGAAGCACCATTTAATGCACAACTGTCCTTATAAAGCCTGTGGCCTTTTCTGTTTGCTGTGTCTGATGAACAGTAGTTAACACTACTAGTAGTAGTAGTTTTAGCTGTTATTTATTGATGACAGGAATGAAGGTCAGTTCAGCAGAAGCCAGTGTAACAAGGCAAAACATTCTATTCATGGTTGGGTATGGCATGCAGTACAAATGATAGTTATCCTAGGTTTGTTTGCTATTTTCTTACTGTAGTGGGTTTATTAGATTTTAGGCCTTGTTTTGAGCTATACAACTGTCTGTGTGTTCTTCAATGTATTCATATGCATCTGTATACAGAGCTGTCCAAATTGGACGAGCCAATAATAACTTCACTGTTAGTGAAGAAAATGTCATGCAGAATTCCATTACTTTCTTATTTATTTTTTGTTTATGTAAGTTTTCCCATGAAACATGTTTTGGATAAGGCTGCATTTTCTGCAAGTCTCATTTAATTCATTATCATAATGCCTGGCATTATTGTGTTCATTCTGTAATTCATTCATCATCATTTGTGAAAGTTCATAGTTACTTTTCAGACAATATTAGTTGTCTTATTATTTCATTTATCACTTAATGCCGCATTACTTCGAACATTTGCACGGTATCATTCAATAAACTAAGAAAACATAGCTGTAGACTCTTCTGCAACATGGTGTGGACTTTGAGATTCACGAAGGCAGGGAATGTCTTGATTAAATGAAGGACTATTAGTTGCTCAAAAAGGATACTTTTTCATGAAGTTAAAGTTACTCATCTCAAACTACCCACATACTGCTTATATAATGTGTTCTTCCAACAGCACACTTGAAGTGATCCCTTAAGGTTCGCAGATAAAAGGCTCATAATACACCTGTATAACCATTAATTAATTTACTGCCATCACAAACTGCTAACAATTTGGTTTACTAGTATCAGAATCTTGAAGGTAAGTGGGAAAGCTGTATTATCAAAACTATATCTCCACTGTACATTTTGTGTATACCTTCTGTCACAAAATTAACATGTATTGTAGAGACTTTCACTTCATCAGTTGAGATGTTTCATCTTCAAAACTATTCAATGGAATTTGATTAAACTTAGTACTGGGTGTCTTAAGCACAAGCTGTCACATCAGTTTAATAATGGATCATGTCATGTCAATACAACTTCTACGTTACACAAAGCTCCAGTAAAATGGCAGGAATTTTTTTTATGAATCGTGCAATCATGTTAAAACACATGATCATTAAAAGTTATAGATCCAATAAAAATGTAAACTTTTATCATTTAATACAGTGTATATTCAATGAAATACAAGAAATCATTTATGGCTATGCCATGGACATGCCACGGTTCAGGCAGTTAGCCTCAAGCCTCCCACGTGTTTTGAGATACCTGTCTGCTATCCCTTCCTCTATCTTAAATAGTTCTGGACTGTACGATCAGCAGTAACTGCACACCATTGAAGATGTAATAATTTCAGTTTGTATAATTTTCAATGAACATACGCACTGGTCAGAATTTTATAAAATGGTATTTTGGTGTTGGTGTTCTTCAAGGACTACCATGGTGAAATGCAAATAACTATACCATGCTGCCACAACACATTCATCTGTAGTCACATATTCTGTGCAAAATTTAGCACCTTTTTTTTTCCCCCAGTATTCATCAAGCAACTTTTGGCATGTGGATATTGTAGGCGCAAAATTCCACATATGTTTTGTGTGTGTGTGTGTGTGTGTGTGTACTCAATTATGAACATATACAACAAATCTTGTATGCCCTGTTATATAAAATGGGACAATGAAATTATCTTCTGATAATTTAACACAATTTTGACAGATGTTAGTGCCTGAAGTTTGGTGAAGTTGCAAGACAAAGTGCATTACAACAAATGTTTCTTAATTATCTCTTGTGGACTGCTTGTCTTCAGCTGTAAAGCCCATCCTCAAATATATTTACACAACAACCAAGCTAACAGTATAAGGCCATAATGGGTTTAATTTCCATCCTGTATGAGATCTTTCTTTTTTTTTTTTTTTTTATTT
>Ga0123354_10000543_pt1 | contig 38707 bp, 36 predicted proteins | sample TergutLab28metaG_2_FD_97872 | JGI IMG/M metagenome (GOLD analysis project Ga0123354, IMG submission 97872) | Labiotermes labralis P4 segment gut microbial communities from Petit-Saut dam, French Guiana - Lab288 P4 | ecosystem: Host-associated > Arthropoda: Insects > Digestive system > Gut ... | reverse complement strand
TTCGTAACGGTTGCTTTGTTAGCAGAAATGGTTTTGTAACTTAAAGTATCCACTGCTTAAATTGTTTTAGTTTATAATTAATCTTTACAAATTTGCTAAGGTATTCGGGCAAAATAACTTAGCATTTTTACTTCGTTGGATAATAATTGAGCGCAAAATTACTTATTTTTTGTGAAATAAAAAAGAATATGGGAAAAAGTTGAAAATTATATTCTGATTGGAATGATTTTTGCCTACATTTGCGAGTAAGGTTTAAACAAATGCTTTCATTTATGCGTCGATTCAGATTTACACTTCTTTTTTTAACGGTCTCCTTATTTTCAGGATACTCGCAAATCAAAAAAATAGCGGAAGAATTGGGTATTTCCTCAAAAACGGTTATTGAGGCATCGTCCGACTCGGTAAAAATCAAAGACTCTTTGAAGATAATGGAACTTGCCGAACAGATTCAGCAATTAAAACTGAATGAGATTCTTTTTCAAGAAAAATTATCCGGTTATGAGCTGTCGAAAGAAGCCGATTCGCTGGCTCTTCTCCAACGAAAAGAACGGATTGATTCATTGAGGAGCGTTACGCAAGGGGTACCGGTAGTTATTGACGGGGATACGCTTTTTTCTCTTTATACGGCTCGCGGCGGAAATTCGATTATCTCCCGTGCCAACAATGCTAAAAGTATAATCTATTCGCTGGGCGAGGATTGGAGTGTAAATCCGGATTCCATTAACCTTTTTACATTGGGAGAATACACCCAGATAATGTATGACGACAAGATTATTTTGATCGTGTCGGAAGATGATGCGCTTTGGATGAACATGCCACTCGATTCGCTGGCGAAGGAATACAGAGAGAAGATAGTCGATAAGGTAAAATATTTACAGGATAAAAATAGCTTGATAAGTCTTGCCAAACGCATAGGGGCGTTTTTGCTTGTTTTACTTGTGCTGGTATTGTTTTTCCGCGGATTAAATTATTTAGCCAAGAAGTTGAAATTGGTATTAAAAAAGTATTTTGAATTGAAGTTTAAGCCGATTATTGTCCGCGATTATCAACTTTTGAGTACAAAGCAAGCGCTTAAGATCCTGTTTGGGGTAGTGAATATATTGCGATACATTTTAATGTTTCTGGTGCTGATTCTTGTTATTCCTGTTTTGTTTTCCATATTTCCGCAAACGAAAGATTTGGCGGAAACGTTGTTCGGCTATATACTAACGCCGGTCAAATCCATTTTCTCTTCCATTATTCGCTATATTCCGAATTTATTTACCATAGCCATCATTTACCTGTTTGTACATTATATAATAAAAGGACTGAAATACATTAGCGGGGAAATTGGGGCGGGAAGGCTTAAAATTTCCGGATTTTATCCTGATTGGGCAGTTACTACTTTCAATTTGGTGCGGTTTTTTCTATACGCATTTATGATAGCTATGATTTATCCCCATTTACCAGGGGCTGACAGCGGCATTTTTCAAGGTATTTCGGTGTTTATCGGGTTAGTTGTTTCGTTGGGATCGACGGCTGTCATCGGAAACATTGTGGCGGGGTTGGTTATTACTTATATGCGTCCTTTCAAGATAGGCGATATGATAAAGCTGAATGAAACAATGGGAACTGTGATCGAAAAAACGCCTTTTGTTACACGAATACGTACACTTAAAAACGAGGTCATCACTATCCCCAATTCGTTCATGTTGTCGTCTCACACGACCAATTATACGGCTTCTGCCGATAATTATGGATTGATTATACACACTTCTATTGGTGTTGGTTACAATATCCCGAATACAAGAGTGCACGAATTATTAATCAAAGCGGCTAAGATGACCAAAGGAGTGCTGAGCGATCGCGAGCCGTTTGTACTGGACAAGAAATTTGAAGATCTTTATCAGCAATATGAAATCAATGCCTATATTATGGATGTGAATGAAATCAGCAGAATCTATTCCGACTTGCATTATAACATTCAAAATGTATTTATTGAAGCGGAAATTGAATTGCAAGTGCCTTTTGTTGTTTCTCAGATTGAAACAACGAATAATACTACCGCTACACCTCCAACAAATCATTAAGTAAAAGTTTGCAGGGTTTAAAAATAAAAAGAACGCGCTAAGTTATAGGGCGTTCTTTTTTATTGTTTTTCGCTTATCTATTAGTAATTATTTACTTTTTGCATCGCAGCATAATTAATTTTCAATGCATAAGCATTTCTTAATGCCTGTTTTACGTCTGTTACAATTCCCATTTTGGTTTCTCTGTCTATCTTCATGGAAACCATCATGAATCCTTGCATATCTTCTCTCATGGATGCACGTGAGCGGGCAATGTATTCTTGCACATCATTTGCATCGTTAGCGAAAGCATCATCCAACTGAATGCGCGGCTCTGTTCCAAATGCTCTTTGAAGTTCTCTTGTCGGCTGACCAATGTAAATATACTTAACCAGCGACTTCTTTTCCAACGTTGTCAATTCGGTAGCTTTGGGTAAATCAATATGTACTTTCATTGCCACCTCTTTCATCGTTGTTGCCGTCATAAAAAAGAACAACAACATGAATACGATGTCGGGTAATGAGGACGTACTGATTTTAGTCATTTTTCTACCGCCTTCTTTTCTAAACTTTGCCATTATTTCGCCCCTCCATAATTTCTCGGTTCTGCTTCGGATATGTTTTGAGGATATATTTTTTGTATTGCTTTTTTTCTATCCTCATCCAGATCTGCGAAGGAGACTCCGAATTTATTTCTTGATAATTCGTCACGTAATTCCCTATAAGCGGCCATTAACTCATTTTGAACGCTGATATATGCCTGATATTCGGTTCCACGGTCATTTTGTAAAGAAATAACGTGCCTCGACATTGTATAGTGTTCTCCGAAGAAAGGAATTTCTTCCATCGTTCTTTCGGGCATATTCGGATCATCATTTCTATTGGCAATAAATTCTTTCGCTTTACTCCTCAACCCGCGAACATCCATCAATTCATTGTTAACCATCAGGTGGTTGTTACTATTGATAAGGACAATTAAAATGTTTCGTCTATTAATATCAATAACCTCCTCCTTGTTATGGTCTGGGGGAATAGGCGGTGGAAGCTGCCGGGCAAGTCCCTTATCCGTCCCCATGGATGCTGTCATAAGGAAGAAAGTAAGCAGCAAAAACGCAATGTCTGCCATAGAACTTGCATTGACTTCTTGTATTTCTCTCTTTTTCTTCATTTATGCTTTTTTTGTGTGTTTAAGAAAAACGTTTTGACAAAAAGCTTAAACCGGAAACGATGAGCACTATGCCAAATAAAATGTAAATGGAATAGAGGCTCATATCGGATATTTTGAGATCGAATGCGGTTTGTTCTCCGTCAAATCCTATAATATTCATAGGAGTAGCATCTCCTAAAACATAAGTAAGGATCATCAGCAATGCTAAAGAACCGACTCCTATAAAGGCTACGATAGCCGATTTCGGATTTGCAGACAATTTTGTGGAAAATGTCAATACTGCAGAAGTTATGGCTGCTACAAAAGCTATAACGAAAAGAACATACATGTACCTCATTAACAAATCCGTATATATCGGTTGTGATAAGTCCGGTAGCAATGCTTCACTTGAATCTACATCTCCTCCCAGGTAAAATAGCAAAAAGACTATTACTGAGATAGACAGTAATACTGTTAATGCTATATTGGGGATTATTCTATTTAATTTATAATTCATGTTTTTCTCTTTTTACGTTGGGATATTATTTCTTAAGTTGATATTTTACAACAATATCAAGCAATGAAATGGAACAGTCTTCCATTTCGGATGTGAGCGCCTCGATTTTTGTAAGGATGAAATTAAAGAATGTTTGAAGAATCATCGCAATAATCAAACCGAATACGGTGGTGATCAAAGCTAATTTGATACCTCCTGCTACAACTGTTGGCGAAATATCTCCTACTTCCTGAATTTTGTCGAATGCCATGATCATCCCGACTACTGTTCCCATGAACGCTAACATCGGAGAAATTGAAATAAACAGGGATATCCATGTAACATTTCTTTCGAGCAATCCCATTTGTACGCCTCCGTAAGAGACTACGGTCTTTTCTACAACTTCCGGACCTTCGTCGATTCTGGTCAACCCCTGGTACATAATGGAAGCTACCGGACCGCGCGTGTTGCGGCAAATCTCTTTTGCTCCTTCTACGTCGCCTTTATCCAAAGCGGTGGAAATACCTGCCAATAATTTTTTAGTATTGACAGAAGCTAAGCTTAAGTAAATAATCCTTTCAATACAGAGAGCCAACCCGAAGATTAACAATAAAGCAAGAAGACTCATGAATCCTGCGTTACCCTCAATAAATTTAATTTTCATTGTTTTGTGTAAGCCGACTACTTCGTCTTCAACTACGGGACTTCCCGATTCCAATTGCTCAGGAGCTTGAGGTGCAACTGACGGAGCGGCTGCTGCTTCTTGTGTTGTTTCTGGTTCTTGTGCCAAAACTGTTGAAGTTGTGCCAAATGCGACAACTCCCAAAATTGCTAGTATTGCAAATACCTTTTTCATTTTTTTTTGATATTAGTTATTAAATTTGTTTGTTACTTAATTTTATTTATTGTTTTGTTTTGTTCTCTTTCCTTTTGTTCTGCGGAGAAAGCGGGATTCGAACCCGCGATACGCTTTTGACGTATACACGCTTTCCAGGCGTGCCTCTTCAACCACTCGAGCATCTCTCCGATTTTGACTTTTCAAAATCGGGCGCAAATTACAAAAAAAATAGATATGTCATAATCAAAAGGACTAAAATATTTTTAAGATATCAATCTTTTTTATTGAATTTTTACAAAGGAAACAATTCTAATGCATTTTTTGTGGTGATTTCGGCTATTTTTTCCATTGACTGTTCTTTTACTTCGGCTATTTTCCGGGCAATCAAGGAAAGGTAAGCGCTCTCGTTCCGTTTTCCGCGATAAGGATTGGGAGCAAGGTAGGGAGAATCGGTTTCCAGCACAATTTTTTCCAGCGGAAGTTGCGCTACCGTCTTGTCCAATCCCGAATTTTTGAAAGTGACAATGCCGTTAATTCCCAATTTAAAATTTCCCAAAGAGAAAATTTTCTCTGCTGTTTCCACATCGCCGGCGAAACTGTGAAAAATTCCCCTTAAATGCTTTTTATCAAATTTTTTCAAACTTGCATGTATCGTATCAAAAGATTCTCTCGAATGAATCACAACCGGCAGGTCTTTTTCTATCGCCCACCCGATCTGTGTCTCGAAGGCAATTATCTGCTCGTTTACAAAAGTTTTGTCCCAGTACAAATCAATTCCGATTTCGCCGATAGCGCAATATTCTCTACTTGAAAGCCATTTGTTTGCCGTTTCCAGTTCTTCCTTGTAGTTTGCTTTGATGCTCGACGGATGTACTCCCATCATGGAATGAAACAAGTCCGGTCTTTTCCGTTCCAATGAGTGCATTTTTTCGATCGTTTCGGAATCTACATTCGGAAGCAATACCTTATATATATATATATGCTCTTGCTCCAGCCTGTCAATTGCCTCGTCGATGTCTTCTTTGAAATCGTCTTCGTAGATGTGCGAATGGGTATCAATTAGCTTCATAATAATAATTGAATAACTGAGTAACTGAATAACTGAGAAGCTGTTTGAGTTATATTATGTGAATCAAGCGTTGAATTTTCTTGCCTTTTTAGCCTCGTTAGAGGCGAAATATTGGTAGAAAATACGTTTTCCCTCTGTTCTAAGTTCCGTTAGGAACGAAATATGTTTTATATTCCGCCCCTAACGGGGCTTTGGTTGTGGGGGATATTCCCTTCTACCAATATTTCGCCTCTAACGAGGCTTTTTTTATTAGCAGAGAATAACTCAAATAGCTTCTGAAAATTGAATGACTTCAGTTATTCAGTTACTCAATTATTCAGTTATTAAATTTGCTTGGGCAAAATTATTTATTTTTCTTTGCATTTGCATTATAAATTTAAAGAATGAATCCCCTTCATATCATAGAAAAATATTTTGATCCGAACGGAGAAGCTTATAAAATATTGGTGCATCACTCCCACGATGTTGCTTGTAAAGCTCTTGCAATTGCGAAAAACAGGTTGGATTTGAATCCGGATTTGCGTTTTATCGAAGAGGCAGCCATGTTGCACGATATTGGCGCGTGCAGGACATTGGCTCCCGAAATTTTCTGTGAAGGAGATTATGCGTATATTTGTCACGGCTATCTGGGTAGTGAAATAATCGTGAAGGAGGGTTATCCGCTGCATGCGCTTGTGTGTGAACGGCATACGGGAGCAGGACTATCCTTATCTCATATAATAGAGAAGAATTTGCCGGTTCCCCGCAGGAATATGATGCCGCTTTCGATAGAGGAGCAGATTATCTGTTTTTCGGATAAATTTTATTCTAAAACGCATCTGGGAAAAGTACGGACGATTGAAAAGGCGCGTAAAAAACTGGAAAAGTACGGAACAGAGACTGTTGCACGTTTCGATAATTGGTGTAAAATGTTTGTCTAATATAATAATCAATGAAACGAATTAAATCGGAAGAATACTTCCACAAAAAGCCGGACAATTTTAATTGTGCGCAGGCTGTTTTGAAAGGATTTCAGCAAGAATTTCAGATTCAGGATGAAGTTGTAGAAGCATTTCGCGCTTTCGGAGGAGGAAGAGCCGAAAACGGTCTTTGCGGCGCACTTTACGCAGCCAACTATTTGATGAAAAAAGTAGGGAGTGAATCTTTAAATGAATCTTTTGCAAAAAAGGCGGTTTATGAAAAATGTAAAGATATAAAACATAATAAACATTGCTCATGCGAAGAATGTGTAAAAATCGCGGATGAGCTTGTTGAATTGGAAATTAGATGTGAGAATTAATTTTATTATGAATAAAACCTTATTTTTGCAATAAACTTCATAATTAAAAATGACACGTGAACAAGTTTTAATCCGCGCTTCCAATGTCAGCGCAGTGGGTAATGCAATATTGTCGGTGTCGAAAATCGTCGTTGGTATCTTATCCGGTAGCCTTGCGGTGATTGGCGATGGTATTGACTCGGCTACCGACGTGTTGATTTCCCTTGTAATGATTTTCACAGCGCGTATTGTCAGCCGACCTCCCGATCGCAAATACGTATATGGCTACGAAAAAGCGGAAAGTATCGCCACAAAAATCCTTTCGTTAATAATTTTCTATGCGGGGATACAAATGCTTGTGTCGTCGGTGCAAAGTTTTTTTTCGACCGAAACAAAGGCGATGCCTACAATTATTGCTATTTACGTTACCGTCTTTTCCATTTTTGGAAAACTCGCATTGGCGTGGTATCAATACCGGCAGGGTAAAAAAGTGGATAGTTCGATGCTCATTGCCAATGCTGTGAATATGCGCAATGATGTGCTTATTTCCGTCAGCGTGCTGGTCGGTTTGGCATTCACGTTTATTTTGAATATGCCAATTTTAGACTCGGTTACAGGTTTGATTGTCGGGCTCTTTATCCTGAAATCGTCCGTTACTATTTTTATGGAATCCAATGTCGAATTGATGGATGGCGTGAAAGATGAGAGTGTATATCAAAAGATATTTGAAGCGGTCGATAATACGCCCGATGCAACCAATCCACATCGTGTCCGTTCGCGACAAATCGGCAATCTATATCAAATCGTGCTCGACATCGAGGTCAATCCGAATCTCACGATCAAAGAGGCGCACGACATTGCCGAAGCTGTTGAAAATAATATTCGCCAAAAGGTGGAAAATGTGTATGATATCATTATTCACGTAGAGCCGCGCGGTACGTGCAGTGAAAACGAAAAATTTGGTATTGACAAGAATTCTTAATTTTTTCTTTTCACCTTATGTCCCATATTTGTTAATAAGGCAGTAATTTTCTCTCTGAAGTCGCCTTGAATGAGTATTTCGTCATCCCGCGTGGAACCTCCGACGCCGCAAACTTTTTTTAATTCTGCCGCCAGTTTTTTCAACTCTTCCGCTGTCCCTTCGAAACCGGAAATCAAAGTGGCTTGTTTACCGTTTCTCCCTTTTCTATCTAATTCAATATAAAGAGATTGTTTCCGAAATGTTTTTTCTTCTGTGGAAGAAATTTCTTTTTCGGATAATTGTAATTCGGGATTATCTGCCATCAGGTTATTGAGTTGGCTTTTCCAGTCTGTTGAATTCATAACTTGTTATTTTGATTATAATATTTAATTGTCTGAACCAGGATTTTCACAAGATTTACAAGATTACCAAGATTTTTGTAATCTTAATCTTGGTAATCTTGTAAATCTTGTGAAAATCCTGGTTCAAGACTGTTTAATCCTCGCCGTAGAAGCATAAACCCCAACGAGGCAGAGGAGTACAAATATAATAAAAGTCATTTGCATGCTTTGCATAAACCCGGAGTGGAGTTCCGGAATAATTTTATTATCTCCTACATAGAATGAGATCGCCATTCCTGCAATGCCCATGCTGAACGCTTGCCCCGCCAACCGCATGGTTCCGGTGGTGGCGGAAGCCTGCGTGTAGTATTTCCTGTCGACCGAACCCATGATTACGTTTGTATTGGGCGAGGAGAAAATACCGAAACCGATTCCCAGCATAACCAATAATCCGATCAGCATCCAGTAAGGGGTAGATTCGTTTAGAAAAACAAGCCCGGAAAGTACTACCACGATGATGCTCATTCCTGTGGTTGCCAATTTTACCGAAGAGTAGCGCGTCGTCAATCCGCCGGCAATCAGCGAAAATGCGGATTGTACGCAGGCTTGCACGATCAGGATCAGTCCGGCTTGGCTTGCATCCAACCCGCGTACATATTGCAAATAAAGGCTCAACATAAATGCAATTGCCGCAGTTGCCGAATAGTTGATCAACGCAGCTATGGAAGAAAGGGTAAATACCCGGTTTCCGCTGAATAAGCGCACATTGAAAACAGGCGCAGCCTGTTGCTTTTCAAAAAGGATAAAGACGATAAAAGTGCATATTCCTGCTATTAGAAAAATGATGCCTCGGGTATGCGGGAGGGATGAGAATCCGTAGATAACACTTGCCAGCCCCACGCCGTAAAGAATACTTCCTGCGATGTCAAATTTCTCGCCGCGCGACTCAATCCACTCTTTTTTGAGGATAAAGACGGAAAGTATGGATACAATAACGCCAATTCCGGCGGAAGTAAAAAAGATGCTTTGCCATCCGAGATAATGCGTCAGCATTCCGCCCAGAAAAGGACCTGCCGCCAAAGAGGCATACACCACCGCCGTATTGACTCCCAACGCTTTTCCTCTACTTTCGGCAGGAAAGAGGGAGGTAATTATGGCAATCCCCGTTCCGAATATCATGGCGCTTCCTATTCCTGATAGAAAACGTAATGTAATCAATACCTTTTCGTCGGGCGCAAATCCGCTCAAGCAACTGCAAAAAGAGTAAACAAACAGTCCCGAAATGAATATTTTCTTTCTTCCTATCAAATCGGCAACCCGTGCAAATGGGATTTGAAAAACAGCGGTGGAAATCAGATAAGCAGTAGACATCCAAGTCAATGTCACTGCCTTCATGGAAAAAGCTTCGCTGATTTGAGGCAACGCCAAAGTCAACGAAGAACCCGTAAACGGCACTAAAAAAGCTGCCATGCAAACGACAATCAGTCCTTTTCTCGCATCTTTATTTTCTGTCATGACTGTGTTATTTTTTCCAACATTTCTTCGGCAAAATCCGATAAAGTTGTATCTCTGGCGCCCATAATCAGGATCACATCCCCTACCCTGCAATTTTGTTTCAGGTAAGGCAACATATCTTTCCTGTCGGGGAAAAAGAGTACATGATCACTTTTTTCCCGCATTTCAACAGCTACCTCTTCGGCTGTAATCTCTTTATTAATTGTTCCTCCTGCATAATAAACATCCGAAAGCAGAAAAAAGTCGTTTTCTCGAAGGGCAGATAAAACATTTTCTTCCAATTCCTTATACATAAATTTTAGCGGACCGTACCCGTGAGGCTGAAACCATGCAAACACCCGTTTACCCACCGATTGACAAGCGCGTATGGCGCAAACGATCTCTGCCGGATTGTGCGCGAAATCGTCGATCACGAAAATCCCGCTGGCTTCTCCTGTCAACTGCGTGCGGCGGTAAATTCCTTCGTAATTTTGCAATGCTTCCGCACATTGTCCGGTGGTGATTCCGACAGCATTGCAAACGGCTGTTGCCGCCAGCGCATTTTCCATATTATGCTTTCCTATGACCGGAATAAGAAATCGGATATCATTACATTTAAAAGAGATAGAAAATCCTTTTTGTTCAAATTCGGAACCGGAAAAGCCAATCTCTTTTTCATCTACTCCAAAATCGTACGCCTTGTTTTGCGAGAGTTGCCTGCTTAGCGTGTGGCTTTGATTTACAATAAATTTATCACGAGTATTGTCTTTGAATGTTTCAAATAACGACATGAGTTCGTCATATTCTTTATGGTCACGGTCGACATTAAGAAGTACACCGACTTTAGGGACATAATTGACAATAGAGCCGTCGGACTCATCGGCTTCGATTACTAACCAGTCACTTTTTCCCACCCAGGCGTTTCCGGGCAATCCTTTTTTCTGCAAACTTGTCAGTCCTGCTCCGTTCATAACCGAAGGCTCCCAACCGCACGCTTGCATGATGTGGAAAATCATGGCTGTTGTGGTCGATTTTCCGGATGTTCCTCCTACGGCAATTGTTTTTTTGTTGCTCGAAATGGCGGCAAGCAGCTCAGAGCGTTTCATAACGGGAATGCCCAGCGAACGCGCTTTTTGCAGTTCTATGTTGGATTCTTCTATTGCAGTGGAGATTACTAAAACATCAATTTGCTGATTTATTCCGGAGCCATCCTGAAAATAGCAATGAATATCCTGTTGCTCGAATTGTTCCTGAATGAGCATTTTTTTCTCTTCATTAAACAGCCGGTCGCTTCCGGAAACTTTTTTGCCGATGCCTTTCAGGTATTGGGCAATGGCGCTCATGCCGGTTCCGGCGATTCCGACGAAGAAAAAATGGGTGTATTTTTCAAATGATTTCATTCCTGTGTTTTTTTATTGGGTACAAAGTTCGTATTTTTGTCTGTTTTTTCAATAATTTGGTAAGGAATAATATTAAAAAAAATATTCGCAATTTTTGCGAATTATAAAATGATTACTATCTTTGTACTTGATACAGTTTGTTATGGAAATAAAATTCGATAAAAAATACCTTTCAGAACTCTACTACGAAGGAAAATGTAGTGATAAAAAGCATCGTTATCAGCCTCAAGTAGTCAAGAATTACAAGAAATGTATAGATTTATTGGAAATGGTTCCGGGTGTTGAATCGCTTTACAAATACAACGCTTTAAATTACGAAAGATTAAGAGGCGACAAAGAAGGACGGGAATCTATTCGTGTAAATGACCAATACCGGATTGAGTTTGAAACAAAACATATCGAATCGGAAACCATTATAACTGTATGCAATATTATTGAATTGTCAAACCATTATAAATAAAACTGTATGGGTAATTTAGGATATGGTTTTTGCCCCACACATCCGGGCGAAATATTAAAAGACGAAATAGAGTATAGAGGCATTTCTCAAAAAAAACTCGCCGAACAAATGGGAATGTCACATTCTGTTGTTAATGAAATACTAAATGGGCGTAGACCACTTACAGAGCATAATGCCATGTTGTTTGAAGCTGCGCTTGGAGTGGAAGCCGATACGCTTATGCGCTTGCAACTGAAATATAACATGCAAGTTATTAGACAAGATAAAAAATTGATAAATAAATTCAATGAAATAAGGAAAATTGCAGTAGTTTTTTAATTTTAAAATAAAGGGTGTGTCCAACTTTCGACACACCCTCTTTTCAAAAATAGTTTCCGGTAAAAAAATCAACTCTCTGTTTTCTCTATATTCGATCCGGGATATAAGCTATATGCTTTTCCCCGTATCTCTGTTTTTAATGATTTTTATACCGGTTAAAACAGTTTTTCAATCCTGTTTCCACATCCACTAAGTTCATACCAATCAAAACAGTTTTTTAATCCTGTTTTCACGTCTGTTTTTGGCGCCCATCCCAAACTATTGCTTTTCTGGTCTTCGCTCAGCGTATAATTAATAGACAGAATGTCGACCATTCTTTTTGTGTATTTAGGCGCCCGCGACACGTTGAACAGGTTAAAAACATATTCGCTCACCACAGCCCGGAACATCAATATGCTCTTCGGAAATTTCCGTATGGCAGGCATATTTACAGAAGCTCTTTCGGCTATCATTCTTATAAAATCATGTATGCCGGTATCCGTACAGGAAAAAGCAAAATACCTGTCCCCGTCGGTATCCTTATTTATGGCTACCCTGATAAACAGGTCGCACAAATCATCCAGATACGTTAAAGGAGCATTTTTTTCGCCGCCACTGACGAAATAAACGTTTTTACCCTGTAAATAATTAAGCACTGTAGGGATAAACTTGTTTTTGCCCGGACCGTATATCATTCCGGGTATAACCAGCGCCGCCTTCAATCCGTGGTGTTTCTGATAATACTCCACCACCTCATCGGCTTTACGTTTGCTTTTGGCATAATTCGTATATTGCGCCTTAATAAGCCCGGTCATCCGGTATGCCGCAATCGAAGAGCAGTTAACCAGCCGGCAACCGGGATTAAGCTCGACAATTGCTTTACAAATATTCTCCGTTCCCTGCACATTGATAAGATGATACCTCTCTTTCTTTGTCAGATTAACCTGAGCCGCCAGATGAATACATACATCTATACTGCTTATAAATGAACGCAAGGCATGCAAATCATTCAAATCGCCATATACAAGGTGTACTTTTTCTTTATCATATCCTATATTACTATCTCTGCGAACCAGACATGTAATATCCGCATTATATGATAACAACATCTCTACCAGCCTGGAACCAACCACGCCGGTACTACCGGTTATACCGATTCTTAAGTTCTTTATATTTACTTCTTTCTCCATTATTATTTGTCTTTTATACCTGCTTTTTGTCATGCAGATGCTCGTTTTACATTTCTTCTTTTAGACATTTGTTCCATCAACATATATCTCACTGCTGCCAACAACCCTTTATCCAAATAAATCAGAACAGGCTTCTCCACTTTATTTGGAATGGGCGTTCGAACCAATAAGATCTTACTGTCTTTATTTTTATACTTAAACAACACAAAATCCTTAAGGCTTGAAATATATTTAATATTCATTCCTCGGTCTTTTATGGTTTCGAAAAGAGACATCAATGATTTATTTACAGAACCGGGCGTACCAATTACACAAGCAAAATCAATCTGCCTTATTTGTTCTTCGGGTAAGGCATTTATTTCATTAATTGGACTAGCTTTGCTGTCTGCCCATATACATTGCGTATTGACCATTACATGTTCCTTATCCGGATACCTTTCTTTAATGAAATCCAATATTTCCAAAGAATGTTTTTTCAAAAACGTCACATAAGAAATGAACATAAAAGGTTTTCCGTTAGCCTTCTCCATAATTTTTTCCTTGTAATTACCCATCTGTACTAAAATCATATCTTCGGGAAAAAGCGTCGAATAGTTTTTTATAATAATGTGATTAGGCTCACATAATAATAAATATTGATACTGGGGATCTACATTTTCAAATGATTTTCTGAGTTTCCTTATATATGGACAAGGCTTATCAATAATCTCTATACCTTTTTTTCTCAAAAAACACTCTTCATGATATATAGAATCATAACCGGTATTAACTACTTTGAACGGTGTACCATAAGGTAACTCATCCAACTTCTCAACATAAAGCAATCCTGTTTCTTTAAACCACTTTAAATCGACTCCTACTTTTCCATTATCATTGCTAATCCAATCCAAAATCAAATATTGAGGTATATCATTGTTTTTTTGACCGGCAATCATTTCAGGGAAAAGTTTATTAATGATTTGTTTTTCAAGCCATTTACAACGGCCGTCATTTTCTAAATAAATTATTTCCATTTTTTTTAAATTTAATTGTTATACCAATTCACATTCCAATAATTGGATATTTGTAACAGGAAATATGGATAAATCTGTATATCTGACCGAATCCATTCTGCATTTATTTCTCATTCTATCATATAGGTCATTATTCATAACCATAACATTTGTACTCATAAATGCACATAATTCATTATTCTGATATAACTTGTAATATATTTTACGCTTTTGCATTGAACTTGTTTGTTTCAATACTTTATCCTCACAAGTAATCAGCATAGGCATATCCAATTCTACAAATTTCATGGAACCAAATTCCAATTCATCCATTGTATTTTTATATCCCCTTAATGGAACACCGTGGTGTGTATGAGATGTAGCCACCCCTATTTGTCTGAAGATTTCTACTATCATCATAAATGGGATATGATCCAATTCGTGATCAAAACAAAAGCTGCAATCCAATTTTGGAAGCGCATAAGCAAAAAAAGAATTCTGTACATCACAATCAGATGGTATAATATATTCTTCCGGAATTCGCCTGATTTTCGTAAGTAGAACATATTCTTCATTTAACTTGTGTACGTACTCTTTTCTAATAGGAGCATAGTTCTCAATAAAAATATCAGTGGAGAACTTTTCAATAAATTTTTTTGAGATCCTTGTTTGTAGATGCATAATTTTACTTTTTAAATTGTTAATAAATAAGAGATATAAAGAATACAGAGAGTTTACGTGATTGACTGGTGGTGTAAGAATTATACAATACAAGAATCATGTCTGTCAATTATACATTAAACTATGCATAACGTTCAAGATAAATTAGATAAAAACAAACTGTTGAAGTACAGAAGGACACAACACAACTAACAATTGGCTGTTATTGGTTACAAAACAGTCAAAACATACATATCATATCAACAAAATAAATATGATTACAAAATTATACAATATTTACTACTTCTCCATTAATATTAATTACATAGAAGTATTTGGATAAAATAAAAAAAGAAAAAAACAACTTTCATTCAGATTTTTAGCAGTTTAGTATCTCGATTTCATTTTTTTTTATTATCTTTGTCCCACTTTAAGTACACCTGTTGGGCACAATATCGAACAAACAAGTTTTTATTGATCTCTTTATACTGGTGTAAAATGTTTTCTTACCCAAAAACGTTAACTTTAATAAGAGAAAAATTATTTATTTATCAGCAAAAATGAAAGAAAGTATGGACCAGAAAAATGAAAATAACAATCCACAACCAGAAGTAAAAAAGAAAAGAGTTAGAAGAACAAAAAAAGCTATAGAAACTTTATTAATGGATTCTGCCGTAAAATTAATAGAGAAATATGGCTTTAAAGATTTAACTGTATCCAAATTAGTGCAAACCGCCGGAGTGGAAGCGCCTGTCTTTTACAATCGTTATCAAGATCTAAATGAATTCTTGGATAAATTTGTCAGGAAATATGACTATTGGCTAAATGACTCTATTAAAATTGACACAAATTCAAATCCGAAACAAATTGCTGTTAATCTTTTACTTTCTCTTACCGATGCATTAGATCGTAATAAAATCATACAACAACTTTTAGTATGGGAATTAACAGAGAATAACTACATTACAAATAGAACAGCCGAAAGCAGAGGAAGAAGTTCAAAGCAACTGTTTAATTATCTTTCTGATTCATACCAAAATGCTGAAGTTAATTTCCATGCGGCAATGGCAATAATCGCTAGTGGAGCTTACTACATCATTTTACACAAAAGATATAATGATTGTAAAATAACAAACATTGACTATAATTCAAAAGAAGGAATGCGGTTAATTAGAGATACGATTGAGCTAATGATCAAAAAGATTTTTGACGATATAGAACCTAAATCATTTAATGATAACTCTCTAAAAGAAAAAGAATTATCAATGAAAATAGAATGTGCAAAAACTCTAATTCGGAATAAAGTTAGTCCCGAAATAATTAAAGAAGCAACCGGTTTATCTGACGAGACTTTAGTTGCGTTGGGATCAAACCCTTGATTTCTTGTGTCGTAAACCGATTACATTACAATTACCCCGATTTCGCTATATTTATGCAAAATCGGGGTAATTTTTTCAGGAAATGATAGTTTGTTATAAGTCTATTACCAACAAGTTACTCATTTACTGAATATCCCTACATAACGAAAGACTATAAAAACAAAGACTGTTCGAACGATTAAAAATCCGAACAGTCTACAAGAAGATTATTTGTTTAGGTTAGAGCATTTTTCTTTTTTTCAAGAACCTCGCAGATGTGGCAAAACTTGCGAGGGCTTTTTTATATATATGATTCGTTTAAATTTTAATTGCCATTACTTCGTACTTCTCGTTATGTTTTCTTCTGCAAATATACATATAAAAATCATATTAGCTAATTTTTATCAAATAATTTTTCAAATTTATTTTAATAAATTGATAATAAATATTTTATGATTTTGTTTTTAATCACCAATATCTCATAAAATAAAATCATTACATTAATAAACTAATATTAGTCTATATTTAATACTGAACATTTTGTCTTTGCAAAATAATTATACATACAATTATTTTTTTAAAATTGTTATATGGAATTGAAATTCTTATTAAATTTGTATAATTTGTATCACTCATTCTAAATTTTAAAAAACAGCAAATAATGAAAAAAGGAGATGAGACGAAAGAAAAGATTTATGAGGAGGCTTTTAAACTTTTTATGAGTAAACCTTATGAGTTAGTCACAGTGAGTGACATTGAGAAAGTAATCGGGAAAACAAGAGGGGCGATTTTTTATCACGTAAAAGATAAACATGAGCTTTTTGAAAAGGTGATTGAGAAATATTTTCTAAAAAGTCAAAATATATACGAGGAAATAGGTGAAGATATTTTTAAAAAGGATATAACGTTATTAGAATTTATTGATATATTTACCTCTGCCATTGAGAAAAGATTCAATAATTTATATGCTTTTATCGGAATTGATAAAGCTAACACTAAAAAAAGTCTTCTTGCGAAAGCAAATTGCTCTTATTTGACTTTGCTAACAAATACTGGATATTATTTGGATAGTTACAATGAAAAAATGGATAATATTTTCATAATGACCAAAAATACGTGGTCATTCTTTATCCAAAAAGCCATAGAAAAAGGAGAAGTTAAACCTAATACGAATGTAAAGTTATTCGGAGAAATATTTACGTCTATTTATACAGGTAAGTCATTTTATGATGCCTTCTCAAACGGAGTAGATGAAAAAGCAATAAAAGAATTATTAATAGAGGTATACAATAAAATTAAGGTTTAATTTTAGAAAATTACTCAAATGTTATAGATTCTATGCCATTACGTTAATTTCATTTTTTTAATTATTTTAAATACCATACATACGGTTTATCTTCAGAATATGAAAAATTTATTGGTTATATATTACTCACAAACAGGGCAGCTAAAGGAAATTATCTCAAATTTTGTAAAGCCTTGGAATGTTTCTTACAATATTGATTTTGTGGAAATTAAAAGCGATGCCTTTTCTTTTCCAATGCGTTATAAACAATTTTTTGATGTTTTCCCTGAAACGGTTCTTAAGCTACCGTCAGAAATACATTATACAATCAACGAGAAAGATTATGATTGTATTATATTGGGATTTCAACCATGGTTTCTGCATACTTCTATTCCTTTTAACAGCTTCATGCAAACGGACGATTTTAAGAAACTGGTACGGAATAAGCCGGTTATTTTGGTTGTCGATTCAAGAAACACATGGAGAAATAGTCTAAATGAAGTAATTGTTGAAACTGAAAAAAACGCCGGCAATATCAAAGGAATGTTTGCCTTCCGGGATACTTCAAAAAACAGGGCAGGACTTTTTCCCTTGCTTCACTGGCTGCTTACCGGAAAAAAGGAATCGTCTTTTAAAGCGTTACAAGGAGGCGGCATTCTTCAAGAAGTCATAGATTCTGCGGATATTTATGGAACTAAAGCATTGGCTGCATTGGACGATACTGACCGTACTTATATTGTAATACCACATATTAATGAAGAGTTTACATCCATAAAATACGAACAATGGGCAATTGAGAAATACCTGAAATGGGCAAAATTCATAAGTAAAAACAACTTCAAATATCGAAGATTTAAACTGTTTCTATTCAGAGTGTGGATATTATCTATATTCTTTTTTGTGACCCCATTTATTTCAAAAAGAGCAAAAAAATGATTTTAATTATTTAATACTGAAGTAATCATGAGAAAAGAAGTTTTTATTAACAAAGTGGCAAAGTATTTGCCAAATGATCCGGTAAGCATTGACCAAATAGAAAAGAGGCTCGGCTTAATCGGAGACAAACCATCAAGAGCGAAAAGCATAATCTTAAGGCAAAACAGGATTAAAACAAGGCATTATGCAGTGGATGAATCAGGTAGTAGATTTACACATACCAATGCCCAGTTGACGGCTAATGCCATTCGGGGTTTATTTGAAACAAACGAATATTCTTTGAATAACATACAGTTATTATGTTGTGGCAGTACAAGCCCCGACCAGATGTTGCCACCCCATGCCTCTATGGTTCATGGAGAATTGCCCGATGCACCGGTTATGGAAATCATGACAGCCAATGGAGGTTGCTGTTCTTCGAGCAACGCTATGAAATACGGATATATGTCTGTATTGTCGGGAAGCACTTCAAATGCGATATGTACAGGCTCGGAATTACTTTCCCCTTTACTGGCTGCTAAAAATTTTAATGCGGAATACGAAAAACTGGAGAAATTGGAGCAAAATCCAATCATCGCTTTTGAAAAGGACTTTTTACGTTTTATGTTGTCGGACGGCGCCGGTGCATGTTTGATGTGCGATACCCCGAATAAAAATAGTATCTCATTGAAAATTGAATGGATTGAGTCGATTTCATACGCCAATGAACTAAAAACGTGTATGTACCAGGGAGCGGAAAAAGACAGCAATGGAGATTTAATCAGTTGGAAAACACTTGAATCAAAGGAATGGCTCGACAAATCTATTTTCTCCTTCAAACAGGATGTTCGCCATTTGGAAAATTATGCTATCAAAAAATCAGTACAACATGTTGTTGATTCATTGGCTAAAAACAATATAAAATCAGAAGAAATAGATTTTATTCTGCCACACATTTCATCCATGTATTTTTATGATAAGCTAAAAAATGGTTTAGCAGAAGCCGGAGCACCTTTTTCTGATGAAAAATGGTTTATCAATTTGCCGGAAGTAGGTAATGTCGGTTCAGCGTCAATATACCTGATGCTGGAACAAATATTTAATTCCGGAAATTTGAAACCTGGTCAGAAACTCTTTACATATAATCCCGAAAGCGCCAGATTTTCTTATTCGGTAGCTTTATTGACAGTTGTTTAAGAAATAAAGCAACTTTCTGAAAAAGCCAAAATGGAAAAATACCCCAAGAGGAACTGAAAAAAATGTATTGATGTTATAAAAACATTCGCTTTTTTGTGTAGGGACATTATATTGATAGAAAAACACCACCTTTTCTTGTCCCTAAACAAAAAATATTCAATTTTTAATACGACCTCGCAAACAGCACTCTCTGTGCAGAAAGTTTACCCGTCACCATACATTTCCCCTGCGTTTTATCGCCTTCAAAAGGGATGCAGCGGATAGTCGCCTTTGTCTCTTCCTTGATTTTGGCTTCCGTTTCGGGAGTTCCGTCCCAGTGGGCTAAAATAAATCCGCCGTCCTCGATTTTTTCTTTAAACTCATCGTAAGAATCAACCGTAATCGTGTGCTCTTTTCGATAATCCAACGCCTTTTGGAAAATAGTTGCCTGAATATCGTCCAACAGGTTTTTGATGTAGACGTCAATATTGTCTATTGAGACGGTTTCTTTCGTCAGCGTATCGCGGCGCGCTACTTCTACGGTGTTGTTTTCCAAGTCGCGTCCGCCCATAGCCAGACGTACCGGAACACCTTTCAGCTCGTATTCGGCAAATTTCCAGCCCGGTTTTTTTGTGTCCGAATCGTCATATTTTACGGAAATGCCTGCCGCTTTTAGCTTGGCAACAATTTCACACACTTTTTCCGATATTTGCGCCAATTGATCCGCTCCTTTGAAGATTGGGACAATGACGACTTGGAAAGGCGCTAATTTCGGAGGGAGTACCAACCCATTATCATCCGAATGCGACATGATAAGCGCCCCCATCAGGCGGGTGGAAACACCCCATGAAGTAGCCCAAACGTAGTCTACCTTTGTGTCGCGGGTCATAAAAGTGACATCAAATGCTTTTGCGAAGTTTTGTCCCAAAAAGTGCGAAGTTCCCGACTGCAATGCCTTGCCGTCCTGCATTAGCGCCTCGATTGTGTAAGTATCTACGGCTCCGGCAAAACGTTCGGAAGCAGATTTTACCCCTTTAATAACCGGCATTGCCATGAAGTTTTCTGCAAAATCGGCGTATACATTGAGCATCTTCTTTGTTTCGACTTCCGCTTCCTCATACGTTTCGTGAGCGGTGTGTCCTTCCTGCCACAAAAATTCGGCGGTGCGGAGAAACAGGCGCGTGCGCATTTCCCAGCGGACAACGTTTGCCCATTGGTTACACAAAATCGGGAGATCGCGGTATGATTGAATCCAGTTTTTGTAAGTATTCCAGATGATTGTTTCGGAAGTCGGACGAACGATCAATTCTTCTTCCAGCTTAGCTTCCGGATCTACTACAACGCCTTTCCCGTCGGGACTGGTTTTCAAGCGGTAGTGGGTTACTACGGCGCATTCCTTGGCAAAGCCTTCCACGTGGTCAGCCTCTTTGCTCAAAAACGATTTGGGGATAAACAACGGGAAGTAAGCATTTACGTGTCCTGTTTCCTTAAACATGCGGTCGAGTTCAGCCTGCATTTTTTCCCAAATGGCGTATCCGTAAGGCTTGATCACCATACAGCCTCTTACGGCTGAGTTTTCAGCCAAGTCGGCTTTTACAACCAAATCGTTATACCATTGTGAATAATTTTCGCTCCGTGGGGTTAATTCTTTTGCCATATTATTGATGTTTTTTTATATTAATTCTTCATTCTTTTTCGCCTCTTCCCAATATTTATCCATCTCTTCGAGCGACATTTCTTTCAGATTTTTTCCTTGTTTGAGCGTTTGCTCTTCGAGGTAATTGAAGCGGCGGATAAATTTCCGGTTAGTCCGTTCCAACGAATTTTCGGGATTGATTTTGTACAACCGGGCAGCATTGATCATGCTGAAAAGCAGGTCGCCAAATTCTTCTTCCATTTTGCCGGCATCCATCTGTTGAATTTCGGCTTTCAGTTCGTTGAACTCTTCTTGGACTTTATCCCAAACTTGCTCTTTTTCATCCCAGTCGAAGCCGACGTTGCGGGCTTTGTCCTGAATCCGGTAGGCTTTGATGAGCGCCGGAAGAGCATCGGGCACGCCGGATAATACCCGTTGATTGCCGTCTTTTTCCTTTTGCTTGATCTGTTCCCAGCTTTGTTCTACCTGAGCAGCATTTTCCGCATTGGCACTGCCGAACACATGCGGGTGGCGGAAAATCAGCTTGTCGCACAACGTGTTGCACACGTCTGCAATGTCGAACTGGTTCTCTTCGGAAGCTATCTTGGCATAAAAAACAATGTGAAGTAACACATCTCCCAACTCTTTTTTGATCTCATCGGTGTCTTTTTTCAAGATAGCATCGCAGAGTTCATACGTTTCTTCTATTGTGTTTGCGCGTAAACTGTCGAATGTCTGTTTTTTATCCCACGGACATTTTTCTCTGAGTTCGTCCATTACTTCCAGCAGACGCCGGAATGCTTCCAGTTTTTCTTCCATAAAAGTGGAGAATAGAAATTTTTAATCTTCAATTAACTCGTTGTTGTTCAATACTTCTATCGCTCTTTCCTCATCTTTTTTCATGATGCAGAGTTTTACTCCTCCGATAGTATAATTAAACATCGGATAGAGCTGCGTCACGTTTTCATCTTTAAAAAAAGCAGGGATACCACTCTCTTCCAGCAACTCTTTTGCAAAGTGTGCCTCCACCAACGTTTCATACACAGCAATAACAATTATTTCTTCTTCACTTTTCATATTTCTCATTCTTAATTTTTAATTCTTAATTCTTTTCACCTCCACATCGACTGTTTCTTAGCTCCAATTCTTCCCAGCGTAAATATATAGAGAGACACTAACGGAAGGAAAATATCGAAAAACAACATGGAAAATACGAACTTTTTCTCGTGTAATATTCCGGCGGTGCGGTTGACAACGATGAGCTGAATCATATAACGTAACAGGAAAATCCCTCCGGCTATTCCGGCGGCGATATAGTCTTGAATATGGACAAAGTAAGCGGCAAGCGCGATAAACATAACGTAGAAAAAGGCGCGGGAAAGAACTTCCATCCCGATTCTTAGCCGCGTGGCAAATGTATAGCAAGGACTGGTGCTCAAATGCCTCTCTTTTTGATACAGGAAGGATTTGAATGTCATTTTGCGGGCAGACCATGTAACGCTTTCGGGGGAGAATTCAACACGTGTATTTTCTTTATTTGCCACCTCTTTTATGAACAGGTCGTCGTCGCCCGATACCAGATTCAAATGGGATGCGAATCCTTTGTTTTTGAAAAACAACTCTTTTTTGTAGGAGAGGTTTCTTCCCACCCCCATGTAAGGTTTTCTTTTCAGGGCGAACCCCATGTATTGCATGGCAATGAAAAGCACATCGAAAGAGATCATCTTGTTAAGCAGCCCTTTCTTGTATTTATGTCCGCCGTAGCCGAGTATGATTTCCGATTTTCCGGTGAAATTACGCACCATATTGCTGATCCACTCTTTTCCTGCCGGTTCACAATCGGCGTCGGTCAGCAGCAGGTTTTCGTATTTGGCGGCTTTGATTCCGACAGTGAGACACATTTTTTTATGGCTCATGTATTTTGCCTCCATTGGAAGAAACGTGCGATAGAGATTCGGGTATTTTTCTCCGTATTTTTCCAAAATTTCGTTACTCTCGTCGGTCGAGCCGTCGTTTACAACAATCACTTCGTATTCAGGATAATTTTGCTCCAATATGAGAGGCAGAAAAGTGGCAAGATTTTCCGCTTCATTCTTAGCGCAGATAATCACCGATACGGGAGGTTTCGACGTATTATAAACTATTTTTCCCTTTTTCATTTTCCGGTTGTAAAAAATCATTCCGGAATAATAATAGAGGTAATAATAAGCTTGAATTAAAAATGCAGCAACAAAAATAGTCCCCAGTATCTGGGCTGTATTGGACAAATCCCAAAAGAATTCCATAAAATGTTATTTAAAATTCGAATGCAAAATTAGTCAAGAAAAACATAACTACCATGTCAACGATAGAATATTGTATGATAAAAAAATGTAAACCAATTTTACTTATTTTATTCCCCACATTTTCTTCATCTTATGAGGAATATCTATATTCTCTTGAATACCGCTGAATTTTTCTGCCCCCGGACCAAAGGAGTAAACCGGAACCATCATTCCGGTATGGTCGGGTGAGTTAAACTTCAACTCAACGCTTTTTTTCTTAAAATCGCCATTCATGACGGTTAACCCTCCGGTTTCGTGGTCGGCAGCGATCACCACCAACGTATTTCCGTCTCTCCGGGCAAAATCAAGAACCACCCCTATTGTTTGATCAAAATCCAATGTTTCCGATATAGTCCACGAACTGTTGTTGTTATGCGCCGCCCAGTCTATCTGCGAACCCTCAATCATAAGGAAAAAACCGTTTTCATTTTGATTTAAAAGATTGATTGCCGCTAAAGAAGCCTCAGCCAGCATATTTTTACGTTCTTCAACACCTCCCGGATGGTCATTGGCGACCAAACCGGCAAGTTTCCCCGATTTTACCTTTTTCACCTCATCCATGTTCAGCGCAACGGTGTAACCTTTTTCTTTCAACTCTTTTACCAGGTCGCGGTTGTCCGACCTGTTTTGAAAATGTTTCAACCCGCCGCCAATAAAAACATCTATAGGCGCTTTCAAATAATCCGCGGCAATCGCTTCATCCTTACCCCGGTGGTCCTGATGAGCGACAAAAGCAGCCGGCGTAGCATGTGTAACCGAACAAACGGCAACCAATCCGGTTGACTTCTCCTTTTCCGCAGCCAACACCAATATAGAAGGCACTGCTACCGTATCGGGCGACATTCCTACCATATTATTTTTAGTCTTCACCCCGCAAGCTAAAGCAGTCCCTGCGGCTGCCGATTCGGTAATATAGTGGCTTGCCGAATATGTCTTGGTAAGACCGGTATATGTACATTGTTCTATATTCAAATGCCCTCCGTTTGCTGTCATTGCGGCATATATGTGGGCTAATCCCATGCCGTCGCCTATCATGAAAATGATGTTTTTCGGCGTTTGCGCATTTCCGTTCAAGACAGATAGGCAAAGGATGAATACGATGGATAATCTTTTTAAATAATTGTAAAGCATAATTCTTTGTTTAGTTGATTAAATTTTTCAAAGTTAATGAAGATTAGTGATAGATGAGCGATAGTTGGGGATTATTTAGGATAATTTTGAAAAATTCGTTTAAAGGATATTGTAAAAGCGACGCTTGCACGCCGCTTTGGATGTTTTCACAACGGAATAATCCTTATTGTGAATTGCTTTCAAAATTATGAAGACAAATGTATACATATTTTTTTGATAAAGCAAGAAAAATGTTTAATTTTACCAACTACTTTGAAATTAAGATATATATATGAAAAAGATTTTAGGACTTGATTTAGGCACAAATAGCATCGGGTGGGCGTTGGTAGAACAAGACTTTGATGCTAAAACCGGTAAAATTTTAGGTATGGGCAGTCGGATTATTCCGATGGGTAGTGATAAAATTGACTACGAAAAAGGTGTGGGCATAACAAAAAATGCTGCTCGGCGAGAAAAACGTACTGCCCGAAAAGGAAATAAACGGTATAAAATGCGGCGCAATAAATTGCTGTACATTTTGAATGAATTCGGTATGTTGCCCGAGCAATTTCAATTCAAAGATGGAATACCTGAACCGAAAAAATTGCAAGAATTGGAATTGTTACCCATTAAGAAAGGAACATTGCAGCCCGATTCATTGGCTTTTTGCCAAATGAAAGTTGATGCCTTGACACAAAAAGTTGAATTAAAAGATTTTGGAAAAATTCTTTACAGTTTCAATCAATTAAGAGGTTACTCGGGTGGAAATAACGATGAGGACAACAAAAAGAAAAAGATTGATGATGAAAACGATGAAGAAACAAAAAAGAAATACGAAGTAATAGTTCAAAAAATTGAAATTAAAGAAGTTAAAAAATCCGAAGATACGTTTACCGTAAGGGGAGGTAAGAATAAAGGCGAAAAACAAAATAAATATGATGTTACGATTTTACTGGATAATGAAGAAATTGAGGGACAAACCGAATTACAGAATTTAGAAGAAAAAATTGGGCTGGAAGAAGAATTGGAAATTCGTATCAAACGGACAAAAACAGGTGAAACTGTAACTTTTGCCCTACCTCAAAAATCAAATTGGCGTAAAAACATGGAAGCCGCCGAAAAAATTTTGAAAGAAGAAAATATTTTTACCAGTGAATTGCGTTTGCGAGATTTACAACAAAATAAATGGACAAAAATTAGGAATCGTGTTTTTTTGCGTAATCGTTATAAAGAAGAATTTGACAAAATTTGGGAAACACAGGCAAATGCACACAATATTTTAAAGAATTGTCCGAAAGAAACTTTAGAAGAAATAGCTAATTATATTTTTCCCGGAACAAGTGAATCACAACAAAACCTTCGGAAAGAAGCGATTGAAAAAGGATTAAAATACATTATCAAAGAGCAAGTTATTTATTATCAAAGACCGCTTAAACCACAAACAGAATTAATTAGTAATTGTCGTTTTGAGAAAGAAGAAAAAGTAATCTCAACTTCACACCCATCGTTCCAAGAGTTTAGATGTTGGAAACAAATCAATAATCTGTATATTACAACAAAAACATTTAATTCCAATGCTAAATCTAAATATCAATACCAAAACAGATATTTGACACCAGAAGAAAAGCAGTCACTTTATGAAAAACTGCAAACTCAAAAAGAAATCGGTTTTGGCGCTGTAATTGATGTTTTAAATTTGAATAAATCAAAAGCAGAAAAGTTAGACAAAGAACCGAAAGATTATTTTTTGAATGGATTGAATATCAAAGCAAAATTGAAAGGGTGCGATACGTTAATCTCAATCAAAAAAGTTTTAGGCGATTCTTTTGACAGGTTTTTGGAGCAAGATAAACATATTGTTGCAAAAATTTGGGAGGTAATTTTCGATATGAAAAATCACGACGGTAGCGAATATGATTCGACAAGCAAGCGCGTTTCTTCTATTGTTGAATTGTTACAAAATTATACAGACAAAGACACTGTAACAGAATTAGCATTGAAACTGGCTCAAAATATTAAATTTCCGCGAAAGTATGCGAGTTTGTCAGAGAAAGCGATACAAAATGTTTTGCCTTTAATACAACTTAATTCACAAAATGTTTCGGAAACGTTCAAAACAAAATTTGAAAATATAAAACATTTGATTGATACAGGCGAGATTATTGATAATGTAGATTACAATCTGGAAGATTATGTAATTGATTTCATAAAAAGCAATCCCGATGCTTTGCAAAATGGCGGATTGATGGAGTCATTTGCTGTTTCATTGGTTTATGGCAAACATACTGCCGAAACAGTAAAAGCGCAAATTTCCAATTATCACGACATTAAGTACGAAGAACGGAATTTGCGAAATCCGATTGTTGAACAACTTACTAACGAAACAATGCAAGTAATAAAAGCTATTTGGAAACAATATGAGTTCAATCCTAATGAATTGGAAATTCGTATTGAGTTGGCAAGAGATTTGAAAAACAGCGCACAGGAAAGAGATAAAATTTACAAAGGACAACTAAAAAATAAAAAGATAAATGATAGAGTAAAAGAAAGATTACAGGAAGAGCAAATTCCAATAACAGATGAAAATATATTGAAATACCGATTGTATGAACAGCAAAAATATCGTTCGCCATATTCCGGCGATATATTGACTGCTGGAGCATTTGATACTTATCAGATAGATCATATTTTGCCGAAACAAAGATACTATGATGATTCTTTTTCCAATAAAGTATTAGTTGAAGGCACATTAAATCAGGAAAAAAGTAATCTTACAGCATGGGAATACATTACGCAACAAAGTTCTCAATACAAAATACTTTCTGTCGATAATTACGTTCAGCATATCAACGATAATTTTTTTGGAAAAAAGAAGAAAAATTTGCTTGCAGAGAAAATCCCCTCAAACCCTGTTGAACGCCAATTAAAAGATACGCAATATATTTCGGTTGCAGTTAAAAACGAATTAGCAAAAATTGTGGGTAGTGAAAATGTAAAGACAAGTACAGGCGAAGTTACCGACTTTTTGCGTAGCAAGTGGGGATTGAAAAAACTGTTTATGGAACTGACCGAAAGCCGTTTCAAACAAATGGAACTTTGGGATTTGGATGAAAAAGGAAATTCTAAAACCAATTGGATTACCAAATATTACGACAAAGAACAACAAAAACATATTTACGAAATAAAAAATTGGAGCAAGCGTTACGACCATCGCCACCACGCCATTGATGCGTTGGTTGTTGCTTTTACTGAACAAAGCCATATTCAACGCCTCAATAATCTAAATAAATATGTTCAGGAAGAATTAAACAAAAGAAAAGATGAATTTAAAATTGAGCAAAAAGAAGATGAAACGATTTTAGACGCATTTTTCAATTTGGAAGCAAATCGCAGAGATGAAATTTTGCGGACAATGGAAAGTTCCAGAAAATTTGAAATGCCATTTGAGGGTTTTGTAAATGAAGTGCGCGAACATTTGGAAACAATGGCTGTTTCGCACAAGCCTAAAGACAAATTAGGAATAAAAGTAGATAAAAAAACGCAAAAAAAACAACTGAAAATCAGAGGAGCTTTGCATCAAGAAACCTATTACGGAAAACTTGACGAGCGCGATACGAAACGAATTGATTTATCTGCACTTTCCTTTGCCGATGTCCCCAAAATTGTGATTGATAAAGGTTTGTCAAATGATATAATTGAACACAAAAAGCAATCTACTTCTATGAAAGAGGCATTTACAGGAGAAGGGTTAAAAGCGTTCAACGATAATCGCATTACCAGAGGCAAACAACCTGCTTACAAAGTAAAAGTTTGGTACAATAAAGAAGAAAAGAAAGAAAGTTCACTATTGCCTTTGTACGGAAAAGATAAAAAGCAAAGCGTTGTTACAGGCGACAACTATTTGTTTGTAGTAATGGAGAAAAATACTTCAAACAAAAAAGAAAGAATGTTTGATGTTGTTTCACTTTATGATTCTGTAATCATTGCGAAAGGTGCTTTGCAAGAAAGCAAAACAAATCTGAAACGCGAAATTGTAGAAGCAAAAATAGCAATAATTAAAAATGAAATTATCACTGATTTGCAAGAAAAAATCAAAACAGCAACAAAAGCAAGCAAGAAAAAATTAGAACAAGAAAAGCAGGATTGGCTTGATGAAAAAATTACTATAAAGCCATTATTCACCTTGCAACAAAATGAATTAGTATATTTGCCGACAGATGAAAACGACCAAATTCTAAATTTGTCAAAATCTGAATTTAAAGAATGGATTAGCAATAAAGACAACAAAAAAGTATTTCGCCAACGTATTTACAAAGTTGTTAAATTTTCAGGAAAAGATTGTTTCTTTATATCAAATACTTATGCCAATCCAATCAGTGTTGCAAAGGAGTTGTCGGAAGAAGAACAAAAAGCATTAAAAGAAAAGTACGGCGAAAAGAAAATTCCAAAACAAGAGAAAAATTATGAGGAATTTAGTTCTTTTGGAAATTGTGCCAAAACAGAAGTAAATGATAATTTTGTCAAAGATTTAGTCTTGAAAAAAGATTTTACAGGCGATAAACCTTTGAAAATACAAGATACTTGTATTAAAATACAAATAGATTGGTTAGGAAATATAACCTTAAATAGATAATTATGAACCTCGAACCCAACAAAATCCTCCTCTACACCGCCCCCAACGGCGACATTCGCGTTGATGTTTACATCGAAGACGAAACCGTATGGCTGACGCAAAAATCTATGGCAGAACTGTTCGGCGTTGAAGTCAATACCATCAATTATCATTTGAAGGAAATTTTTAAAAACCTTGAATTACAGGAAGATTCAGTTATTCGAAAAATTCGAATAACTGCCTCTGATGGTAAAAATTACAACACCAACTTTTACAACCTTGACGCCATTATTTCTGTCGGTTATCGCGTTAATTCATCCAAAGCAACGCAGTTTCGCATTTGGGCTACCCAAACGCTGAAGGAATATATTATCAAGGGGTTTGTATTGGATGACAACCGTTTGAAACAAGGTAAAACGCTTTTCGGGAAAGACTATTTTCGGGAGTTGCTGCTTCGTATCCGCTCCATACGGGCGAGTGAAAGACGTATATATCAACAAATTACAGACATTTTTTCCGAATGTAGCATTGACTACGACCCTAACTCCGAAATTACACGGAATTTTTACGCTATGGTACAGAACAGGTTCCATTTTGCCATCACGGGAAAAACGGCTGCGGAAATCATTTATCAAAATGCCGACAGAACGAAAGAACACATGGGGTTGACAACGTGGAAAAATGCGCCTGAAGGTCGGATATTGAAAACCGACGTGATTGTGGCTAAAAATTATCTGGAAGAAACCGAAATACGGAAACTGGAAAGAACAATAACAGGCTACTTTGACTATATTGAAGGTCTTATAGAGCGCGAAAACACATTTACCATGAAGCTGTTAGCAGACAGTGTCGGAAAATTTCTAACCTTCAACGACTACAAAGTACTTGAAGGAAAGGGGAAAGTATCCAAATTGCAGGCAAACAAGAAAGCACTTACCGAGTACGATGAATTTAACAAAACACAGAAAATCATTTCCGATTTTGACAAAAGACTGAAAAATTTGGAATAATTATTTATACACAATTAACATATAACAGCAATGCAAAAGCTAACATCCGAAGGCATAGGCTTATCTGACTACATAGGGACAAATTGTCCCCAAGTAGAAATGTTGTCGGCATTGCTCGCAAACAAACCAAGAAAGAATTGGGTAGAATTATTATTTCAGAAGAAAATTTTCTCACTGGAAACAAGGAATTAAAATGATAAAGAAAACCCTTTATTTCGGCAACCCTACGTACCTGAGCCTGAAAAACGCCCAGTTAGTCATCAAATTGCCCGAAGTGGAGAAAAACGATTCTCTGCCCGATTCGTTCAAAGCGGAAAGTATCCGAACTGTTCCGATTGAAGATATCGGAGTGATTGTATTGGACAACAAGCAAATTACCATTACGCATGGTGTATTGGAGGCGCTTCTTGAGAATAATTCTGCCATTATCACCTGCGACAGTAGCCGAATGCCTGTGGGGCTTATGCTGCCACTCTGTGGAAATACAACTCAGAATGAGCGTTTTCGAGACCAGTTAGACGCTTCTCTACCTCTGAAAAAACAACTGTGGCAACAAACTATTCAAGCAAAAATAGAAAATCAGGCTGCTGTTTTGAAGTCATGTCGCGGTGCAGAGGTACGAAATATGTTAAGGTGGGTCGGCGATGTGCGTAGCGGTGATGCCGATAATATGGAGGCACGTGCTGCTGCATATTATTGGTCTAATCTCTTCAAAAATTTCAAGCGTGATAGAGAAGGCGAACCTCCGAACAATCTGTTGAACTATGGTTATGCTGTATTGAGAGCGGTTATTGCCCGCGGATTGGTTTCGAGCGGATTACTGCCAACACTCGGTATTCATCACCATAATCGCTATAATGCCTACTGTCTTGCAGATGATATTATGGAGCCGTATCGCCCGTTTGTGGATAAATTAGTGGTGGAAATGGTTGACGTAGAGACGCATTGCAATGCGTCTCTACCAATGGAATTAACCAAAGAAATGAAAACCAAATTGTTACAAATTCCTGTTTTGGATGTGATGATCAATGGACAACGAAGCCCATTGATGATAGCGGCAGGTCTGACTACTTCTTCGCTGTATAAGTGTTTCAGCGGCGAAAGTCGTAAGATTGCTTATCCGGAAATGTAATGGAACGATTTAGTGAATATCGAATTATGTGGGTACTTGTATTTTTTGACCTGCCGACCGAGACCAAAAAGGAACGGAAAGTGTACACCCAATTCCGTAAAAAATTACTGGATGACGGTTTTACCATGTTTCAATTTTCCATTTACATGCGTCATTGTGCAAGCCGCGAAAATGCAGATGTTCACATTAAACGGGTGAAAGCGCTTTTGCCGGAAAAGGGATATGTCGGAATTTTATGTATTACCGACAAGCAATTCGGAGCAATGGAATTATTTCATTGTAAAAAAGAAAAAACGGTTCATACGCCTTATCAGCAGTTGGAACTTTTTTAAAAATAATTTTATGATACATTTTAAAAAATACATCTCTATCGACATATAGAGCAACAAAACCCACCATTGAAAGTGGGTTTTGTTATTTAATACAGCTTCATTTTTTAATCCTGAAACAGCAGCTAAGTTGTTGATTTAAATAAACTTTGACACATTGTGCTGTATTATATATGTCAAAGATACGATTTTGAAAGCAATTCACAACACGACAAAGTTCTTATTGATAATCATCGCGGCTGTATTATATATGTCAAAGATACGATTTTGAAAGCAATTCACAACGAAGGAACTAATGTCAGGGCTGGTTCCTGCGCTGTATTATATATGTCAAAGATACGATTTTGAAAGCAATTCACAACATAAATGAAATACAAACTTTCTTCGTCTTGGCTGTATTATATATGTCAAAGATACGATTTTGAAAGCAATTCACAACACGTTCCAGTTGTTCGGCAATGGCGGCAATGCTGTATTATATATGTCAAAGATACGATTTTGAAAGCAATTCACAACCTTCAACGGTACTGGGAAAAAATCCAAAATGCTGTATTATATATGTCAAAGATACGATTTTGAAAGCAATTCACAACTGATGAATATTGCTGGATGTACATATGGCTGCTGTATTATATATGTCAAAGATACGATTTTGAAAGCAATTCACAACTCGAAGGAACCGGGGAACATGTACCGGTTGGCTGTATTATATATGTCAAAGATACGATTTTGAAAGCAATTCACAACAACTAAAGTTGCTGGTGTAGTTACTCTTGTGCTGTATTATATATGTCAAAGATACGATTTTGAAAGCAATTCACAACCTCCGATTACTTGTTGTAATACTTTATGTGGCTGTACTATATATGTCAAAGATACAATTTTGAAAGCAATTCACAACCGATGCTTCATAAATAACCACTCCGTGCAAGCTCCAATGTTATCGCAATTGCCAATACATGAAAAATGCTTCCTCCTATAACAAAAAGATGAAAAAACGAATGTATATATGGAATCTTCTTAAAAGAGTACAAAAACGCTCCTAATATATACGATAATCCTCCGGCAATAATATACCAAAGGATATCTAACGCATTCATAGAATGAAGGGTATCGACAAGGGGCTTAAATGCCACACAAACAACAAGCCCCATAGCTACATAGCAGATCGTTTCGATCCGGTTGCCTATCCCTTTTCCTTTAAAACTGATATATGAGCCTGCTAAGGCGGCAATCCAGACTACAAAAAAAAGCAACCATCCCCAAAATGCTGCATTACGAAGAATTGTCAGGGTAAAAAAAGTATAAGTCCCTGCTATATGGAAATAGATAGCGACGTGGTCGAGTTTCCGCAGGGTTTCCTTTCGCTTTCTCTCCTCCCTGCAAGCATGGTAAAGAGTAGAAGCGATGTAAGAAAAAAGCATGCAAACGATGTAGACCGATACACTGCTTACCGCCCAAAAATCAGAATAGTAAAGCGCCTTTAGCAAGAGCCAAACTCCTGCTACAATTCCCAAAAGTATGCCAAGACCATGAGTGGCTGCATTGGCAATTTCTTCGCCTTGTGTATATTGTTTCTTGTTCATTTCGTGAGTTGTTGTTTGTATTCTATGCGATTGGTTTCTCAATTCGTGTTTTTTACATTATTTCTTTTTGGTTTTGCCAATTTTCTTTTCTGTATTTTTTATAGTTTCCAAATAAGCTTGCTCAACGGGCGAAAGCATTTTTATCTGATATTTCCGGTATTCGGCAAGCGCTTTTTCAACCGCCTGCTCATGCGAAACCAAACCTGCATTTTGTAAAACATTTTCGCCCGTTGAAGCCAAAATATTATCCAATTGGCGGATATAATCATCCATATACATCGGCTTACGTTTCATTGCCTGAATTTCTGCAAAATCAAAATATCCCGAAACAAGATTATTGAGAATTTTCAATTCATTTTCCGACAGATAATTTTTGGCAATAGAAATATCCCTTTGTGTTGGCTGGTTTCCCTGAAATGCAGTAAGTCCCATAAACGGTTTATCGTTGTCGGCACGCTCAAAAATTACCTCTGCCGCTGTGTGGCCGTGAGCGGCGTAATGTAATTTGTTTTGCACTATTTTGAAAAACTCTATGGAAATGAGCGATTTTGGGTCATAATCTACGCTTGTTGCATACAAATCAAGTACCTGACGATACATCACTTTCTCTGACGAACGAATATCGCGAATGCGGTTCAAAAGTTCATACCAGTAACCGCCGCCGCCAATATTTTTCAACCGCTCGTCGTCCATCGTAAATCCCTTAATGATATACTCTTTCAGCCGTTGTGTCGCCCAAATTCGGAATTGTGTTGCAATACGAGATTTTATCCGGTAACCAAGAGAAATTATCAAATCAAGATTATAAAATTTTGTTTCGATACTCTGTGTTTTTCCTGCAATAGCACCGTGTTGAGTGGTTGTTCGGAAATTCCGAACAACCACTTTTTCGTCAAGTTCTCCTTCTTCAAAAATATGTTTAATGTGTTCACTTACATTCGATTTGCTCGACTGATACAACTCAACCAAATTCGCTTGCGTCAGCCAAACATTCTCGTCTTGCAAACGGACATTCACAGAGACATTATTGTCTTTGTTTTGATAGATTATTATTTCGCCTTTGTTTTCCATAAAGTTACTTATTTAAAAATACAATTCGGATTACCCCAAATTGCATCTAACTCATTTAACGGAATAATCTTACAGACATAAACAGCCCCATTATTACCTACCGCAAAAGAAGGTATTCGTTTTAATTCTATTAAATTATGTTGAGAAAAAAATCTCATTGAACCAGACAAAAAATTTATTTGCGTTTCTGACAATCTTAATTGTACAATTTGTTTTTGTTTCAATGAGGGAATAATTTTATCACAAAATTTATTTAACAGATTAAGATGATAATTTAAAATGCTCCAAAAAGTATACTTTTCCTCAAATTTTTTCACATCTTGTATAAATACTGAAAAATCAATAGTTGGAATTTGTGAACCAAGCGCCTGAGCCAAGACTGGAAATAACAATTTTAAACTTGATATTTCATTTGCTGTCGCTGCTTGAAGTAAATTTAAAGGCATAGGCAATCGAGTCGGTATCATTCCTGAATGGCAAAAAGGAATAACAGGAATGTCTCTAATCCAACCTGCACCTGCTTCAAAGTTTATCCATTGTCTTCCAACTGAATTTGGACTACAAAGAATAATCTCAACAGCACATTCTTTTAAAGCTTGAGTTATATTGTCTAACCATTTTTGACCTAATGAAATGCTGTGTTCATAAGAAGATACAAAAACTTCAATCATCCCTAAAAATGCAGTTTCTATCAATTCTTTTGTTTTAATCGCAAGTTCTTTTTCTTCCGATATATGTGATATAAACACTACTTTCTTTTCCATTTTATTTTGTTTTTAACTAAAAATTCTCGCTTTAAATCATAAAGCGAGAATTTTTATACAATTATTAACCAACTACTTGACTTCCTCAAAATCCACATCCGTAATATTATCCCCTCCATTATTCGGTTCAGGATTTCCCTGCGGTTCTTGCGGAGCGCCTTGTTGAGATTGAGCTTGCGCATTATACATCTCTTGGCTTGCAGCATGGAATACTTTGTTCAATTCCTCCGTTGCAACATCTATCGCAGCTAAATCCTGCGCCTTGTGAGCATCTTTCAACTTGGCAAGAGCATCTTCGATCGGTTGTTTTTTATCCGCCGGAAGTTTATCGCCAAACTCTTTCAACTGTTTCTCGGTGTTGAATATCAAACTATCAGCATGATTGATTTTGTCGATACGCTCCTTTTCTTTCGCATCGGAAGCGGCATTGGCGGCAGCTTCGTCCTTCATGCGCTTGATTTCGGCGTCGCTCAAGCCGGAGGAGGCTTCGATACGGATACTTTGCGTTTTTCCGGTTGCTTTATCTTTTGCCGAAACATTCAAAATACCGTTGGCGTCAATGTCAAAAGTTACCTCAATTTGCGGAACTCCACGAGGAGAAGGCGGAATGTCGGACAAGTGGAAACGTCCGATTGTCTTGTTATCCTTTGCCATCGTGCGTTCGCCCTGCAACACGTGAATTTCAACCGAAGGCTGGTTATCTACGGCAGTAGTGAAAGTTTCCGATTTCTTGGTTGGAATGGTTGTATTGGCATCAATCAATCTGGTCATTACAGAACCCATTGTTTCGATACCTAACGACAACGGAGTTACATCCAACAACAACACGTCTTTTACTTCTCCCGTCAGCACGCCGCCTTGAATTGCAGCGCCGATTGCTACTACTTCATCCGGATTAACACCTTTGGAAGGAGCTTTTCCGAAGAATTTCTCAACAGCAGCCTGAATAGCAGGAACACGGGTTGAACCTCCCACCAGAATAATCTCGTTGATATCGTTCACCGTCAATCCGGCATTCTTCAAAGCCGTTCTGCATGGCTCAATTGTGCGCTGGATCAAATCGTCTATCAATTGTTCGAATTTTGCTCTGGTCAGTGTTTTTACCAAGTGTTTAGGCACACCGTCGACCGGCATGATATAAGGCAAATTGATCTCGGTTGAAGTGGTGTTCGACAACTCTATTTTCGCCTTTTCAGCCGCTTCTTTCAAACGCTGCAAAGCCATCGGGTCTTTAGTCAAGTCTACATTTCCGTTGTCGTTTTTAAACTCCTGTACCAACCAGTCGATGACGCGGTCGTCAAAATCGTCACCGCCAAGATGCGTATCGCCGTCGGTCGATTTTACTTCAAAAACGCCGTCGCCCAGTTCGAGAATAGAAACGTCGTGCGTACCTCCGCCACAGTCGAACACGGCAATTTTCATATCCTGGCTCTTTTTATCCAAGCCATAAGCCAAAGCCGCTGCAGTAGGTTCATTGATAATACGTTTTACATTTAAACCGGCAATTTCTCCCGCCTCTTTTGTTGCCTGACGTTGGGCATCATTAAAATAAGCCGGTACGGTGATTACCGCGTCGGTAACTTCCTGTCCGAGATAATCTTCAGCCGTCTTCTTCATTTTTTGAAGGATCATTGCCGAAATTTCCTGTGGTGTATAAAGCCGTCCGTCAATATCCACTCTTGGCGTATTGTTTTCGCCTTTTACCACTTTATATGGCACTCTGCTTATTTCTCGCGCTGCTACCTGGTCATAAGTCTCACCCATGAAGCGCTTGATGGAGAATACTGTATTTTGCGGATTTGTAATGGCTTGCCTCTTGGCAGGATCTCCCACTTTGCGTTCGCCGCCACTAATAAAACCGATCACGGAAGGAGTTGTACGTTTTCCTTCGCTGTTTGAGATAACGACAGGCTCGTTGCCTTCCATAACTGCAACGCAAGAGTTAGTCGTTCCTAAGTCTATACCAATAATTTTTCCCATTTTATCTATATTGTATTAATTTATATGTCCTTGTTTTTAAACATTCTTCCATGCTCGTTTGTTTGCATGTTCGTCTAAAATTTATCAAACCCTGTGCCATTTTCAATTAAGCGAACTTTTCAGATTTATTGACAGATATATGTTATTTTATATAAAAATTTTGTCATAAGAACTGACTTTTTGACAGAAAAATTTTCCACAATTTTCTTCTTCCCTTGATAAAATTTCCCCATAAAAAAGCTATATTTGCATCCGTTAAAAAGATTCATTTGACTAAAAATAATATTATGCAACTAATTGACAATTTCAACTTTGCCGGAAAAAAGGCAATAGTACGCGTAGATTTCAATGTTCCTCTGAACAAAGAAACAGGAGAAGTAAGTGACGACACCCGCATCCGCGGCGCTCTTCCTACCATTAAAAAGATATTAGCAGATGGTGGTTGTGCTATTTTAATGTCTCACATGGGACGTCCGAAACAAAATCCGGATCCGAAATCCTCGTTGAAACAAATTATTCCCGCTATTGAAAAAAATATCGGGCAAAAGATTCAATTTGCAGACGATTGCATGAAAGCTGATGCACAAGTTGCAGCATTGAAACCGGGAGAGGTTCTTTTGTTGGAAAACCTTCGTTTTTACGAAGAAGAAGAGGGAAAACCCCGTGGCGAATTTGATTCCGAAGAAGAAAAAGCTGCTGCTAAAAAAGCATTAAAAGAAAAGCAAAAAGAGTTTGCCAAAAAACTGGCTTCTTATGCTGATGTGTATGTAAACGACGCATTCGGTACTGCTCACCGCGCTCACGGGTCGACAGCCATTATCGCCGATTATTTTGATACGAATAATAAAATGTTCGGCTTCTTGATCAACAGTGAATTGAAAGCGATGGATAAGGTATTGAACGAGTCTCAAAAACCATTTACCGCTATCATGGGCGGTGCAAAAGTTTCGGACAAGATCATGATTATCGAGAATTTGCTGGATCGCGTAGATAACCTGATTATTGGCGGCGGTATGACGTATACCTTTATCAAAGCAATGGGAGGTCAAATCGGAAATTCGCTCTGTGAAGCAGATAAATTGGATCTTGCGTTAGAAGTATTGAAAAAAGCAAAAGATAAAAACGTAAAAGTGTATCTTCCTACCGACGCGGTTAACGCCGATAAATTTGATCCGGAAGCAAATACCAATATTTCCAAAACAAACGAAACGCCTGATGGCTGGATGGGTCTTGACATTGCCGACGAAACCATTAAAACGTTCAGCGACGTGATTGCAAACTCCAAAACCGTACTTTGGAATGGTCCAATGGGCGTTTTTGAATTTGAGAAATTTGCAAAAGGAACCACTGCAATAGCTCATGCTGTAGCTCAAGCTACTGCTAACGGCGCTTTCACCCTGGTTGGAGGTGGCGACTCTGTGGCTGCTATCAACAAGAACGGGTTAGCCGACAAAGTTAGCTATGTTTCAACAGGCGGTGGCGCTATGTTGGAATATATGGAAGGGAAAGAACTTCCGGGTATTAAGGCGATTCGCGGATAGCGCGCAACGTCTCTACGGGGTCTTGAAGATTTCTTCAAAACCGCCAAATTCACAAATAATTTTGTGAATTTGGCGGTTTTGTATTTGTTTTCGTCTTGAACCAAGATTTTTACAAGATTTACAGGATTACCAAGATTATCCAGATTTTTGTAATCTTAATCTTGGTAATCCTGTAAATCTTGTAAAAATCTTGGTTCAAGACAACAAAAAACTCTCACCAATCCTTC
>Ga0123354_10000541_pt1 | contig 38765 bp, 38 predicted proteins | sample TergutLab28metaG_2_FD_97872 | JGI IMG/M metagenome (GOLD analysis project Ga0123354, IMG submission 97872) | Labiotermes labralis P4 segment gut microbial communities from Petit-Saut dam, French Guiana - Lab288 P4 | ecosystem: Host-associated > Arthropoda: Insects > Digestive system > Gut ... | reverse complement strand
GTGGCCAAGGTCGGGATCGAACCGACGACCTCATCCTTTTCAGGGATGCGCTACTACCGACTGAGCTACCTGGCCTGGTGAGTCTTTGGCGACCCCGATGGGACTTGAACCCACGACCTCCGCCGTGACAGGGCGGCGCGCTAACCAACTGCGCTACGGGGCCATATGGCGTACCGGATAACCGGCCTCAAGAACTATATCCTAAACCCGCCGGAAGAGCCAACCTTCCTGCTTCGCATCCCCAACGGGGTTCGAACCCGTGTTGCCGCCGTGAAAGGGCGGCGTCCTAGACCTCTAGACGATGGGGACCTGATGGCGGATACCAGTGTAGGGGATGAACGGGCCTCCCGTCATTCTCGACGCGGCGGACCCGCGTCGTACTCGGGCTTCCTCAGGGTACGGCGGTACAGTGGGACCATGGCGGTGGAGATCTCCGACGAGGCCTTCGACGCGGCGGTGTCCGAGGCCCTCGACCAAGTACCCTCAGAGTTTCTGGACCTGCTCGACAATGTCGTGGTGCTGGTCGAGGACGAACCCGCCGACCCCGGCCACGGCGTCCTCGGGCTGTACGAGGGCATCCCCCTGCCGGAAAGGGATTCCTTTTACGGGGCCGTACTGCCCGACCGGATCCTCATCTACCGGGGACCGCTGAAGCGGCTGTGCGGGAGCGTCGACGAGTTGGTCGAGGAGATCGGTGTCACGGTCGTTCACGAAATCGCTCATTTCTTCGGCATGGACGACGACCAGCTCGATGATCTGGGTTGGGGCTAAGGGTTTTCGTCACTCGCCGAAGGTACGATCCAGGTCTGACGCGGATCGGACACCCAGAGGTCGCACCGGCCCAGTACGTGATCGGGGACATAACCCGCAGTCAGATCGGCGGACGTCAGGATTGACGCGTGTACCTGCTGGGCGATCTGATCGAGATCGTCGGCCAGCAGGCTAAGACACGGCAGACGGCCGGACAAGGCGTTGAGGGAGAGGGTGGCCAGTACTTCCGGCGCTATCCGACGCGCCGCCACCACCAATCCGGCACCCTTGTCGCGTGCCTGCTGAACAATGGGTACCACGTCGGCCATCGTGGAGACGGCCTCGGCGACGACCACCACCGGCGAATCCACCACGGCCCATTGCGAGTGGGCGTCGGTGACGAAATCGGATGACGGCCAGCCCACCGGGATCGGCGTCACGTCGGCCACCCGAGCCGCGAGGGCATCGCGCTCGGCCTGCGACAGGTCCGGGCGTACGGGCTGTTGACTGGCCTGCTGCCTGATCTCGTCGGCGGTCAGGTAGGTCGGGCTGGCTGCCTCGGGCAACCCGGGGCGGTCGGGGGGAGTAGACAAAATCTTTCGCCGCCGCTTGGCGGCGTCGCGGTCGACCAGGAAGGCGACGACCACCGCGGTGATCGCGACGATTCCGGTGATGATGAGTACCGGCCAGTCCATGTCTTCATTGTGCCAGCATGGGATGCCGTACGGCGTGGCAGCGGCACACCAGCGCTGCGTCACAGTTGGGGTATCTCGGTAAAATGCCCTAAACTATGCGATGGTCCGTCAAAGCGACGGTGCCGTGGCAGTAAAGGTTGGGCAGTAGCTCATGAGCCAGCGATGAGTCGTCCGCAATGAGCACTCGAACCATGTGACCTGCCCAGACGCGGTCTGGGCACATAAGGAGATTTGTGGCCAAGCCCCGCGTCCACGAGCTTGCGAAAGAGCTCGGACTCGATAGTAAGACAGTCTTGTCTGCGCTCACCGAGATGGGTGAGTACGTCCGTTCCGCGTCCTCGACCATCGAACCTCCCGTCGCACGACGGCTGAGAGAGCGTTTTACGAACCAGGCCGGGCCACGAGACGTGCCGCCTCCCGCCGCCAGTCCGGTGGTGCCAACACCAGAACCAGACGTGGTCGTGGTACCGCCGGTGGTTCCAGTCGTGGAAGTCCCCGAGCCCGCGCCAGCGGTCCTGCCGCCGCCGGTTGTCAGCGCCGCCGAACCGGCCGAAGTTCTCGTCGACAAAACCATCCCGCCTGAGCCCGACCGGCCGGCGATCCCCAAACCATCGGCCATGATTCCCCGCCCGATGCCGCGTCCGGTACCGGTCCCGGGTCAAGGCCGCCGCCCAGGAGCACCCCGGCCAGGGAACAATCCGTACGCCCCGTCGCAGGGCATGGGCGTACGGCGCCCGCGCGAGGACGGCAGCCGTTTGGCGGCTCCCGGTACACGCCCGACCCGGCCGGTTGCCGGTACCGGCGTACCCAGGCCTGGCGCGCCGGCGGGCGGAAACCGTCAGTCGGCTCCCGGTGCCGGACCGGGTGGTGCGGCCGGCGGGCGCCAGGGCGGTACGAGGGGCCGCAATGGCATGTCGAATTTCGGCACACCGGGCACGCCTGGCGCGCCGGCGGGGCGGGGCGGTCGTGGCGGCCGCTCGGGCAGCGGTACCCAGGGCGCGTTCGGGCGGACCGGCGCACCGGCGCGGAAGAACAAGAAATCCAAGAAGCTGCGTCGGCAAGAGTTCGACGAGATGGAAGCACCGACGATCTCGGGTGTGCGGATCCGTCCCGGCGATGGCCAGATCATCCGGCTGCCGCGCGGTTCGTCGTTGACCGATCTGGCGGAACGGATCGCGGTCGATCCGGCCCAACTCGTCCAGGTGTTGTTCAACATGGGTGAAATGGTGACCGCCACGCAGTCGGTCAGCGATGACACCCTGGAGATCCTGGGAACCGAGTTGAACTACGACATCCAGGTCATCTCCCCGGAGGACGAGGACCGCGAGTTGCTGTCGACCTTCGATCTCGGCTTTGGCGAGAACCTGGCCGACGAGGACGATCTGGTGGTGCGTCCGCCGATCGTCACGGTCATGGGCCACGTCGATCATGGCAAGACGAAGCTGCTGGACGCTTTCCGCCACACGAATGTGGTCGAGGGCGAGGCTGGCGGTATCACTCAGGCCATCGGCGCGTACCAGGTCACGACCGAGGTCGATGGCGATGTGCGCCAAGTGACATTCATCGATACCCCGGGCCACGAGGCGTTCACCGCCATGCGGGCCCGCGGCGCACAGGCGACCGATATCGCCGTTCTGGTGGTGGCGGCCGATGACGGCGTGATGCCGCAGACCATCGAGGCGCTCAACCACGCCAAGGCGGCCGACGTGCCGATTGTGGTGGCCGTAAACAAGATCGACAAAGTGGGCGCTGACCCGACCAAGGTACGGGGTCAGTTGACCGAGTACGGCCTCGTACCGGACACCTACGGCGGTGACACCATGTTCGTCGACTGTTCGGCGGTGACGCGCGAGGGGTTGGACGATCTGCTGGCGGCGATTGTGCTGACGGCCGATGCCGAACTCAATTTGCGGGTCGACCCCAACATGCCGGCCCAGGGGGTTGCCATCGAGGCCCATCTGGATCGCGGGCGCGGCCCGGTGGCCACCACCATCGTACAGCGCGGTACCCTCCACATCGGCGATCCCATCGTGGCGGGGGATTCCTTCGGCCGGGTACGTGCGCTGGTCACCGACCACGGCGACATGGTGAGCGAAGCTCCGCCGTCGATGCCCGTCCAGGTCATCGGCCTGACGACCGTCCCCGGCGCGGGCGATAATTTCTTGATCGTCGACGACGAGCGGACGGCCCGTCAGATCGCCGAGCGCCGCGAAGCCCGCATGCGGGCAGCGGCCCTGGCCAAGTCGACCAAGCGGCGTACCTTGGAAGACTTGTTCAAGGAGATGGAGAAGGGCGAAGAACTCAATCTCATTCTCAAGGGCGACTCGGCCGGCTCGGTCGAAGCCCTGGAGGACGCTTTGCTGAGCATCGACGTGGGTGACGAGGTGACACTGAGGATCATCGATCGCGGTGTCGGTGCGATCACCGAGACCAACGTCACGCTGGCGGCCGCGTCGAACGCGATCATCCTCGGTTTCCATGTCCGGGCCCAGGGCCACGCCACCCAGCTGGCCAACCAGGAGGGCGTCGACATTCGCTACTACTCGATCATCTACCAGGCCATCGACGATATCGAAGCCGCCCTCAAGGGTATGCTGAAGCCGATTTTCGAGGAGGTGGAGCGCGGCACCGCGCAGGTACGCCAGATCTTCCGCTCGTCGAAGGCCGGTATCATCGCCGGTTGCATGATTATGTCGGGTTCGATCCGCCGTCATGCCAAGGCCCGTGTGGTACGCGATGGCATTGTGGTCGCCGAGACCTCGATCAACACTCTGCGCCGCGAGAAGGACGATGTGGTGGAGGTACGGGAAGGGTACGAATGCGGGCTGACCCTCGACGGTTTCTCAGATATCCACCTGGACGATCTGGTGGAGACCTACGAGATGGTCGAGAAGCCGCGGGCCTGATGGAGGTGGAGGAATGGCAGGAACCGGTGCGTTGAAGATTGCCGAGCAGATCAAGCTGATTGCGGCGGAGATGCTGGGTCGGCGGATGCACGATCCCCGGCTGGGATTCGTCACCATCACCGAGGTACGTCTGAGCAAGGATTGGCAGGCGGCCCAGATTTTCTACACGGTACTCGGCGACGATGACGACCGGGCGGCCACCGCCGCGGCTCTCGAAGCGGCCAAAGGCCAGATTCGCACGGCCGTCGCCAAGTCCGTCAAGATGCGGGTGGCTCCGACGATCGAGTTCGTTCTCGATCAGCTGCCGGAAGCCTCCGGGCGATTCGATGAGTTGCTGGCCTCGGTGAAGGCCGCCGACGCGGAAATCGCCAGCAAGGCCGAGGGTGCGGTGTACTCGGGAGATGAGAACCCGTACAAACTCGACGAGGAAGACGGTGAGTGAGGCTGACCCGGTCGCGCCGGCGTCCGGCATCGATGGCTTTCTCCTCATCGATAAACCGTCGGGCTTGACCTCCCAACACGCGGTCAGCCGGGTGAAGAGGACCTTGGGCGTCCGCAAAGCCGGGCACGCGGGAACCCTGGACCCGATGGCCACCGGTCTTTTGGTCGTCGGGTTGGGCAAGGCGACGCGCCTGCTTGGGTACTTCGCCGACAAAGACAAGCAATACCGGGCGACGATCCGGTTCGGGCAAGCGACCACCACCGACGACGCCGAGGGAACGCCGCTGGGCGACCCCGTCGACGCCACCGCGCTCACGCGGGCCGACCTCGCCGCGGCCGTCCCGGCGTACATTGGTCAGATCGAGCAGGTACCGAGTACGGTGTCGGCCATCAAGGTTGACGGGCGCCGGGCGTACGACTTGGCGCGCGCCGGATTGGCGGTCGAACTCAAGCCACGCCTGGTCACGGTGACCCGCTTCACCGTCGACGAGTACCGCCCCGGGGCGGGTTGGCTCGATGTGGATGTGACGGTGGAGTGCTCCGCCGGGACGTACATCCGGGCGCTGGCCCGTGACTTGGGGCGCGATCTGGGTGTGGGCGCCCACCTGACGGCGTTGCGAAGGACGCGCAGCGGGCAGTTGGACGTCGCCGACGCGGTGATCCTGGACGAGGTGAGCGCCAACGATGTCGAGCCCCTGGCGAGAATGGCCGAGTTGGTCGCCCCCAGGGTTGACGTGGATGAGTCGGCAGCCCGCGCCGCGGCCGTGGGCCGTACTCTCGACTGCCGCTTGCCCGGCGAACTGGCAACCGTCTTTAGCGGTCCTGATCTGCTGGGTCTGTACCGCCGCGACCCTGACGATCCAAACCGGGCCCGGCCGGTCCGGATTTTCGCGGAGCCGGCTGCGATTGGCGATGGGAGGCAACGATGAGCAAGGTGATTGCCATTGGCAACTTCGACGGTGTCCATCGCGGCCATCAGGCCATCCTGGGCGCCGCGCGGCGGATGGCTGGCGATTCGGGGACGGTGGTCGCCCTGACCTTCTGGCCGCATCCGGTTACGGTTCTGCAGCCCGACACCCCGCTGCCGCTGTTGTGCGATATCGAAGACCGAGTGTCGTTGTTGCGGTCGTATGGCGCCGACGAGGTGTCGATCGTGGAGTTCACCCGGGCGGTCGCCGCGTGGTCGCCGGTCGAGTTCATCGAGAAAATACTTGGGCCGCTGGGTCCCACGGCGGTGGTGGTGGGCGAGAATTTCCGCTTCGGGGCCGGCGCGAAAGCGGACGGCCGCCAGATGGCCGCCCTGGTCGGTGAGGACTTCGGCGTGTGCGTCCTGCCCATGCTCTGCGATGGCGGTCCCGTGTCCTCGTCGCGTATCAGGGCGGCGATCGCGGCGGGCGATCCCCGTCTGGCCGGGCAGATGTTGGGCCGGTGGTTCCGCTACTCCGGTATCGTGATGTTGGGCGACCAGCGCGGTCGTACTCTGGGCTTTCCGACGGCCAACCTGGCGGTACCGCCAACCAAGGCCTGTGTGGCGGATGGTGTCTACGCGGGGTACCTGAGCCATGGCGGTGCGCGGTGGCCCGCCGCCATTTCGGTGGGCACGAATCCGACGTTCGACGGGCTGGTGCGCCGGGTGGAGGCGCACGGGATCGACGCGCCGGACCTGAAGCTGTACGGGGACAAGGTCGGGGTCGATTTCGTCGCTCATCTGCGGGGGCAGACGCGCTTCGACTCCCGGGAGGCGTTGGTGGCCCAGATGCGGGCCGATGTCGCGGCCGTCCGGGCGGCAGTGGCCGATGCCGACATGACACTCGGGACACATTAGTAGGGGTTATTATCTAGTTTGATGGTAAATAACCTTGTCATTGGGCGATAGATTGCGATCTGAGTAGTTGACAAATCTGTCATATTTGACTAGCCTGAAACAGGCAGCCAGGGGGCGGCCCAGGTTGCTGTGAACTGATGAGGGGGACGGCATGGATTACGACCAGCTCCAGATTGGCGACAGCGCGTTTTTCGAGAAGACCATTACGGAGACTGACGTTTACAATTTCGCCGGCATCACGGGGGACTTCAATCCGGCGCATGTCAACCAGCGGTACGCCGAGGCGAGTAAGTTCAAGACGCGTATCGCCCACGGGATGTTGATCGGCAGCCTGTTTTCCACGGTGTTCGGGACGCAACTGCCCGGCGAGGGCTCGATTTACGTCTCGCAAACCCTGACCTTCACCGCGCCGGTCCTGCTGGGCGACACGGTTAAGGCAACGGTGACGGTGGCGGAGAAGCTGGACAAGGGACGAGTGCGCTTCGAGTGTGTGGCCACGAAGGCCGATGGCACCGTGGTGGTACGGGGTGAGGCAGTCTTGCTGCCGCCCAGACCGGCGGCCTGACATGCCCACCCCGACCTTTCGCAACCTTCCCCAAGCCAAACAAGACCGAATCCTGATGGCGGCGGAGACCGAGTTCAGCCAGCGAAACGTGGATAACGCGGTCGTGTCCAATATCGTCCGGGACGCCGGGATCCCGCGCGGCTCCTTCTATCAGTACTTCGCCAGCAAGGACGACCTGTACGTCTACTGTTTCGAGACCCTCCGGGAAGAACGCCGCCGGTACGTCGAGCCGGCTTTCACGTACTACAAAACCCAGCCCTTCCTGGACTTTTTCGAGCAGTTCTATGTCCGCGACAGTTCCTTCTTGTTGCGCCACCCGCTGCACATCGAGATGGGCAAAGTGATGTATTCGCACGCGCGCGGGGTGTCCCTGGGTCTGATCCAGGGGGTCCAGCGTCGCTATAAGGATATTTTCCTGGTGGGCATCGACTACGACCGCGAGAATGGCCGCATGCGCAAAGATATCAACGCGGTGGTGTTGGCGGATCTCTGCGTGCATTTCGTGACGGATGTCTTCATTTTCCAGAACCTGACCGAACTCCTGTCGCTCACGAGTATGGAGACCCATTTCCGGGCCACGGTCGATATCATCCGCCATGGTGTCGAGTAGCTGACCGCGATCGGCGGGGCAGACTCGTCAGTCGATGGCGATGCTGGCGGTGTCCGAGTTGACGAAGCCCAGCACGAGCGCGGTGAACTCGGTGGGTTTCTCGTACATCCCGGCGTGCCCGCAGTCCTGGATGATCGCGTGGCCCGCCCGGGGTATCCCAGCGACCAGTTCGAGCTGGTTGGGCAGCGGGGTGATGAAATCCCATTGTGAGGAGATCACCAGGGTTTCGGCGGTGATCCGGCCCAGGTTGGCGCGCTCATCGTGGTCCTCGGCGCTGCGGGTCAGACGGGCGAAAGCGTCATAGACCTCGGCGGTGAAGACGCGGGCGAACATCGCCTCACGATCGTGGGCCCACTGTTCGCGGGACTCGTAGAAACCGGGGGAGTAGACGTACGGAATGCAGGTGGCGAAGAACTGGTGCCCGTCATGAGAGTTCATGGCGTATTCCCAGGAGTGCCCGATGTCGCGAAGCCAGGCCGAGGTGTACGCGGTCGTGTTCGACAAGACGAGCTTGCCCACCCGGCCGGGATGGCGGGCGGCCACGCGTATCGCCACCTCCCCGCCGTACGAGATGCCGCAGACGTGGCAGGTGGCCAGTCCGAGGTGGTCGAGGAAGCCGATCACGATCCGTTCCTGCAGTTCCTGGGTGTACTCGTGGTCGAGCCTGCCGGACCGTCCCTGGTCGGCCAGGTCGAGCAGGAGCAGCCGGTTGTGCTGCGCGAAGGCCGGGATGAACCCCTGCCAGGAGGCGCAGGACATGAAGATTCCGTTCAGGATCAGGATCGGCTCGCCCTCGCCGTACGATTCGTAGTAGATGGGGATGCTCTCGTAGTCGAATGTTGCCACGGCCAACTCCTTGTCAGTAGAGGTACCCGAATTCATGCGCGGCGGCCAGAAGGTCGTCCCGGAAGGCCGGATGGGCGATACTGGCCAACAACTGGGCCCGTTCCCGTACCGTCGTGCCGCGCAACTGGACGGCGCCGTACTCGGTGACGACCCAGTCGACGTCGTTGCGCGACAGCGAGACCCCGGCGCCCGGGCGCAGGGTCGGCACGATCTTGGAGGACACCTCGGCTTCGCCGGTCTGGGGGTTCCGGCGTTCCACCGTGGAATACAGCGCGATGATGGAACGGCCGTTCTTGGAGTTCTGAGCCCCGATCGCGGTGTCGGACTGCCCGCCGGTGCCGGAGATCTGCAAGGTGCCGATGGACTCTGAGCAGCATTGGCCGGTCAGATCGACCTCGACCGTGGTGTTGATCGACACCTGGTTGTCATTGCGGGCGATCACGTACGGGTCGTTGACGTCTTCGCCCCGGCCCGTGAACAGGTCTTTGTTCTCGTGGGTGAAGGCGTACAGCTCCGGTGAGCCGAGGACGAAGGCAAACACTGTCAGGCCCTTGTCCACTTGCTTGCGGGCGCCGGTGATCACCCCCGCCTTCATCAGGTCCATGATGCCGGTGGTCATCATCTCGGTGTGGATGCCGAGGTCCTTTTTTTCGTACAGGTACTGGCACACCGCGTTCGGGATGCCGCCGATGCCGACCTGGACGCAGTCGCCGTCGTCGATCAGGTCGGCGATGAGGCGTCCGATCACCATGTCCTTGTCGTTGGGTTCGACGGCCGGGATCGGGTACGGCGGAGCGTCGGATTCGATGATGTAATCGATCTCATCGGGTTCGAGGTAGTTTTGGCCGAAGCAGTGCGGGGCATTGGGACTGACTTCGAGGATGCGGTACGTGGCCTTCGCGGCGATCATCTCCTCGTAGGTGTTGCCGGCGGCGAACCGGATGAGTCCGTCGGGGCCGGGGGGAGAGGCCAGCGAGATCATGATCGCGCTGGGCCGGTGGTGGTTGCGCTTGGAGCCGGCGAAGTGCAGGTTGTTCGGGATGTACGACACCCGTCCCGTGTGGGAGAGTTTGCGCAGCAGCGGGGTGGAGAACCAGGAGTCGATGACGAAGGCCTTGCGGACGTTCTCCTCGGACAGGTACTCGCCCGGTACCGTGGGCAGGCAGTTGGTGATCGTCACATTCGCGACCCGGTCGGCGATGCGATGCAGATTGGCCAAGAACGCCGGCGGCTCATTGGCCGCCAGGCCAACGGTGATCAGATCGCCGTCGGACACCAGATCGAGCGCCTGGTCGACCGAGATGACTTTCGACGCGTAATTGTTCATGATGATCCTTTCGTGGGGGGCAAATCAGGCTCGGCCCCAGCGAATACAGGTGGCGGCCCAGACGTAACCGATGCCGGCGGCGATCAGGGCGACGAGTGAGCCGTCGCGGATCTTGCCGGATTGCAGGCCGAGGTGGATGGTCAGCATCTGGTCGATTTGCCCGATGTGGCCATAGTCTTCGAGGTACGTTGTCTGATCCTCGGTCAGGCCCAGTTCGGCCAGCATGGCCTGGTGCTGGCTGCGTTTGAAGTGGAGGATGCCGAGGTAGCCGATGTCAGCGCGGGTCAGCCCGCCCGACTTCCGCAGGGACTCGTCGATGCAGTGGTACCAGTTGGGCAGCGAGGTCTCGTTGAGCCGGTTCTTCATGTGTTCGGCGTCCATCAGCCGCAGGGAGTGGTACCCCTCGTCGACGGTCTCGGGCGTGAAGGGTTCGGCGATGCCGCCGATCTGGACGCCCGCGGTGTGCGCCAACGAGCCGTCGGCCATGATGTGGCTGCCCAGGATGCGGTTCTCCTCCAGACCGCGGCGGACGATGAAGGCGCCGCCGCCGGCGCCCAGGTTGTACATCATCGACACCGCGGGATCCGTGTAGTCCAGGAAGTCCCCGTTCCGGTACCCGCCGGCCACCAGGATGGTGTCGATCTCGGTGTCGGCGAGCAGCATGTCCTTGGCCAGCTTGAGAGCCGTCAAGGTGGTGCAGCACCGGTTCGCCAGGTCGATGCCCCAGGCGTTGACAGCCCCGATGCGATCCTGGATGTACAACGCCGACGTCGTCAGCGGGTACTCTTTCCACTCTTCGCCGACGCACAAGATGACATCGATCTCGCGCGGATCGAGGCCAGTCCGGGCGAGGGCGTCCTGGGCCGCCCGGGCGCCCATTTCTTGGGTACCGTCGTCGGGCCCGGGGATGGGCTTGGCCACGATGCCGAGTTTGTCGATCACCGCTTGTTCGGACCAGACCCCGTGGGTGGCCTGGGCAATTTCCCGGGCCGTCATGACGGTGGACGGCAGATAGAGCCCATAGCCGAGGATGCCGACACTGTCCGTCGAATTCATGTTGACTCTCCTTTGGCAACGTTGGGCACCCGTCACTCCAGGGAGTTCCCGGGTCGTCCTCAGAACTCGTGACATGACATATCTGTCATGTTTGACCTTCACTGTACCAGTGAATTGGAGGAGGTGCGCAAAATGACTTGTGACAAGTAAAATCAACGATAATACAGCGTACGCCACACCAGTACGGGAGGAGAATCTCGGTTCTTTTTGAGCAAATATGCTTGACAGAGTGACATAGCTGTCATAGTCTAGCCACATCATCGAGAGAAGGGCACGACGCCGTGGATCTGATAGTTCAGCCATTGCTGCGCAGTCTGGAAACCGGGTCTGTCTACGCGCTTGCCGCCCTCGGCATCATTCTCGTCTGGCGGACCAGCTTGGTGATGCACTTCGCTCAGGGGTCGATGGGCATGTTTTCGGGGACGGCGGTGGCCTTCGCCGTGAACCGGATGGGCTTCCCGTTGTGGGGGGCGATTTTGAGTGGTGTCGCAGTGGCGATGTTCCTCGGTTTCGCCGTCGATTTCGCGATCATCCGCCGGTTGAAGCGAGCCGCCTCGTCCGGTAAGGAAATCATCACCCTGGGCCTGATCATGGTGTTTCTGGGATTGGCTCCCATCGTTTTCGGCACCGATCCAATGCTGCTGCCCAAGGTCATCCCCAGCGGGAGTTTGTCGCTTGGCAGTGCCAGCATCGCGTACAACGGCCTCCTGAACATCGTTGTCGGCATCGTGATCGCCGCCGGCCTGTTCGTGGTGTTGCAGAAGACCACGATCGGTTTGGCCGTCCGGGCGACCGCTTCGAGCGAGCCGACGGCCCGGTTGATGGGCATTTCCACGCGGACGGTGACCCTCTTCTCGTGGGCGATCGCCGGGGTGCTCGGCATGTTGGCCGCGGTCATGATCGCCCCGACGGTGACCGTGACGCCGACATTCATGAACACGGTGCAGGTGACGGCGTTGTTCGCCTGCGTGCTGGGCGGCTTCCAGACCTTTTACGGTCCCGTACTGGCCGCCTATCTGATCGCGGTCGCCTCGAACTTCCTCAAGCTGTACGTCAGTTCGGTGTGGGGCGAGCAGATCATGTTCGGCCTGATCCTGCTGTTCCTGCTATGGCGGCCCAACGGGTTGGTCGGCAGGACCTACCTGAAGAAAGTGTAGGGGGCCCGATGGCTGCCTCGACGATGGTGAAACGGGTTGTTGCGAACGCGCACGTCCAGTTTCTCGTTTTCGGCGTGATCCTCTGCCTGCTGCCCACCGTCGGGCCGGCGCTGGGAATGAAAGCGGCCACTTTGCAGACCTTGGGTTTCACGCTCATTTACGCCGTCGTCGCGCTGGGCCTCAACCTGCTCCTGGGCTACGCCGGTCTGATTTCCCTGGGTACGGCGGGTTTCATGGGTCTGGGCGCCTATCTGGCGGCCTATTTCCAGAGCAACCTGAGCCTGGGTTTCTGGGTGGCGCTCCTGGCGGCGCTGGTCCTGCCGACGTTCATCGGGCTGATCGTCGGCGTGATCTCGTTGCGGATCAGGAGCATCTACCTGGCCATCGCCACGCTGTGCATTTCGGAAATTCTGGTCAAGACCTTCGAGCAACTCGAATGGTTCACCAACGGTACGGCGGGCAAACAGTCCACGTACCCGGTGATCTTCGGCTGGCAGGCCAATCGCAGCGGTGTCTTCATCGTCATCGCCGTGTTCCTGATTCTCGTCATGATGCTGACCCACAACATCGTTCACGGGCAGATGGGCCGCGCTCTGCACGCCATGCGCTCGTCGGAGGTCGCCGCCCGGGCGATGGGGGTCAACGTCTTGAAGTACAAACTCTTCGCCTTCTCGATCGCCACGATGTACGCTGGTTTAGGTGGAAGCTTGTATCTGTTCTTCCTCCGGTCCAGTTATCCGTCGACGTGGAGCCTGTTCTTGTCGCTGAACATCATCGCGATGGTCGTCGTCGGCGGATTGAGATCGATCTTCGGCACGGTGGCTGGCGCCTTGGTGATCTGGGCGGTTCCCGAGTTGGTGCTGAAGCCGCTCATCGGCGACATCTCGGGGTTGCCGTACATTTTCTCCGGCGTCCTGATCATCCTGGTGATCATGTTCTTCCCGCAGGGTTTGCAGGGGCTTGGCGGTCTCATCGTCCGGGGGGTGCGCCGACTGAGCGCGAAACGGCCAGCGGAGGGGGTGGCCGCATGACCGGTACCCATCTGGCCGGTGGCGACATCCTCGGCGTCGAGAACCTTTCGATCAGTTTCGGCGGGCTCAAGGCACTGGACAGCCTCAGCTTTTCGATTCGCGATCGGGAGATCTTCGGACTGATCGGGCCTAATGGCGCCGGCAAGACGACCGTTTTCAACTGCATCACGCAGTTCTACCGGCCCGACCAAGGCGATGTGTGGTTCCGGGTCGACGCCGACCGCCTGCACCGGCGTCCGCCCACCCGGGGCGTACGCGCCGCGCCCCAGTCCGGGCTGAGTGAGGTCGTCAATCTGGTTGGCCGGCCAGTTCACTCGATCATCCGGTACGGTTTGGTACGCACCTTCCAGAATGTCGAGGTGATTCCCGAACTCAGCCTGGTCGACAACGTTCTGATCGGTGGGCACGTCGATTTCCGGGCGAGCATGGCCGAACAGATCTTCCGCCTGCCACGGGCGCGCCGCGAGGAGAAGGCCTTCCGGGCCAAGGCTGTCGAGTTGCTCGATTTCCTGGGGATCGGCGCGCTGAAAGATCAACTCGCCGGCGGCCGGCCGTACGGTGTCCTGAAAAAGCTGGAGATGGCGCGGACTCTGATGGCCGAACCGACGCTGATCATCCTGGACGAACCCGCCGCCGGGCTCAACGACTCCGAGACGGGAGATCTGGCGGACACCATCCGGAGTATCCGTGAGTCGTACCAGTGCGCGATTCTCTTGGTCGAGCACGACATGCGGCTGGTGATGAGTGTGTGCGAGCGGATTTGCGCCATCTCCTTCGGCAAGTTCCTCGCGCTGGGCACTCCCGCTGACATCCAGCACGATCCGGTGGTCCAGGAAGCCTACCTGGGGGAGCCGGAATGAGCGAACTCGCCTTGGCCATTCGCGGCCTGAAGATCAGATACGGCGCCATCGAGGCGGTCAAGGGGATCGATATCGATGTACCGGAGGGTACGGTGGTCGCCTTGCTCGGCGCCAACGGCGCCGGGAAGACGTCGACGCTACGGGCCATCTCCGGGCTGACGCCGACCGCCGATGGCCAGATTTCCTTCTTTTCACGTAATATCACCCACCTGGACGCCGAGAAAATCGCCCGGCTCGGGGTCGTCCAGTCCCCGGAGGGCCGCCAGATCTTCGCGGATCTGACCGTGGAGGAGAATCTGCGGGCCGGTGCCTTCGCCGTACATCCGCGAGCTCAGGTGAAGGCCAATTTCGAGCGTTGCTATCGCTACTTTCCGCGACTGGGCGAGCGCCGGTCGCAGTTGAGCTACACCCTGTCCGGTGGTGAACTTCAGATGCTCGCCATCGCCCGGGCGCTGATGGCATCGCCCAAGGTACTGCTGTTGGATGAACCATCGCTCGGACTGGCTCCGCTGGTGGTGCGTGACATCTTCGCCATTATCGCCGATATCAAAGCTGAGGGTACGACGGTGCTGATCGTCGAACAGAACGCGCTGCAGACCCTCAAGATCGCCGACTATGGGTACGTCCTGGAGACCGGACGCCTCTCAATGCAGGGGGTGACCTCTGAACTGATCCAGGACTCGAGACTGGTGGAAGCCTATCTCGGGGCGGTTTGATCATGATCTGGGCCATCACAATTAACTACAACCACAACGAAGGATAAAGAAATGAAAACCAGAAGAATCATCGCGTTGCTGGCCACGCTGGCCGTGACTGCCGGGTTCCTGGCGGGTTGCTCTGGCCACACGGGTAACACCGGCCCGACCGGGCCGACCGATGCCGGTACCTCCGACTACGTCCAAGGTGTCACCGATACCCAGGTCACCGTCGCCAATTCGGCTGCCACGTCCGGTCCGTACGCTGCGGTCGGCGTACCGTTCCTGGCCGGCATGCAAGGGTATTTCGACATGGTGAACGCCGCCGGCGGCATCAACGGCCGGCAGATCAGGTTCCTGCACACCGACGATGAGTTCGATCCGGCCAAGGGCGCGGCCGCTTTGACACAGTTCGTCGAGGATGACAAGGTCTTCGCGATTGTCGGCCACTTCGGTACCCCGGTCGTCGCCGCCACGGTGAACCAGCTCAAGGAGTACGGGATTCCGTCCGTCTATTTCGCCACCGGCATCGGCCAGTTGTACTCCCAGAACGCCAAGACCGACGCCGAAGGGTACAACCTCTTCCCGGTGCAGCCGATCTACCGGACCGAGGGGGCCATCATGGTGGCCTACGCGACCGGCAAGTTCGACGCCAAGAAGATCGGTATCATCTATACCAATGACGACGCCGGCATGGACCTGGAGAAGGGCGCCGTGGGGCAGATCCAGTCGATGAGCGGGATCACGTACGTCGAGCAACAGGTGCCGGCGGGCGCGGCTGACGTCTCCGCCGCAGTCACGGCCATCAAGCAAGCCAATGTCGATTTCGTCATCGTGGCGGCCATCCAGGCGACCATGCCGACCATCGTCAAGGAGTTGGCCGCGCAGGGCGTGAACAAGGATTGCATCACCACCTACGTCAATGTGTCCGCGGCGATGTCGGAAGCGGTGATCGGCGACATCACCGGCAAATTCGATGTGTACGGTCTGGGCTGGGTCGACTACACGTCCGCCGTCGCCCAGCAGGCGCTCAAGGACTATCAGGTCCAGGTCGATTCCCAGTACGCGATGAACGCCTACGCGCAGACCGGCTGGATCGCGGCCAGCTTCTTCTGCGAGGGTTTGCGGCGCGTGGGGAGCAATCCCCTGACGTGGGCTTCCTACATGGCGGCGATGGAGAGCGCGCCGATTCAGAACCCGTTCGGCGGGATGATCGACTACTCCAACGGCCAGCGCCTGGGTACCCAGGCGATGAACCTGTCGAAGATCGTACCCGAGTCTGCGCAATGGCCGGCTGGTTGGGCGACGGTCGAAGGACTCCAATCCATGAGCGATTTGCTGAATAAGTAACCGCACAACAAGGCCCGGCCAACACCGGGTTGGGCGGGGGACCTCGGAAATTCCGCGTGGGGTTTCCGAGGGTCCTCTGGCCGAGTACACCCATCTTCGCCAAGCAAAGGAGATCAACCAGACCATGACAGATGTGTACATCGTCGCCGGGTGCCGTACGCCGATCGGCAACTTCGGCGGATCGCTGAAGGACGTTTCCCCGGTCGACCTGGGGGCCGTGGTGATTCGCGAGGCGGTACGGCGGGCCGGACTCAGTCCGGAGGCTGTGGACGAGGTCCTGCTCGGATGCATGCTGACCGGCGGGCATCGCCAAAACGTGGCTCGCCAGGCGAGTATCAGGGCGGGGCTGCCGGTGTCGGTGGTGGCGACCACGGTCAACATGGCGTGCGGGTCGGGCATGAAGACCGTGGTGGAAGCCGCCCGGGCGATCCGGTGTCAGGATGCCGATCGGGTGGTGGCGGCCGGGGCCGAATCGATGTCCCAGGCCGCGTACGTGGCGGGCGGGGTGCGCTGGGGCGCGCGGATGGGCGATGCTAGGCTGGTCGACACGCTGCTGTCCGATGGGCTGACGGACGCCTTCCACGGCTACCACATGGGAGTCACGGCCGAAAACGTGGCCGACCAGTTCGGGATCAGCCGCGAGGCGATGGACGAGTTGGCCTTGTCGTCGCAGCGCAAGGCGGCCGAGGCGATCGCGGCGGGGGCTTTCGCCGACGAGATCGTACCCGTCACCGTGAGAAGCCGGCGCGAAGACAGCGTGTTCGACACCGATGAGTACCCGCGCCCATCCACGGCGGAGGGTTTGGCCAAGCTGCGTCCGGCCTTCAAAACCGATGGCCGCGTCACGGCGGGTAACGCTTCCGGCATCAGCGACGGCGCGTCCGCGCTGGTCCTGGCCAGTGGGCAAGCGGTCGCGGACAGGGGGCTGACGCCGCTGGCCAAGCTGATCGGCTGGGGCCAGGCCGGCGTCGACCCGTCCATCATGGGCATCGGTCCGGTCGAGGCCGCGCGGCGGGCGCTGGCGATGGCCGGTTTGACCGTCGCCGATCTGGATTACATCGAAGGCAATGAGGCCTTTGCCGCACAGGCTGTGGCGGTTGGCCAGGAACTGGGGTGGGACTGGGGACGCGTCAATGTGCACGGCGGCGCCATCGCCCTGGGCCACCCGGTGGGAGCGTCCGGGAATCGCATCGTCGTGACGCTGCTGCATGCGATGGCCCACGACGCCAGTGCCCGGTACGGACTGGCCACCTTGTGTATCGGCGGTGGCATGGGCATCGCCACCGTCTACGAGAAGTGTTGAGGGCCGGTTGGCCGGCCGTACCCGTGAGGAAAGGATAGCCATGAGTTTTACATTGACCGATGAGCAACTGATCGTACGCGACGCGGTCCGGGAGTTCGCCGAAGCCGAGGTTGCCCCGTTGGCGGCCGAGATCGATCGCGATCACCGGCCACCGCTGGAGAACCTGCCCAAGATGGCCGGTCTCGGGCTGTTCGGCATGACGGTACCGGAGGAGTACGGCGGCACCGGCTCGGACATGGTGTCGTACATGATCGCCATCGAGGAACTGGCGCGCTGCTGCGCCACGCACGCGATCCTGCTGGAGGCGCACGCGTCGTTGTGCTGCTGGCCGATCGTGCGTTACGGCAACGAGGAGCAGAAGCGGGCGTATCTGCCCGGCCTCGCCGCCGGTACCAAGATCGGTGCCTTCGCCCTGACCGAACCGGGCGCGGGGACGGATGCCGGGAACCTGGCGACGACCGCAGTACGCGACGGTGACGACTACCTTCTCAACGGAAGCAAGATCTTCATCACCAACGGCAGCTTCGCCGAGGTGTTTGTGGTTTTTGCCCGTACCGCCAGCGCGGGTCCGGGGTACCAGCGGATCAGCGCGTTCATCGTGGATCGGAACACGCCTGGATTCAGCGTCGGCCACCCCGAGCGCAAACTCGGCATCCGGGGCTCATCCACCACGCCGCTGGTCTTCACCGACGCCCGGGTGCCGGCGAAGAACCGGCTGGGCGCGGAGGGGGAGGGTTTCGCCGTCGCCATGCACACGCTGGACGGTGGTCGCGACGGCATCGCGGCGCAGGCGGTCGGGATCGCGCAAGGGGCCTACGAAGCGGCGGTGGATTACGCCAAGCAACGGGTCCAGTTCGGCAAACCGATCGCTGCCCTGCAGGCGATCCAGTGGATGATCGCCGATATGGCCACCGACATCGAGGCCGGCCGGCTGCTCTGTTATCAGGCTGCCGATCTCAATGATCGCGGCGAGGAGTTTTCCATCAGCGCTTCGATGGCGAAACTGTTCTGCGCCCAGATGGCGGTACGGGTGGCTTCGGCGGCGATCCAGGTACACGGCGGCAACGGGTACACCGAGGGCTATCCCGTGGAGCGCGCGTACCGCGACGCCAAGATCACGGAGATCTACGAGGGCACCAACGAGGTACAGCGGCTGGTCATCGCCAAGAGCCGGTTGCGGTGACGGACGCGGAACCGGTCGAAGGGACAGACATGACGATTGTGGTGGCGTACAAGTGGGCGGCCGATCCGCAGGAGGCCAGCGTGACCGCGGATGGCACGGTCGATTTCAGCCGGGCCAAGCCGGTGGTCAGCGAGTACGACGCGGCGGCGATGGCGGCCGGACGCCGGATCGCCGATGACACCGGCCAGACCATTGTCGGGTTGACGGTGGGGGGTCCGGCGGCGAGTACGCCGATGGCGGCCAAGGCCGCGCTGGCCCGTGGCCTGGATGAGGTGGTGGTGGTCGCCGGACCAGGCTTGGCGGCAGCGGACACCGTTGCCACTGCCCAGTTGCTGGCGGAGGCGATCGGCGGGTTGGAGGACGTACGGCTGGTCCTGGCCGGCGATTGCTCCATCGATGTCGGCGCCCGCATGGTACCGGCCGTTCTGGGGGGCTGCCTGGGCTGGCCGACGCTGACCGATGTGCGGTCTCTGCACGTTCTGGGTGAGCGGGCTCGCGTCACCCGGCAGATCGCCGAGGGAACCCAGACCCTCGACCTGCCGTTGCCGGCCGTGATCGCCCTGTCCCCGGATGCCGCGGCGCCGCAGGTCCCGGGAATGAAGGATATCCTGGCCGCCGGGAAGAAACCGGTGACCGTCATCGGCGATCGCGAGGTGCCGGACGGGCCGCACGGGACGGTGCTGGCCACGGCCAAGGTGTCCGGGCCGAGCCGGCGCGGCATCGTGATCGACGCCAGCGATGTGACCGAGGCCGCCGGACGGTTGGCCGTACTTCTGGGATCGGGCGAAACGGCGGGCCTGACATGAAGTGCTATGTCGTGGCGGCCGGTGGGACCCGGATCGCCAATCTTGTCCAGGCGGCGAGCCGGCTCGGCGAGGTCGTGGTGGTGGCGGTTGGCCCGAAGGGCGTGGCGGAAGCCGTCCGGGGGGAGGGCGTCAGCCAGGTCGTGTGGTGGGAAGCCACCGCCGACCAGGCCGTGGAGGGCTTCGCTCCCGGCGTCGCCGCGTACATCTGCTCGGCGCCCGGTACCGTCTTCGCCGGCCGGAACCCGGCCGACCGGGTGGTGGCCGGTGCCATCGCCGCCGCCCTGCCGGCGCCGGTCCTGACCGATGTCAGTACCGTCGAGTTCGAGGATGGCGCTCTGGTGGCGATTCAGACGGTCTACGGGGGGATCGCCCAACGTACACAACGGTTCGCGGACCCAGTGGTGGTGATCGCCGACGGCGGTGGGGTGTTGGCCCCCGGTACCGCGCCGGTGACGCCGATGACCGCCTCCCCGGTACCGATCCAGGTGGTTGGGCTGACGCACCCGATCAGCCAGCCGGTCGATCTGGCGCGCTCGCGCCGGGTGGTCGGGATCGGTTCGGGGCTCAAGGCGGCGCAGGATCTGGCGCTGGTGGAGGCGCTGGCGGCCGCGCTGGGCGCCGACCTGGGATGCAGCCGGCCGCTGGCGGAGGGACTGGGCTGGCTGCCCAAAGATCGCTACATCGGAATTTCCGGGCAGCACATCGCGCCCGAGGTGTACCTGGCGATCGGCATTTCCGGACAACTGCAGCACCTGAGCGGCTGCCGGGACGCCGCCACAATCGTGGCCATCAACACCGACGCGGCGGCGCCGATCATGTCGCAGGCCGACTACGTCTGCGTGGCCGATCTGTACCGCCTCGTACCCGCGCTGACACACGCCTTGACCGGAGGAGCCTGAGATGGGGAAGCCCGATTTCGATGTCATCGTCGTCGGCGGCGGGATCGCCGGTACGGTGGCCGCCTATCAGTTGGCCGGGCAGGGACACGCGGTCGCGTTGCTGGAGCGCGGTGAGTCGGCCGGGTCGAAGAATCTGTCCGGCGGGATTTTGTACGCTCGGGCGATGTCGGCGGTTTTCCCCGATTTCCTGGATGCGGCACCGATCGAGCGGCGCATCTCCCAGAACCAGCTCTGTTTCCTCAACCAGGATTCCTGGGTCGGCGTCGACTACGGCGACCAGCGGCTGTACCGGGGCGGTACGGCGGTCAGCGTCCTGCGGGCGCGTCTCGATCCCTGGCTGGCCGAACGCTGCGAGGAGGCCGGTGTGGCCGTCATGCCAGGGGTCCGGGTGGACGCCCTGGTACAAGAAGCCAGCCGGATCGTCGGGGTGCGGGCTGGCGAGGACGAACTACGCAGCCGGGTGGTGATCGCGGCCGATGGCGTGAACTCGTTCCTTGCCCGCGATATCGGCCTTCGCGCTAAGCCGCGCCTGAATCACCAGGCCGTCGGGATCAAGGCGGTCGTCAAGCTGGACACCGGTCGGATCGAGGACCGTTTCGGCGTCACCGGCGACGATGGTAAAGCCTTCGCCCTGGTGGGGGATTGTACGCGGGGTGTGGCCGGCGGGGCCTTCCTGTACACCAACCGCGACTCGGTCTCGTTGGGCGTCGTCCTAAGGTTGGACGATCTGGTGGCGACAGGGTTGAGCAGCCCGGCCGTCTTCGATCACTTCCTGGAGCATCCCTTCGTGGCGCGGTACATCGATGGCGGCGAGCTGCTGGAGTACGGCGCCCATCTGGTCAACGAGGGCGGCACGGCGATGGCCGGTCGCCGGGTCGCGGACGGTCTCGTCGTGGTCGGCGACGCCGCCGGGCTGACGATCAACACCGGTTTGACGGTACGGGGGATGGACCTCGCGGCCGGATCGGCGGTGGCGGCCGCCACCGCCATCCACGACGCCCTTGTCGCGGGTGACACGTCGGCCGCCGGATTGGCGGGTTACGAACGCCACCTCGCAACCAGTTTCGTCGGGCAGGACACGACGACGTACGCCCGCGCTCCCCGTTTCTTCGAAGACCAGCGGCTGTACACCGATGTCGGACCGTTGCTGGCCCAGGTGCTGTACTCCGTGTTCAACCTGGACGGCACACCGCGCCGGCGTTTCGTGCCGACCGCCCGGGCCGCGCTGAAGGGCTCGCCGCTGAGCCTGGCGGCGGTGGCCGGCCTCGCGGCAAAGGCGGCGAGAGCGCTATGAGGCTTGGATCGATCGGCGAGCGCCTGGCGCGTAATCGGTACCTCACGGATGAGGCGGGAAACCATATTGTCGTCAACCAGGAGTTGGTTCGTACCACGGGTACGGCCGGGCTGCTCATCGCCGTCTGCCCGGCCCAGGTGTACTCGCTGGCGGCCGATGGCACGGTGGCGGTGGAGTATGCGGCCTGTCTCGAATGCGGTACCTGCCTGGCTGTGGCCGCGCCCGGCACGTTGTCCTGGCACTATCCGCACGGCGGCTTCGGCGTGCAGTACCGCGAAGGCTGAAAAAGATCAGGAGGCACCATGACATATATCAAGTACGACGTGAGCAATCGGGTGGCGACGATCACCATCGACCGTCCGGAGGCGCTCAATGCCCTAAACCGGGTGGTGCTGGAGGAGTTGAAGCAGGTTCTCGACGGCATCCAACCCGCCGATGTGCGTTGCGTCATCGTGACCGGAGCGGGGGAGAAGGCTTTCGTGGCTGGGGCCGACGTGGCAGAGATGGCCCGGATGACGCAGGCTGAGGCTCGTGAGTTTTCTGGTCTGGGCAACGCGGTCTTCCGCAAACTGGAGACTCTGCCGATGCCGGTGATTGCCGCTGTCAACGGTTTCGCCCTGGGAGGTGGCTGCGAGTTGGCGCTGGCCTGTGACATCCGGTTGGCCTCGGAGAAGGCCGTCTTCGGGCAACCGGAGGTTGGTCTCGGCATCACGGCCGGTTTCGGCGGGACCCAGCGTCTCGCCCGTACGGTCGGCGTCGGTGCCGCCAAGGAGATGCTCTATTCCACCCGCCGCGTCGACGCCGTGCACGCGGAACGGATCGGCTTGGTCAACGCGGTGGTACCCGTGGCCGACCTGCTGCCGACGGCGTACGCGCTGGCCGATCAGATCGTCCGGCAAGCCCCCGCGGCGGTCCGGGCCACCAAGCAGGCGATCAACCGGGGCTTCCAAACCGATCTCGACAGCGGGTTGGCACTGGAGGCAACGCTGTTCGCGAGTTGTTTCGAGACCGCTGATCAACGCGAGGCGATGGCCGCTTTCGCCGAGCGGCGCCAGCCGCAACCTTTCCAGGACAGATGACAAGGAGACACAACATGCAGATCGGGATCGTGGGCGCCGGGACGATGGGGGCCGGTATCGCGGAGGTGTTCGCCCGTACCGACGGTTTCACCGTCAAACTGGCGGATGCGACGACAGAACTGGCCTCGCGGGGACGCGACCGTCAGGTGGCGGGTCTGGACCGGCAGGTCGCGAAGGGGAAACTGACGCAAGAGGAGCGGGACGCCATCGCGGAGCGCTTGGTCGTCGCAGCGATCGACGATCTGAGTGATTCTGAGCTGGTGGTCGAAGCGGTGGTCGAGGCCATGCCGGTGAAGCGGCCCTTGTTCGAACAGTTGGACACCCTCGTACAACCGCAGGCCATCCTGGCCACCAACACCTCGTCGCTGTCGGTGACCGAGTTGGCGAACGGTTTGCGCCACGAGGTCATCGGCCTGCACTTCTTCAACCCGGCCCCGGTGATGAAACTGGTTGAGGTGACTGCCGGAGCTACGACGGCCGAAGCGACGGTCGCCCAGGCGATGCGGATCGCCATCAACCTGGGCAAGACCCCGGTACGGGTGAAAGAGGCCCCCGGTTTCGTCGTCAACCGTATTTTGGTACCGATGATCAACGAGGCGGTGGAGGTGCTGGCTGCCGGTACGGCCTCGGCTGGGGACATCGATGAGGCGATGAAACTCGGTGCCAATCATCCGATCGGCCCGCTCGCCCTCGGCGACATGATCGGCCTCGACGTCGTTCTGGCCATCATGGAGGTCCTACAGGCCGAGACCGGCGATCCGAAGTACCGGCCGGCTCCACTGCTGCGCAAGATGTGCCGGGCCGGTTGGCTCGGCCGCAAGACCGGCCGGGGTTTCTTCACCTACTGAGAGCCGTCGATAGTCGCTATTTCAGTGACGGCGGTGTGCTGCGTACCAACTTGCCGGGGCATTGGCCGAGCCTCCGGCCGATCTGATAGGCTTGTCAGGCCGTATGAACGGCCGCGAATCAAGAGCGCTTGCCCATCGGGGGCAGGCATCGCGCAACGAGACCAAGGAGTGGCACATGGATGCTGCCGAGAAGAAAAAGATCATCGAAGAGTACGCCGTGACACAGGGCGACACCGGGTCGGCCGATGTGCAGATTGCCCTCCTGACCAAACGTATCGCCCACCTGACCGAACACTTGAAGGCCCACCGGGGGGATCATCACTCCCACCGCGGCCTCATGCTCATGATCGGTCGTCGCCGCCGTCTGCTGAACTATCTCGCCAAGCAAGACATTGAGCATTATCGTGCTTTGATCGAGCGGCTCGGACTGCGTCGGTGAGGCCACGCGGTAGCACTGGACCCGGGCGGGTATGCTGGCTACCAGATACAAATACATAAGAACTCATGCGTACGTCTCCCTGGCGTGTTGGGTACGGTCTTTGGTGGTGACTGTCGGGTCTTTGGGCCCCGCTGGTCTCGATCGAAGACCGCCGCTGATCTCGGTTTTGGGGTATGTCCGGTGCTGAATGGTGCATGGACGCGTGCGCGGACATGAAAGGAAATAACCATGGAAGGTGCACACCTTCGTTTCACCGAGGCCACACTTGATAACGGCTCATACGGACGCCATGTCGTACGTTTTGAGGCGGGCCTCCTCGCCCAGCAGGCCGCTGGGTCGGCCGCTGTCTATCTCGACGGCGACACCATGCTTTTGTCGGCGACGACGGTGGCCAATTCGCCGCGCGACGCCGTCGATTTCTTCCCCCTGACGGTTGACGTCGAAGAGCGGATGTACGCGGCGGGGAAGATTCCCGGCTCGTTCTTCCGTCGTGAAGGCCGCCCGCCGGAATCCGCCATCCTGGCCGCCCGCCTGGTGGACCGCCCGCTGCGGCCCTGCTTCGCCAAGGGTTTGCGCAATGAGATCCAGGTCGTCGTCACCGTACTCGCGCTCAATCCGAACGTGGTCTATGACACCTTGGCCATCAACGCCGGTTCGATGTCGACCACCCTGGCTGGGTTGCCGTTCATCGGTCCGGTGGGAGGGCTCCGGATCGCGCTGATCAAGGATCAGTGGGTGGCTTTCCCCACCATCGAGCAGACCAAAGAAGCGGTTTTCGACATGGCGGTGGCCGGGCGCGTCCTGGACAACGGCGATGTGGCCATCATGATGGTCGAGGCCGAGTCCACGCCTGGGACCTGGGACCTGGTCCGGTCGGGACGCACGGCCCCAACCGAAGAAGTGGTCGCCGGCGGTCTTGAAGCGGCCAAGCCTTTCATCAAGGCCTTGTGCGACGCGCAAGCCGAACTGGCGGCGCAGTTCCCGAAGGACACCAGAGCCTTCCCCGTCTTCCTCGACTATCAGGACGATGTCTTCCAGGCCGTGTCCGACGCCGGGACCGACCGCGTCCGGGAGGTGAATTCGATCGCCGGCAAGCAGGAGCGCGAAACCGCGACCGAGGACCTGCTCGCCACCTTGCACACGGAACTCGACGAACGGTTCCCGGGACGCGAGAAGGAGGTCACCGGAGCGTACCGGTCCTTGACCAAGAAGGTCGTACGCCACAAGACGCTGACCGACCAGGTTCGTATCGATGGCCGTGGCCCGAAGGACATCCGTGAGTTGTCCGCCCAGGTCGGCGTCATTCCCCGCGTCCACGGTTCGGCGTTGTTCATGCGCGGCGAGACCCAGATTCTGGGGGTGACGACGCTGAACATGCTCGACATGGAGCAGAAGCTCGACACCTTGTCACCGGAAACGACCAAGCGGTACATGCACAACTACAACTTCCCGCCGTACTCCACCGGTGAGACGGGTCGGGTCGGTTCGCCCAAGCGCCGCGAGATCGGCCACGGCGCGCTGGCCGAACGGGCGTTGCTTCCCGTGATCCCGGTCCGGGACGAGTTCCCCTATGCCATCCGGCAAGTGTCGGAGGCCATCGGCTCCAATGGGTCGACGTCCATGGGCTCCGTCTGCGCGTCGACGTTGGCGCTGCTGAACGCGGGGGTACCGCTGAAAGCGCCGGTGGCGGGTATCGCGATGGGTCTGATGAGCGAGGAGATCGACGGTGAGATGAAGTATCTCGCCCTCACCGACATCCTGGGCGCCGAGGATGCCTTGGGCGACATGGACTTCAAGGTCGCCGGTACCCATGACTTCGTGACCGCGCTGCAGTTGGACACCAAGCTGGATGGCATTCCGGCCACGGTTCTGGCCCAGGCGCTGTTGCAGGCCCGTGAGGCCCGGTACACGCTGCTCGATCTCATGAACGCGACCATCGCCGCACCGGGTGAGATGAGCCCGTACGCGCCCCGCATCATCACGCTGCACATTCCGGTAGACAAGATCGGCGAGGTGATCGGGCCGAAGGGCAAGGTCATCAACCAGATCCAGGAGGACACCGGGGCGAACATCGCGATCGAGGACGACGGCACGGTCTACATCGGCGCCGACAGCGGGGACGCGGCCGAGGCCGCCCGGCAGATGGTCAATGGCATCGCCAACCCGCACCTGCCGGAAAAGGGCGAACGGTTCCTCGGTACGGTGGTCAAGACAACTGCCTTCGGCGCTTTCGTGTCCCTGGTACCGGGCAAGGATGGCCTGCTGCACATCTCGAAGATGAAGGCTCTGGTCGGCGGCGCCCGCGTGGAGAATGTCGAGGACGTGGTGAAGGTCGGCCAGAAGATCCAGGTCGAGGTCTCCGATATCGACGACCGCGGCAAGCTGTCCCTCGTTCCTGTCATCGAAGCCGAGGCCGATTCAGCCACGGCCGAATGAGAGCCGCATGAAGGTCGTGGTTTTCGGCGCGCGAGGACGGATGGGTACGGCGGTCTGCGAGGCCGTGGCGGACGCCCCCGATCTGGAACTCGTGGCTGGTATCGATATCGGCGATCCGCGGGACGCGGCAGTGCCGGCCCAGGTGGGTGTGGATTTCACCCACCCGGACGCGGTGCTGGACAATATCGCGTGGTGTCTCGGCCACGGCATCCATGCCGTGGTCGGTACCACGGGCTTCACCCCGGAACGCCTGGACCAGGTACGGGCGATGCTCGTCGATCGGCCTGGCCTCGGCGTGGTGATCGCCCCCAACTTCGCCATTGGCGCCGTGCTGATGATGAGATTCGCCGCGCAGGCGGCGCCGTACTTCGAATCGGTCGAGATCATCGAAGCCCATCACCCCGGTAAGGCCGACGCGCCCTCCGGTACCGCGGAGACGACGGCCCGGCTGATCGCCGACGCCCGGGCCGCGGCCAAGGCCGCGCCGATTCCCGACGCGACCACCCGCGAGCGCGCTGGCGCCAGGGGGGCTGAAGTCGATGGGGTCAGGGTGCATTCGGTGCGTTTGCCCGGTTTGATCGCCATGCAGGAAGTCCGGTTGGCTTCGGCGGGCGAGACGCTGTCCATTGTCGACGACGCCCGTACCCGGTCGAGCTACCTGCCCGGGGTCCTCCACGCCGTCAGGTGGATCCCGGAGCACCCGGGCCTGACCGTGGGGCTGGAGTCCGTGCTCGATTTGTGAGGATGACCATGTTTGATATCCCGCTAAGCGACCCGCCGGCGCTGCCCCGCGACACTTTGCGTGTCATCCCCTTGGGAGGCTTGGGCGATGTCGGCCGGAACATGACCGCTTTCGAAGTGAACGGCGAGATCCTCCTGATCGACGCCGGGGTCTTGTTTCCCGGGGACGACCACCCGGGCGTGGACCTCATCCTGCCGGGCTTCGAGGTGCTCGCCAGCCGTCTCGGCGATGTCGTGGGCCTGGTCTTGACCCATGGTCACGAAGACCACATCGGAGCCGTGCCGTACCTTCTGAAAAACCGGGCGGACATTCCCGTCTACGGCTCCCGGCTCACCCTGGGATTCCTGGATGCCAAGCTCAAGGAACACCGCATCGCGAACCCCGATCTGACCACCGTCCGCGAAGGACAGCGTCTGAGCATCGGTACCCAGTTCGACGCCGAGTTCGTGTCGGTCAACCACTCGATCCCCGACGCGTTGGCGGTCTTCCTGCGTACCGCGGGCGGTACGGTCCTGCACACCGGCGACTTCAAGATGGATCAGTTGCCGATGGATCATCGCCTCACCGATCTGCGAGCCTTCGCGCGTTTCGGCGAGGAGGGGGTCGACCTCTTCATGGCCGACTCGACCAACGCCGAGGTACCGGGGTTCACCACCGGCGAGTTGGCGGTGGAACCGGCGCTGCGGCAGGTCTTCGACCAGGCGCGGGGCAAGATCGTGGTGGCGTGTTTCTCGTCGCACGTACACCGGGTCCAGCAAGTCTTGCGGCAGGCCGAGTCCCACGGGCGGATGGCGATCTACGTCGGGCGTTCCATGGTCCGCAACATGGGCATCGCCCGCGATCTGGGTTTCCTGGAGGTGCCCGCCGGTACGCTGGCCGATCCGGCGGAGTTGGACCAGATTCCCGAGGACCGCTTGGTCATCGTCTGTACGGGCAGCCAGGGCGAGCCCCTGTCGGCCCTGGCCAGGATGGCCAATCAGAATCATCCCAGCGTCAAGATCGGCCCGACCGACACCGTACTGCTGGCCAGTTCCCTCGTCCCGGGCAACGAGAACGCGGTCTTCCGGGTGATCAATGGGCTCGTCAGGCTCGGGGCGACGGTGATCCACAAAGGCAACGCTCTGGTCCATGTGTCGGGGCACGCCAGCTCGGGCGAGTTGCTGTACTGCTACAACGTGATTCGCCCGCTCAACGCGATGCCGATCCACGGCGAGCCGCGCCACCTGATTGCCAACGGCGCTCTGGCGACGGCGACCGGCGTACCCACGGTACTCACCGTGACCGACGGTACGGTGGTCGATGTCCGCGATCACCAGGCGACGGTCGTGGGGAAGGTGGATGCTTCCTATGTTCTGGTCGATGGCCGCTCGGTTGGCGGGGTGTCCGAGGAAGCGTTGGCGGACCGGCGGATTCTCGGTCTTGAGGGGTGCATCACGGTGATCGCGGTGGTCAACCCGGAACTGGGTACGGTCACGTCGGTGGAGATCCAGGGCCGGGGATTCATCGATGACGATCAGGTGTTCGACAGCGTCGAACCGCAGATTTCCTCCAACTTGGCGGCCGCCCTGGCCGAGGGGGTGACCGACACCTATCTGCTTCAGCAAACGATCCGGCGAACCGTTGGGCGTTGGGTGGCGACCACCCTGCACTCGCGCCCGATGATTATGCCCGTGGTTGTCCGGACCTAGCCCGTCATGTAGAATAGCGAGGTTGGCTGTGGGCGGGTGCCCACGACATGGAGGAGTTCCGATGGCTGCCGTTTGTGAGATTTGCGCCAAGCGCCCAAGCTTCGGGCACAACGTGCCCTGGTCGAAGAAGAAGACGTTGCGCCGTTGGAACCCGAACATTCAGTCGGTTCATGTCGTCATCGACGGTACGGCCAAGCGGATGAACGTGTGTACCGCCTGTCTGAAGGCGGGGAAGGTCTCCCGCTGAGACTCTCCCGATGAGCAAACCCGCCCGGTAGGGCGGGTTTTGTCGTTTCTGGGATAGTCTCGGCGGTGGAGGTGCGATGGGCGAGTGGAAGACGCGGGCATTCGCGGAATTGGCGACTCCGTTGGACAAGGTACTGGGTGCTGAGACGGCGAAAGCCTTTCTCGGCTTGAGCTGCACCACGCTGGGCGATTTGCTGCGTTTGCTGCCGCGCCACCTGATGTCGGGTACGGACGTGACCGATATCCGTTCGCTGATCGCGGACAACCGGGGCCGTGAGGAGTACGTCGCCGTACTGGCGCGGGTGGCCGGCGTCGCCTTACGGGGGCAATCACCGCGCCAGCGGCTGGAGGTCCGGCTGACCGACGGCCAGGGCTGGCTGACGGCGACGTTCTTCGGCCGGCCGCCGCTGTTGGCGTACTGGGAGCGCATTTTGGACAAGTCGAAGCGGGGTATCTTCGCCGGAAAACTCGGGTGGTTCAACGACTCGCCGCAGTTGGCGCACCCGGGGTTCGTGATGATCACCGACGAGGGATTCGTCGGTTCGGTGCAGAACACCAAGATGGCCGCCCGGGTGTCCGGCAGTTCGTTCATCGGGCTGTACCCCCAGACCGCCAAGCTCCCGACCTGGACGGTCGCGGAATCGATCGATCTGGGCTTGACGCACCTGCAGGGCGTACCCGATCCATTGCCGGACTGGGTACGGCGTACGGTCGGCGCCTATGGGATGGCAGAAGCGTTCCTCGCCGTCCACCAGCCGACCAGCCTGGAGGCGTTCGAACGCGGCCGGTGGCGCCTGTTGTTCGATGAGGCTTTTGCCGCTCAGGTGGCCATGGCCTACCGGCGTCACGACGCCTCCACGTACACCGCCCGGCCCCGCCCGTCGCTGGAGACCGGGCTGCGGGCCGATTTCGACGCGCGCCTGCCCTTCGCGTTGACCGACGAGCAGATCGAGGTCGGCCGCACGATCGCCTCGGACCTGGCCCAGCCCCGGCCGATGCAACGCCTGCTCCAGGGCGAGGTCGGATCGGGCAAGACGGTCGTGGCACTCCGGGCGATGCTGACGGTCGTCGACGCGGGCGGCCAGGCCGTGCTGCTGGCACCCACGGAGGTCCTGGCCCAACAGCACGCCTACACGGTGCAGCATCTGATGGGCGACCTGGCCGGCGGGGGCTTGCTGGCCTCCGGCCCGTCGACCGAGGTGGTGTTGCTGACTGGTTCCATGACCGCGTCCGCCAAGGGTGACGCCATCGCCAAGATCGCCTCGGGGCAGGCTGGCATCGTCATCGGTACGCACGCCTTGCTCTCCCGCGGAGTGGGATTCCACGATCTCGGGTTGGTGGTGGTCGACGAACAGCACCGTTTTGGCGTCGAGCAGCGCAACGCCCTGGTCACCCAGGAGGCAGCCCGGCCCCACGTGTTGGTGATGACCGCCACCCCGATTCCGCGGTCGGTGGCCATGACCATCTTCGGCGACCTCGATCTGTCCACGTTGACGCATACCCCGCCCGGCCGGGCGGAGGTGGCGACGACGGTGGTGGACGTCGCGCAACGGCCGATGTGGGTGGACCGGGCCTGGGCCAGGGTACGCGAGGAGGTGGGCCGGGGCCAGCAGGTGTACATCGTGGCACCCCGGATCGATCCAGCCGATGGCGCCGAAGGGGCGTCGGTGGTCGAACTGGCCGATCGGTTGGCCGCCGGCCCGTTGCGGGGATTACGACTGGCGGTACTGCATGGGCGATTGCCTGCCAGCGAGAAAACCGACGTGATGGCCAGGTTCACCGCCGGTACCGTCGATGTTCTTGTCGCCACCTCGATGATCGAGGTCGGTGTCGACCAACCGAACGCGTCCATGATGGTCGTGTCCGACGCCGAACGTTTTGGCATCTCGCAACTCCACCAGTTGCGCGGCCGCATCGGGCGCGGCGCTTATCCCGGAGTCTGTTTGCTGCTGACGAACGCCGAAGCCGGCACACCGGCGCGGGAGCGGCTGGAAGCGGTGGCCCGTACCCGCGACGGTTTCGCTTTGGCCCAAACCGATCTGGCTGAACGCCGCGAGGGCGATGTGCTGGGGTTGAGCCAATCCGGGAAACGTTCGTCGCTGCGGTTGCTCAGAGTCCTCGACCACGCCGATATCATCGAGGCGGCCCGACAGGTGGCCGAACAGATCGTTCAGCGCGACCCGGACCTGACCGATCCGGGGGTGTCGGACTACGTGGCCGAGATCGAAGCCAGGGGCGAGGCCGAACTGGACGAAGCCGCGTAAGGCGGGAGCAGTCCGGTCCTCAGCGGTACTTGTCGATGGGATCTGGCCCGAACCAGAATTTGCGGGCCGAGATCTGGAACACTGCGATCCGCACGAAGGTGGTTTTCACGGTCGGTACCCACGGGCGTAATCTCAGCGCCTCCACCCGGGCGATTTCCTCCGGCGCGGTGATCGGCGCGGCCTGGCCCTTAACGATGACTGAATAGCCCGATTGCTCGTCCCAGGAGTCGATTTCGAACGTCACCGAACTGGCGGACATGAGACCACCCAGTTTGGTGCCCTCGGCGGTACGGAAGACGATGGATTCCCCGTCGAGCGTGTAATTGACGGGGAAAATGTCCAGGCCGGACTCGGAGTGGACGGCCAACCGGCCGAGCCGCTGGCTGGCCAGCAGATCCCACGCCTTGTCGGTGTCAAGGTGGATGACGGGAGAATCGCGATCTGTCATGAGTCGATTCTTTCACGTAATCTTGTCGGGTGAGCAGAATCATCGCCGGTACCCTGGCTTCCCGGCGCCTGATGACGGTGCCCGGTCTGGCGACCCGCCCGACCACCGACCGGGTCCGGGAGTCGGTTTTCGCGTTCCTGGCGTCGCGATTGGCGGCGGCCGGCGGCGATCCCGGGCAGCAACTGGCCGGACGGCAATTCCTGGATCTGTACGCCGGTTCGGGCGCGGTAGGGCTGGAGGCCGCGAGCCGCGGCGCCCGGGTGACGTGGGTCGACCGCGCTGCCGGCGCCACCCGGGTCATCGACGCGAACCGCGCGGCGCTGGGGGTTCCGGGTAACGTGGCCCGACTGGAGGTACGCCGTTTCCTGGCTGGTCCGCCGGCCCCGTTCGACATCGTCTGGATGGACCCGCCGTACGAAGTGGGCAACGATGAGGTGGAACACCTGGTGGACCGCGTCGCCCAAGGCTGGGTGGTGGCGGGCGGGCTCGTCCTGGTGGAACGCGCCTGGCGGACAACTGCGATAGAGTTTCCTGAGAGTTTCCTGAACGTCGGACGGCGGCGGTGCGGGGACACAGCCATTCACTACGCAGAAAAGGTGGGTTCGTGAAGGCGGTTATTCCTGGGTCCTTTGATCCGTTCACCCTCGGGCACCTGGATGTGGTGAGCCGGGCGGCGCGGTTGTTCGGCCAGGTGATCGTCGCTGTCGGGGTCAATGACTCCAAACAGAACCTTTTGAGCATGGATCGGCGGGTGACGCTCGCTCGTGGCGCGGTGGCCCACCTGCCGAACGTCAGCGTCGAGGTGATGCCGGGCTTGTTGGCAGACTTCTGCCGCGAACAGATGGCTGCGGTCGTGGTACGGGGGGCCCGGGGCGGCGCTGATTTCGAGGCGGAGTGGGCGATGGCGGCGATGAATCTTTCGCTGGGCGGCATCGAAACGGTCATCCTCCCCGCGTCCACCTCGGTTGGCTTTATTTCCTCCACTCTGGTACGTTCAGTCGTCCGGGCCGGCGGCGATGTCACGCCCTACGTACCAGCCAATGTCTCCATGGCCATACAAGAGGAGTTGTGATGGGTGAAAGCACGCAGACCGAGCGCCGTCTGAGGGATCTGAAGAAAACCATCGTCGAGGCCCGCTCGGTGCCGATGTCCGCCTCGTGCATGCTCAACCGGTCCGACACCTTGTCGGCCATCGACGCCATCATCGCCGGCTTGGGTGAAGACATCGCCGACCGGGTACGCCAGGAGAGCGCCACGGGCTCGGGGCGGCGCGGCTGGGATATCGTCGATCAGACCGAGATCGTTCAGGAAGCCAAGACGCGGGCCGCCCGCATCGAAGCCAAGGCCAAAGCCGAACAAGAAGAGCTTCTGGCGGAGGCTGACCGCTATGTCGAGACCCGGTTGGCGGCGTTCGAGGCCGAGCTGCAAGTCACCTTGTCCAGGGTCGGTGTCATGCGGGAACGGCTGATGAGCCGGGTCAAGCCGGACGATTTCGACGATCAGGCGACTACCATCATGCCGCGCTGGAACCTTTAGCCCGCCACTGCGTCGACCGAGGACCTGCCATGACCGATGACCTGCGGGTGAACCTGAAGAGCCTCAAACGCACCGAGGGGGCCCGGCAGGAGTTCTGTGTACGCGGTTCGCTCGGCGAAACCATCCAGACAGGCTTGGCCGCCATCCCGTCTGGCGAGGTGATCACGGTCGCCGGGTCGCTGGAATCGGTCGGCGACGGTGTACTCGTCACGGCCACCGTACGGGGGCGGGGGAACGCCACGTGTTCGCGGTGCTTGGCCGAATTCACCTTTCCGGCGCAGGCCAGCTTTCAGGAACTGTTCGTCTACCCCGAGCACGCGCCGGCGTACCACGACGAAGACGTGCTCTTCATCGTCAACGAATGGATCGATCTCGCCGCGGTCGTCCGTGACGCCCTGATCCTCGATCAATCGCCCAGCCCCTTGTGCAAACCGGATTGCCGGGGCCTATGCCCGCGTTGCGGCGCCGACCTCAACACCGATCCCAGCCATCGCCATGACGAGACGGTCGATGCGCGTTGGTCGGCACTAGCCGAATGGGGTAGAATGTCCTAGTTGCCCTGCCAGCAGTGCCGGGTGCCGGACGAAGGAGGAGACCAGTGGCTGTTCCGAAGAGGCGAATGTCGCGTGCGAATACCCATGCCCGCCGTTCTCAGTGGAAGGCGGAAGCCCCTCAGTTGGTCACCTGCGTGAATCCGGCTTGCGGTGCCAAGCACCTACCGCACACGGCTTGCCCGTCGTGTGGGCAATATGGCCCCAAGGGTTCGCGGCGCCAGGTTCTCCAGGTGTGACGGAATGTGAGCCGCCTCCTCGACGTGCTTGGTGAGTTGGGCGTTGAGATAGATTCCCAGCTCATGGAGCTTGCGCTGACTCATCGCTCGTGGGCGTACGAGCACGGCCGGGGCGCCACCAATGAGCGGTTGGAGTTTTTGGGCGATGCCGTCCTCGGCGTCATCGTCACCGACCACATCTTCCGAATTTACCCCGACTGGCCAGAGGGACAGTTGGCCCGGCTGCGGGCGGCCGTTGTCAGCGGGCACACGCTGGCCTCGGTCTCCAGACGCCTTGAGGTGGGATCCGATCTGCTGCTGGGCAAGGGGGAGGTGCTGACCCATGGCGAGGCCAAGGACTCGATCCTGGCCGATGCCATGGAAGCCATCATCGGCGCGGTCCACGTCACCGGCGGTTTCGCCGCTTCGACCGCTTTCGTTCATCGCATCATGGATCCGACTATCGCCGAGGCCGCCGAACTCGGTGCGGGGTTGGACTGGAAGTCCAGCTTGCAGGAGTTGGCGGTGGCGCAGGGCCGCGGGGCGCCCGATTATGTCTGCGCGGTCTTTGGACCCGATCACGAGCGTCTTTTCGTCGCTGAGGCTCATATCGAGGGGCGGATGTTCGGCCGTGGGGAGGCCACCAGCCGGCGGGCGGCCGAACAGAAGGCCGCGGAAATGGCCTACGGGGCGTTGGCCGACCATCCAGTAAAGGCCGACCATCCAGTAAAGTAAGACTCCGTGATTCGCCGCCTCCTCGCCCGCCACCGGGACAGTCTTGGCCAGTTGGTCAAGTTCTCACTGGTCGGCATCTCCGGGGTGGTGGTCAACCTGCTGGTCGCTTACGCGGCCAAGCGCGTCGCACCGCTCATCTGGGCCAGTGCCCACGAGGAGAACGTGTGGTGGCCGATCCCGGGCACTCAATTCAGCATTCGTTGGTACATGGTGTTCTCGATGGTCGCCTTCGTTGTCGCCAATCTGTCCAACTACCAGTTGAACCGGATGTGGTCCTTTCGCAGCCAGCATCACGCGGGCTGGTTCCGTGAACTCGGTCCTTTTTTCCTGGTCGGTTTGGTCGCGCAATGCCTGGGGATGGTGCTCGAATTCGGGCTGATGCACCCCGGCTCGCCCATCGGGTTGCCGAGTTCGGTGTTCGATAACAGCACCGGGCTGCGGACCAAATGGTACTGGGCGCATCTGATCATGATCTGCGTGACGATTCCGATCTCCTTCCTGCTCAACAAGTTCTGGACCTTCCGGGCCATCCGCAACGTACCGGCGGCACCGGAGCCCGACGTACCGGTGGAACAGGCGGTGTGACGTGTACCTCAAGCGGCTCGTACTGCGCGGGTTCAAGTCCTTCGCCTCGGCCACATCGCTCAACTTGGAACCGGGCATCACGTGCATCGTCGGGCCCAATGGGTCGGGCAAGTCCAACCTGGTTGACGCGATGACCTGGGTGATGGGCGAACAGGGAGCCAAATCTTTGCGCGGGGCCAGCATGGAGGATGTCGTCTTCGCCGGAACGAGTTCGCGGCCCCCGCTCGGGCGAGCCGAGGTTCAGCTCACGATCGACAACTCGGACGGTGCTTTGCCGATCGACTACACGGAAGTCACCATCTCGCGTACGAAGTTCCGGAACGGCGAGTCTGAGTATGCCATCAATGGGACGAGTTGCCGTCTGCTGGACATCCGTGAGCTGCTCTCCGACTCCGGTATCGGCCGCCAGATGCACGTGGTGGTCGGCCAGGGGCATCTGGACCAGATTCTGCAGGCGACTCCCGAGGTCCGGCGGGGGTTCATCGAAGAGGCCGCCGGGGTACTCAAGCACCGCGAGCGCAAGGAAAGGGCCTTGCGGAAACTGGATTCTACTCAAGCCAATCTGGACCGGCTGACCGATTTGGTCGTCGAGATCGGCCGTCAACTGAAACCGTTGGGGCGTCAGGCGGAGGTCGCGAAACGGGCGTCGGTGGTGCAGGCCGACTTGAGGGACGCCAAGGCCCGGTTGCTGGCTGACGACATCGCTCAGGCCCACGCGCTGCTGGGCGTTCGCACGGTCGACGAGGCTGGTGTGCAGGCCAAGCGTCGCCAGATCGAAACTGACTTGGACGCCGCGCGGGCCGAGGAGGACGCCGTCCGGACCCAATCGGCCCAGATCGAATCCGCTCACCGCTCGGTCCAGCAAACCTGGTTCTCGCTGTCGGAAACCGCCGAGCGGACACGATCGGTGGTGACGCTCGCGAATGAGCGCGTACGCAACGCCGAATCCCAGCCGGTGGCGATGCCGAACCCGGCCAGAGACCCGGCGACGCTGCTGGCCCAGGCCGCGCAGATCGCCGCCAGCGAGACCGACCTGCGTCACGACATCGCCGGCCGTACCGCCGAACTGGATCAGGCGAGCGCCGTGCGTACGGGCATCGAGGCTCAGCAAGCCGAAGCCGAGCAACAGTTCGAGACCTTGGCCCGCGCCAGGTCGGACCGCCGAGAGGGTCTGGCCCGCCTGTCCGGCGAGATCGCCTCGATGCGCAAACGGGTGGATTCGGCGGTTGTCCGATTGTCGCAAGCGGCCGAGGCATCCCAGGCGGCCGATGCGAAGTCTGACTCGGCGTTGCGGGAATTCCAGGCCGCCCAGGCCGGTCTGCCCGATCTTGAGGCGGGCGAACAGGACCTGGACGCGGCGTACGGTGAGGCGGCGTTGGCGGTTGACCAGGCCCGTACGGTGGTTGAGTCGCTCCGCAGCGAGGCGCAAAGACTGACCCAGGCCAAGGCAGGGTTGGCAGCCCGGGTCGAGGCGTTGCAACTGGCCCAGCACGCCGATGCCGACGCGGCGGCCTGGATCGTCGAGGAGTCCCCGGGGGCGGGTGTGCTCGGGCCGGTCCTGAGCCTGATCCAGGTCGATCCGGGGTACGAACAAGCCGCGGCGGCGGCGCTCGGCCCGGTGGCCGAAGCGGTCGCGGTGACCGATTTGGGGGCATCTCTGCGGGCGGTGGCCGCGCTGAAGGACTCGGAACGGGGCCGGGCGGGGTTTGTGGTGGCCGATGCGCGCGGACCCGCTCCGGAACCGGTCGCTTTGCCGGCCGGAGCGACCTCGCTGACCTCGGTACTTCACGGCGATGCGGCGGTGATCGCCGCCCTTGCCCGGATCGTGGGGCCGGTGGCCGTGATCGATGTGGCCGATGAGGCGCCGTCGTTGTTGCGCGACCAGCCGGGAGTACGGGTCGTCACCCGCGATGGCGACGTCCTGAGCCCCTGGTGGGTGGTGGGTGGTTCGGCCATGGGGCAGTCGGCCGTTCACATCGCGGCGGCGCTGAGCGAGGCCGAAGCCCAGTTGTCGGCCACGGCGGCGGACGTGTCGCATCTCGAAGCGGATCTGGCGCGCGCCCAGGACAGTTGTACCCGGGCGGAGACCCGGCTCGCGCACGCGGTGGCCGCGCTGAACGAGTCGGACGCCGCCCAGGCGGCGGCGGCGGAAAGCCTGTCCCGGCTCAACCAGGCGTCGTTGCTCGCCCAGGCGGACGCCGATCGCCTGGCTGAGCAGGTCCGGCGAGCCGAACAAGAACTCGATCGGGACAGGCAGGGATTGGCGGCGCTGGAGGAACGGTTGGCGCTGGTGGAGGGTTCTGAGGCGGTCGACCCGCCGGACCCCGGAGCCAAAGACGCGCTGGCTGACCAGGCGCGGCAAGCCCGGTCAGCCGAGATGGAGGCGCGGCTGGCGCTGCGGACGCTGGAGGAGCGCGTACGCTCGTTGGCGGGACAAGCCGAGTCCCTGCGCCAGGCGGCCGAATCCGAGCGGTCGGCGCGTGCGGAGGCCGACCGGCGGCGTGAGGTCCTGAGCCGGCAGGCGGGCGTCGCGCGTACCGTCGCCCAGGCTGGCCAGTGGTTGCTGAACCGAACTCAGGCTTCGCTGAGTCTGGCGGATGACGCCAGGTCGCGCTACGAGTCGGACCGGGTGCAGGCCGACCTGGCGGCCAACGAGCTGTTGACACGGGTCCGGACGTTGTCGGCCGGTCTTGAGACGCTGATCGACTCGGCCCATCGCGAGGAGTTGGCCCGGGCCCAGCAAACCATGAGAATCGAGTCGCTGACGGAACGGGCGTTGGCGGAGGTGGGCCTCGACGCGGCGGCGTTGCTGGCCGAGTTCGGGCCCGACCGCCTGGTACCCACCGGTGGCCTGGACGACTCGGGCGAACCTCAGCTCAAGCCGTACGTGCGCGAGGAGCAGCTCAAGCGGCTGCGGACCGCTGAGCGCGATCTGGCGATCCTGGGGAAAGTCAATCCGCTGGCGCTGGAGGAGTTCGACGCCATGCAGGAGCGGCACGCCTTTCTGGCCGGCCAGCTTGAGGATCTGAAGAAGACCCGGCACGATCTGAACAGCATCGTCGACGAGGTCGACGCCAGGGTCCAGGCGGTCTTTGCCGAAGCCTATGGGGATGTCGCGCGTGAGTTCTCGTCCACCTTCGCCAGGCTGTTTCCCGGTGGCGAGGGCCACCTGCTGTTGACCGAGCCCGACCAGTGGCTGACGACGGGAGTCGATATCGAGGCCCGGTTGGCCGGCAAGAACGTCAAACGCCTGTCGCTGTTGTCCGGGGGCGAAAGGTCGCTTGTCGCGGTGTGTTTCCTCATCGCGCTGTTCCAGGCGCGGCCCAGTCCCTTCTATATCCTCGACGAGGT
>Ga0123354_10000540_pt1 | contig 38768 bp, 40 predicted proteins | sample TergutLab28metaG_2_FD_97872 | JGI IMG/M metagenome (GOLD analysis project Ga0123354, IMG submission 97872) | Labiotermes labralis P4 segment gut microbial communities from Petit-Saut dam, French Guiana - Lab288 P4 | ecosystem: Host-associated > Arthropoda: Insects > Digestive system > Gut ... | reverse complement strand
GCAGGAATATGGCTATCATCCCGAAATAATTTTGGCAGGACGACGTTTGAATGATAGCATGGGAGAATATGTTGCATTGCAAGTGATCAAGCAAATGATAAAAAAAGGTATTCGAGTAAAAGATGCTGAAATTCTTATTTTGGGTATTACGTTTAAAGAAAACTGCACGGATATACGTAATACAAAGGTGATAGATATCGTAAATACGTTAAAAGAATATGATGTTGATGTAATTGTTTATGATCCGTGGGCGAATCCTTTGGAAGTGAAACATGAATATGGATTGGATATTTTAACTCAAATGCCTGAAGGTAAATTTGAAGCAATCATATTGGCAGTGGCGCATGAGGAATTTAAGAATAGAATGCAGCCTGAAGCCGAAGTGATATATTATGTGAAAGAGATATGCTGAATATTCAAAAAAAGAATAAAATAATTTGTGTAATTTTAATTAAAAGCATTATCTTTGCTCGGTTTTTGAACACACCATCTTTTTATAGAAGCTAAATAAATTAAATTCATGAAGAAAATTATTTTTATTTTTTTTGTTTCATTTTTATTTATCGGTACTGTTTTGGCACAAATGTCAGATCAGCAGGTAATTAATTATGTGAAGCAAGAAAACTCCAGAGGAACGTCTCAAGAACAAATTGCTATAGATTTAATAAAAAGAGGAGTTTCCCAGGCACAATTAGATCGAATAAAAAATCAGGTAGAAAGCGAGCAATTAGCGAATGATGCTACGAGCGAAGAGAGCAGTGGGGCTATCCATAGAGATAGAGTGAGAGGAAATCCGGATGGGGAAATAACTTCCGGAGATTTCGATATCGTCAGTAGCGACATTTCTTCGGGCGTTTTCGGACGGAATATTTTCAATTCCAAAAATTTAACGTTTAATCCCAATATTAATATCCCCACTCCGGTTGATTACCGTTTGGGGCCGGGAGATGAAGTGGTAATTGATATTTGGGGAGTGGCTCAAAGCGCTGTTAAACAGACGATATCTACGGAAGGGCGTATTATTATTGATCGATTGGGTCCGATTTATCTGAGCGGTATGACTGTGAAAGAGGCAAATGCGTATGTACAGAAGAAGTTTGCGGAAGTGTATGCCGGAATAGGAGATGGCACAGCTCAAATCCAATTGACTTTAGGACAAATACGAACGATTCAAATCAATGTAATGGGTGAGGTGGCTGTTCCCGGAACTTATTCAATTTCTTCTTTGGCATCTGTGTTTCATGCTTTGTACAGCGCCGGTGGTGTCAATAAGATCGGTTCGTTACGGTCGATCGGGTTGTACCGGAACAATCAATTGTTGCGTACATTGGATGTTTATGAATTTCTTTTGAATGGAAAGCTGAATGAAGATATCCGGATGACGGATGGCGATGTGATTATTGTGCCTCCATATATTTCGTTGGTCGATATTTCGGGAAACGTAAAGCGTCCGATGTCGTATGAATTGAAAAAAAATGAAACAATCGCAGATTTAATAAACTATGCGGGCGGATTTACGGGTGATGCTTATACGAAAAAAGTGCGGGTAACGCGGAATACGGATGGTCAAAATCAGATATTTACCGTTGAGGAAAGTGATTTCGGGAGCTTTAAGCTCAGAGATAAGGATGTTCTTACCATTAGTTCCGGTTTGGATATGTTTGAAAACCGTGTGGAAATTTTAGGCGCTGTTTATCGCCCCGGCTATTATGAAATCGGACAAAGAATTAATACGATAAAAGATTTGGTCTTTGCGGCAGATAGCGTTCGTGGAGATGCTTTCCTGAACAGAGCCATTTTAACAAGAGAAAAAGATGATTTTACAACCGAAGTTTTATCGGTCGATTTGGGTAGCATTTTATTTGGTTCGGGACAAGATATAACCTTGCGTAAAAATGATATGTTGTATGTTCCTTCCGTCAATGATTTGAAAGAATACGGCAATTTTGTTATTTTCGGAGCGGTTGCACGTCCCGGGAGTTACAAATATTCCGAAAACACTACTTTGGAAGATTTGCTTGTGCAAGCGGGAGGTCTGTTAGAATCGGCTTCTACCGTGCGGGTGGACATTGCGCGCCGTATTATTGATCCGAAGAGTATGACAGTGAATAACACGTTGGCTAAAACTATTTCTTTGGAGATCAAGGATGGGTTCGTGGTAGATGGCGAAAAAGGGTTTGTGTTGGAGCCTTACGATCAGGTTTATATCAGAAGAAGTCCGGGCTATCATGAGCAAAGAGATGTGTATTTAGAAGGAGAAGTTCTATTCCCGGGTGGCTATGCTTTGAATAAAAAGACAGAACGAGTTTCGGATATAGTTAAAAGAGCTGGCGATCTTACGCCGAATGCTTATGCTAAAAGCGCCAGATTGATCCGTCAACGATCGGATGAAGAAGCTTTTCGCTCTCGTATGGCTTTGAAAATGGCCGGTCAGGGAGGAAACGATTCGATTGCTGTAAGTACGTTGGATTTAGGCCGTACCTACCCTGTGGGAATGGATTTGGAAAAAGCCCTTCAATATCCGGGTTCTGATTATGATTTAGTGTTAAGGGAAGGAGACCGACTGATCATTCCGGAATACGAAAATACGGTAAAGATAAACGGAGCGGTTATGTATCCGAATACGGTCGTGTATAAACCGGGAGAAAAAATTGCTTATTATATCAATCAATCCGGGGGATATTCGGATAAAGCCAAGAAAAGTAAAACCTTTGTCGTTTACATGAATGGAACGGTAAGCAAGATAAAATCATCCGATAAACGAGCCATACAACCGGGCAGTGAAATTATTATTCCGACAAAAGACGAGAGCAATAAACTTACGTGGAAAGAAGCTGCAACTATAGCGCCGGGAATAGTATCTATGGCAACCATGGTGGCTTTGTTAATTCGTGCATTGAACTAATAAACAAGGAGTATATGGATAATTTAGATAAAAACACCATTGGTCAAGAGCAAGAAAAAGAAATTGATCTAATTGAGTTGGCAAAAAAACTTTGGGAAAATCGGAAGTTTATTCTTAAAGCGTGTGGTATCGGCTTGCTTGTTGGGATTATAATTGCTTTCAGCCTCCCGAAAGAATATAAAACGGAGGTAACTTTAGCTCCGGAAACAAATACTACTCAAAATGGAGGAGTAGGGGCCTTGGCTGCAATGGCGGGAATCAATTTGCAACAGAATACAGGATCTGATTTTCCGCCCGAATTATATCCGGATGTTGCAGCTTCTACCCCTTTCCTTATAGATCTGTTTGATATACAAGTGGAAGACATTAAAAAGAATATAGATGCTTCTTTATATACTTATTTGGATGAAAAACAGAAAAAAGCCTGGTGGAGTTATATTTTGAGTGCGCCATTTAAATTACTGAGTTTATTTTCTTCAGAGGGAGATACAATTGTATTAGATTCTAAATCCCGGATAATAAAAATATCTAAAGACCAAAAAGAAATTTTAGAGGATTTACAAAGTAGAATTGACGTTTCCATTGATAAAAAAACCGGCGTGATTACGCTTTCATCTACTATGCAAAGCCCGGAAATATCTGCTACTGTGGTTGATACGATAATTTCGTATATGCAGAAATATATTGTCGGTTACCGTACACAAAAAGCGCGTCAAGACTTGGTTTTTACAGAGCAACTATACAATGAATCTCAAGAAAATTATTACAAAGCGCAGAAAAATTTGTCAGTTTATATGGATGAAAATTTGGGAATAGTTTCTGCCCGCTATCGAAATACACAGGAACGTTTGCAAAACGAAGCCAATGTAGCTTTTGGTGTTTATAATCAAATGGCTCAACAACTGCAAATGGCAAAAATGAAAGTACAAGATACGACACCGGTGTATGCGATTATTCAGCCGGCAGTTGTGCCGTTGAAGGCAGCAAGTCCGAGAAAATTATTAATTTTAATAGGTTTTTTGCTTTTAGCTGGTGTAGGCTCATGCGGTTGGATTCTTGTAAAAGATTCTTTTGCAAGAATTGCTATTGATATTAAAACAGGGACATAGAAATGTGAAAAATATCTTCTATATAAGAAAATATTTTCTTATTCATTTTCTTCATTTTGCAACGGAAAATCCTAACTTTGTACTTTGAAAAGAAACAATTAATATTGAAAAATAAACAAAAATTAGTTATATAAAACAATGTTAAACAATAAATCAGTATTAATTACAGGAGGAACAGGATCTTTTGGTAAAAAGTTTGTTGAAACAATTTTGCGAGATTATCCTCAAGTAAAGAGAATTGTTATTTATTCTCGAGATGAATTAAAACAATTTGAGTTGAAACAAAAATATCCTGCACACGAGTATCCTCAATTGCGTTTTTTCATTGGAGACGTGCGTGATGGTGAACGTCTAAAACGTGCTTGTGAGAATATTGATGTTATTATTCATGCTGCAGCAATTAAGCAAGTAGATACTGCCGAATATAATCCGGATGAATGTATAAAGACTAATGTTAATGGTGCGCAGAATGTGATTAATGCAGCTTTATACATGGGAGTTAAGCATGTGGTAGCGCTTTCTACGGATAAAGCATGTGCGCCGATTAATTTATATGGGGCGACAAAACTGACGTCCGATAAATTATTTGTATCGGCAAATAATATTAAGGGATCAAGAGATATAAAATTTTCTGTAGTTCGATATGGTAATGTGATGGGATCGCGTGGATCAGTTATTCCGTTTTTTATAAGTAAACGAGACAGTGGAGCGACCGAACTGCCGATTACTGATATGCGAATGACTCGTTTTAATATTTCCTTGGAAGCAGGAGTTGCTTTGGTAATGTTTGCAATTGGTCATCATTTAGGAGGGGAAATTTTTATTCCTAAAATTCCTTCATATCGAATAACTGATGTTGCTAAAGCGGTTGCCCCTAATCTCCCTTTGAGAGAAATAGGAGTTCGTCCGGGAGAAAAGTTACATGAGGAAATGATAACTTCAACGGATTCGCTGAATACAATTGATTTGGGAGAATATTATGCCATTCTTCCGTCTGTTTCGTATTATCATGCGAAAGAAGATTATTTGAAGCATCATAATGCTGTCCCTGTCTTGATAGGATTTCATTATAGTTCGGAAAAGAATGAAGAGTGGGAAACAGTTGAAAGTATGCGAGAAAATATAAGAAAATATGTTGATCCGAATTTTGTCATAAAATGAAAATCATCGCTGTTACACAAGCTCGTTATGGTTCTACCCGTTTGCCGGCTAAAGTATTAAAAACTATAGGTAATCAAACTTTATTAGATATTCATTTGGATCGTATTCTTCAAGCACATTTGATTGATAAACTGATGGTTGCTACGACCGATGAAGAGGGAGCTGAAAAAATTGTTAATATAGCAAGAAATTATCATGTGGATACTTATAAAGGATCCGTAAATGATGTGTTAGATCGTTTTTATAATAGTGTTAAAGATTATAATCCTGATTATGTCGTTCGATTGACCTCTGATTGTCCTTTGATAGATCCTAAAGTAATTGATTCTGTAATCAAAATTTGTATATCTTCCGATTACGATTATGTTTCAAATACAATGTTACCAACCTATCCTGATGGAGTGGATGTTGAGGTTTTAAAATTTTGTGCTCTTGAGAAAGCGTTTCATGAAGCCACTTTAAAAAGCGATCGAGAACACGTTACACCTTATATATGGCGAAATTCCTCTTTTAAAGAAGGACATCTTTTCAAGTCTTTTAATGTGTCAAATAATATTGATTATTCAAATTATAGGATAACAATTGATACGATAGAAGACTTTGAGGTGATAAAATATCTCATAGAGGCATTAGGCTCAAATAAAAGTTGGAATGAATATATAAACTATTTAGATAACAATCCGAGTGTAAGAAATTTAAACAGTAATCATATTCGTAATGAAGGATATGAAAAATCATTGCTAAACGATTAATAATAAATAATATGGGAAAAGGACAAAATTTGTATGAAGAAGCAAAAAAGTTGATACCGGGAGGCACACAGTTGCTCTCAAAAAGACCGGAGCAGTTCTTACCGGAATTCTGGCCTTCTTATTATGAAAAGGCTAAGGGGTGTGAAATCTGGGATTTAGATGGTAATAAGTATATTGATATGAGTTATATGGGTATCGGTGCTTGTACTTTGGGATATGCGGATGATGACGTTGATAATGCAGTCATTGATTGCATACGTAAAGCCAATATGACAACCCTTAATTGTCCGGAGGAAATAACATTAGCAAAAAAACTGATTGAACTTCATCCTTGGGCTGAAATGGTAAGATATGCTCGGGGTGGAGGAGATGCTATGTCTATTGCTGTTCGTATAGCGCGGGCAGCTACGGGAAAAGATATTATTTTATTCAGTGGTTATCATGGTTGGCATGATTGGTATCTGTCTGCTAATTTAGCAGATGATAAAGCTTTGGATGGTCAATTATTGCCCGGATTGAATCCTGATGGCGTGGCGCGTGGAATGAAAGGAACTTCTTATCCCTTTTTCTATGACAATAAGGAGCAATTTTTAGAATTAGTTAAAAAATATGAAGGTAAAATAGGTGGTGTTGTATTAGAAGCTGTTCGTAATATGGAACCGGAACCTGATTTTTTTGAAGTAATTGAAAAGGAAACTATAAGAATGAATATTCCTCTTATCGTTGATGAAGTTTCAAGTGGTTTTCGTTTGAACACGGGAGGAGCTCATTTAGTAATTGGATTACACCCTGATATTGCCGTTTTTGCTAAAGGAATGAGCAATGGTTATGCAATGGCTGCTATTATCGGCAAGGAAAAATATATGGATGCAGCTCAAGACACTTTTATCAGTAGTACTTATTGGACGGAGAGAATAGGCCCGACAGCAGCATTAGTTACTATAGATAAAATGTTGAAATATAGAGTACAAGATCACATGATTGAATGTGGAAAAAAAATTCAAAAAGGGTGGAATGAGCTTGCTGATAAATATAATTTAGATATTCATGTGGGGAGTTTATATCCTTTGAGTCATTTTGATATGAAAGATAAACCACTAGTATATAAAACGTTGTTTACACAAGAAATGCTTAAAAAAGGGTTTCTGGCTACAAATTCATATTATGCTTGTTTTGCACATAAAGATGAACATATTAATGCATATTTGACTGCTTGTGATGAAGTTTTTTCTTTTTTTGCAAAGATAAAAGGTTCTCCTGAAAAATATCTTGAAGGTCCTGTTTGTCAAAGTGGATTTAAACGTCTTGCTTAATCAACTTAAATAAAAATCAATATGGGATATTTTAATAAAGAAATAAAAATAGGAAATAAATGGATTGGAGAACAATTCCCGACTTATTTTATTGCAGAGATTGGAGCTAATTTCGATGGAAATATCGAAAAAGCGAAACGTTTGGTAGATGCTGCAAAAGAAGCCGGTGCGGATTGTGCTAAATTTCAAACATTTAGTACATCGAAAATTGTATCGGAAGGCGGTTTTTCAAGGATGCAATTAAAAGGAGTACACGGTTCATGGGGTAGGACGGTTAGCGAAGTTTTCAAAGAAGCTGAATTTCCAATTGAGTGGCATCACGAAATTGCAGATTATTGCAAGCACGTTGGAATTGATTTTTCCACTTCTCCTTATTTTAAAGAAGCAGTAGATTTATGTGTTGAATTAAATGTACCCTTTATCAAAATAGGTTCGGGCGATGTTACATGGCTTGAAATGATTGATTATATTGCTCGAAAGGGAATTCCTGTCATGCTGGCTACCGGTGATGCAACTTTATCCGAAATTGATGAAGCCGTTCGCACTATAGAAACGGCAGGAAACAGAGATCTTCTTCTGATGCAATGTATAACCAATTATCCGTCAAAAATAGACAGTGCAAATGTGAATGTATTGAAAACCTATCAATTAGCCTTTGATGTGCTGACCGGCTATTCGGACCATTCTCCCGGACATGTGGTGGCTCTTGCCTCTACGGTAATTGGTGGACGAGTTGTTGAAAAACATTTCACCTTGAATAAGAAAGATAAAGGTCCTGATCATCCTCATTCGATGGAACCACATGAATTTAAATTTATGGTTGATTCCATTCGTGAAGTTGAACGAGCGATGGGTAGTACGCGGAAAGAAGTAGTTGCCGAAGAAAGTGAAACCGTATATGTTCAACGTCGTTGTTTATATGCTAAAAACAATTTGTCAAAAGGTCATGTAATGACCGCAGACGATATTGATGTGCTACGTCCTGCTTTGGGTATTCCTCCCAAATTTGAATCAGTGATTGTCGGAAAAATTTGCAAAGAACAAATTGCTAAAGGCCAACCTTTGTTTTGGGATAATTTTTGATGATGACAGAACGGGAAATATTTATTGCATTGGTAGACAATGATATACTGGAACCTTCCGATGCAGTTGTTTTATTGGAAGGCGATGGTTTGAATCGTTATCAAAAAGCGGTGGAATTATATCATCTTGGTATTTCCAATAAAATCATATTTAGCGGGGGTATCACAAATTATGAATATGGTAGCTATCCTTTTTCAGATATATTGCCTCATGTATTAGAAGCAGGAGTACCAAGAGATGCAATTATTCATGAAGATAAATCGTTAAATACTCGTGAGCAAGCTGTTGAAGTAGTGAAAATAGCGAAAAAGAACCAATGGAGTCGACTGGTTCTTATCGCCAGTCATGAACATCAATTTCGCGCCTATTTGACTTTTTTACGAGAAATAATAGACACAAACAGTGATATTATATTATATAATGCGCCTGTTCGAAATATGGGATGGTTTAAGTTCTCTAAGTGGGGTATTCGTTTTGATCGGTTGAAACAGGAATTTGAACGAATCGAAAAATACACATTATCCGGTCATTTAGCATCATATAAGGAAGCAATTGATTATCAGCAATGGAAGGAACAACAATAAAAGAAGTAAAAGAATTATTTGGGAAAAATTTCATTGGTAAGGATGAGCTTATTCCTTTAATGAATAAAATGGGGCTAAATATTGAAAATGCGGTGGTTCCGGAAATTAATTATTCAATAGAAAACTTAAAATCCTATTGTAAAGATTATATTCTAATATTAGGATTGCCGAATGTGGATAAGAAAGATTTGTCGATAAAAACATTTCGAGAGTTATTTGGGATTGATCCTGAAATGCAAGAACCGTGTTTTTACAATCAAGATTGGTATCTAAAAGAAAATTTTATCCATTCAGCCTTAGCAAATCGTTGGTACCTATTAAAAAAAGAAGTGGTTGAAGAAAGTCGAGCTGTTCAACCTGTGGATTTGTTGAAACAGAATATTATATTTCCGTCAGCTATTCTTTGTACTTATACATTTTTTGCGTATTATTTTCTCAATAACGAATTGCTATGGTATCACGATTTTGTGTGGTGTAGTGATACGGATCATAATAGTGATAGAATTTATGTTGGAAAATATCATGATATTGATGGTGTAAATAAAAATGGTTTTAGTATTCATCGGCATTTGGCATTAAGAAAATGCTACGGCAGTATTGAAATTTTATAAAAATGAAAAATTATTTATCATTATTGTTGTATTTTTTCTTTCTATTTCATTTTGATATATATGCTCAAAATGAGTATGAATTAAGTGTTTGTAATAATGATATTGCCTATAGTAATGGACAACATTGTGCATTTACCAATTTAATGAGATATAATGGTGATTTATATCTATGTTTTCGTGATGGTGTAGTACATGCCCCTAAAATAGAGTCAGAATATGGATCTATACGAATATTGAAGTATTCTAATTATAAATGGGAAGAATTTGCATATATATCGGATTCCAGATATGATTTACGTGACCCTTTTTTATCAATAACTCCCAATGGAAAGCTTTTTTTGCTGTGTGGTGTAAATCAAATAGTAAATGGAAAATTATCACATGTGGGTACCCTGTATTGTATAGCTGGACAAAATGGTTTTTCTGCCTTAAATTTTATAAATAATGATATAGACCACATTAGTTGGCTTTGGAAATTTCGATGGCATAATGAGATTGCTTATGGAGTAGCATATTTAGAAGGCGAAAACCCCGTTTTGCTATCCTCTAAAGACTTAATCAATTGGAATACAATAGCTACTTTAGATATTCCTGATGGAATACCAACAGAAGCTGACTTAGTATTTATAAGTGATAATGAAATGAAAATTGTGATAAGAAGAGATACTAGTACAACTTATATAGGTAATGCGACCTTTCCGTTTACAGAATGGGAATGGAAAGATACAAAAACAACCATTCAATCGCCATCTCTTTATTTTCATGTACCAACCAATAAGTTATTGCTGGCTGGAAGGTTGGTCTTGAAAGATTCTGTAAAAACAGAATTATTTGAAATTGTAGAAAACGATTCTCTACAAAATATTATTTCACTTAATTCTCTTGCTTTAGGGAATGATGCCGGTTATCCGTCGATAATCGAAAATGGAGATTCTATTTTTATTAGTTATTATTCAGGGAATTCTTTATCGACAGATATTTATGTGTCAAAGTTGATATTTTCAAAAAAATACATATTACCTAAAATTATATCACAGCCAAATGATACGACCATTGTGGAGGGAGATAGCGCTATTTTTGTTTTTCACATATTGGAGAATGGTAATGAAGTAAGTTATCAATGGTATGAAAATGGCAATATTATCCCAGAAGCAACCGATTCTGTTTATGTTAAATCGAATGTATCGCTACAAGATAATAGAAACACTTATTACTGTGTTGCAAAAGATAGTCGAAGTTTTGAAGAGACCTCAGCTACGGCAACGTTGAGTGTGGAAAAAACAGTGTCACACAATATTATGAATAATTTATCTAACATAAGTATCCTACAAAATAAAAAACAACTCATCATCTCATCAGATGATTTAGTAGGTTCTTGTATTTCGATATATAATCTTCAAGGATACTGTTTTAAAAGATTTTATGCAAGAGAGAATACTGAGATTATTTCAGATTTGCGTGATGAGAAAGTAATAATCCTACACATTTTTACAAACACAAAGAAGTCTTTTGCCAATAAAGTTTTAATTGTAAGAAAATAATGATTTCATGTTTTGGATATTTGAATTGTTGTAGTGTTATGATTTTGTATGATGTGTAGTGATTTATTTGCAGAAATACACTTATCCAAATATAAATAACAAATTTAAGAAAAATTGTGATAAAAGTAAGAAGTTTAACAAAATTAAGCAGGACAAGGATTCTTTTTTTATTAGATTCATTGGTGATCTTTTTAAATTTATCTAATTCTTATTCAATTATTCCATATTTATTGTTTTTTCAATATTCCAGGACTGTTAATGCAGGACTTATCTTTATTATCAATGTATTGTATCTAATTTTTAGATTTAGAAAGAAAATTTTAGTTCCTTATAAGGAGAGCTTGTTCATTATATATATTTTCTTAAATTTGATTAATCTTTTTTCTACATTTTATATGAATTTGTTATTTGGATATACGATGATATGCATGCAATTATTGGCAAATACAACTTTTTATTTTCTGTTGTATAATTGTTTTCATCGTTATACTCAAGAATATACATTTGAGAAAGGTAGCTGGTTGATAATCCGTGGATGTGTTTGGTTGTGCCTGCTAAGTGTTATTGGTTCGATATTGTTATTTCTTTTTATACAAATTGGAGGAAATCCCCTTGTTAATGATACTATCGGAATGAGGATGGATCTATTTTTTGATAATATTGAGCGCTTTGGGCATCAGTATTTTTTTCCTTATGTTTCAATATTGATGAAATCACACGAAATAAGGATTCCTTTCTTTCAAAGTGAAGGTATTATTTGTGGTTTATATCATGAACCTCATATTGTAACATTTATGACGTTTCCGGCTTTATTTATTTTATTAGGCCGCTTAAAGTCAATTGTTTGGAAACTCATTGTTTGGTTTTCGTACCTGTTAATAATGTTATTGGCAGCATCTACGACAAATATTGGAGCATTTTTTGCATGTTTATTTGTGATGATGCTGTTTGTTAAAGATATGAAAAAGCTAGTAATCCCGTTCATTATTGTTGGAGGTATGTTTTTTCTTTTTTGGGGGTTGAATTTTTCGGATTTTTTATTTGTTCAGGATAAGATGGATTCAGGTTCTAAAGATTATTCTGTAAATACAATCTTGTTTGCGTTTACTCCGAGAACATTACTTGGATCGAATTTTCTTAGCAATGATTATCTTTTCGAGACGTCAAGTGTGTTAAGAGATGTTGGGTATATACCATTTGCCCTTAATGTCATTTTTTTATCAATTTTTTCGTATAAGTTGTTTTGTGTGATTGTTCTTTCAAAAAGTGCATGGGTAAAAATGGTAGGAATATCTATTCTATATTTCTTTTTACATTCAATGAAAATAGCTATGATTGCTTATTCGTTGTCCTATCTCATGTTTATGTCTTTTTTGCTGACTGTATTTCATAGAGATGTTAAACTTCCAAATACGTATAGACATGATAGATGATTCGATATTGTAGGTGTTCATAATATGATAACATTTAAAAAAATTAAATTGCTTCTTGTTAATAAGGTTGTGTTATACCTTACTACCAGATATATTACGTATATATTATTATTCGTAACGACAATTTCTATTGCAGTCAAACTGGGACCTTTTTATTATGGAATTTGGGGATTTATAATGTTGTTATTGAATTATTTTCGCAATCTTAATTTTGGAATACCAAACTCCATAAATATTTTATTGGTGCAGAGTAAAAATGATAAAGATTTGGAAGCGAGGTATGTATCGTCGGCCATGGGCTTAATAGGTATTTTAAGTATATGTATTGTATTGATTGCTGTTTATTATTATTTATGCGGAGGAAGTATTTTTGAGAAGTATCAAATGGGTAATTTTTTCTATATTGTTTGTATTATTGCTATTTTTCAGAATGTAAACAATTTGTTTTCCATGATTTACCGGGTAAAAAATCGTTTATTGGAATTGTCTATTTATCAATCGGCTACTCCAGTGTTAACTTTTGTTGCTGTTCTCGTGGTAAAAGATAATCTTTTACTGAAGATATTGTTGGCGACTTACTTGTTAACCAATATTTTTTCATTTTGTTTTTTTTTGATTCGGAAACAAATTCTTTTTAATGTAAAATTATTGTGGAAAGAGACATGGAAAGTGCTCGCTAAAGGTTTTTATTTGTTTATATATAATTGTTGTTTTTATTTAATGCTCATTTCGATAGCGACTATAGTGAGTATTTTTTATTCAGTTGAAGAATATGGTTATTATTCTTTTGCATATACATTGTCGAATTCAGTGTTGTTATTTTTAGAGGCATTTAATTTCATCATTTTTCCTAAGGTAATAGATAAGTTGTATTCAAAGAATGAAGAGGAGATAAACAGAACAATAACTGCTATTAGAGTGAATTATGTTTCATTATCGCATGGTTTGATGTATATGGCTTATGCCGTTTTTCCTTTGTTTATCTATTTTATACCTAAATACCAAACAGCGTTAATGGGGCTAAATATCACATCATTATCCATATTACTTTATACCAACGCTTTTGGATACAATTCTTTCTTGATGGCACAGAATAGAGAAAAACTTATTTCTAAAATCTCAGGTTTTGCATTATTCCTTAATGTTACAGTTGGATTACTGTTGGCATGGTTTTTCCATGTTAATTATGTCTATGTTATTATAGGGACAATGATTGGGTATTTTGTGTTCGCTTATTTATGCGTATATTATGGCAAACGTTTTATGAATCAACCTACTACTTTCATAGATGTTATGAAAGATTGTTTCCCCATAAGTTTATGTGTACCATATTTTGTGGCTATAATTGTTTCTGTTATGCAAATTTCTTATTTATCTTTTGTACCTTTGTTGATATTTATTGTTTTTAATCAAAGTACGATGAAGGAAATTTTGAAAACAGGGAGAAGGATAATAGTAAACCCCAATATGATAGATGTGGAAAATTGAAGTTTATTAATATTAATTGGAAAAGGACTTTTGCATGAAAAATTACTCAGAATTAGTCATAGAACTATGTAATTTAGAGCAAGTATTACAACTTGAGTTGGATAAAATTAGAGATGTGCCAATATGGCGAATTGTGCGACGAAAATATAGAGGACGATATTTGAGTCAAAGAAATATATCAAACCCTTTAAATGATAATTTCAGCTGCTTCGATTTCTTCCAATTATTAAAAGTTTATTTTATTTCTCTTAAACAATTTTTGAAATTGATGTTTGGAAGCAAAAAATATGAAAACATGATTTTAGGTTTTCCAAGATTAGAAAAAATTGATGGAATATATTTAGATAAATTTGTAGATCCTCTTATCTCGGGAACTCGCATTAAAGATAGTTATGTGTATTTTGAGCGAGGACGTTCTGGAAAGCATTTTACCCCCAGATTAAATAACGAAAGTGTTGTCTATACCGAATTTTTGGATTTCACATCACAGATATTAGGAGTTATATCGATACCTATTGTTTTTTTATGTAACTCCAGAAAATTTATGAACGTGTTTCGTAAAGCATCAAAAAGTTTTACTCTTACTGCTAAAGATTATATTAGCATTGTGTATAGGTGTGGTGTTTTTATTTTTTTTGTATTTTTTTTGAAGATTATATTGAGAAGATTACAAATAAAACGTTTCTTTGGAGTTTCAGCAATTCTTTTTTTTAAGTATACCATTGCGTGTAAGGAACTTGGAATTACTATATACGAGCTTCAACACGGAATAACAACAGGTCCTACTACTGCTTATTCAGGAATTTATAACGAAAAGTTAGCTCCGGATTATTTTCTTGCTTTTGGGAAGTCCAGCATGAAAGAGGTGTTTAGTGTCCCATTAAGTAAAATGATTGATATAGGATGGGCTTTTAAAAACTTTATAAAGAACCATACCTTTAATATACTATATCCGGAAAGTACATATCTTATTGTATCAGATCCGGAAATAACACATTGCATCATTGATACATCTATACAATTATCTCAAATGTATCCTAATTGCGAGTTTCATATACGATTACATCCTCAAGAAAGATTAACGGAAGATCAGCAAAATATCTTACTCCTTTATAAGAATATACTTCTTCAAGATAATGCAATAAATTCTAATATTGCGTTATTGTCCTATCGTTCTGTATTGGGCGAAAATTCAACAGTTTTGTATGAAGCATTAAGTATGGGAAGAAAAGTGGGACGTTTTTGTTTTAATGGTTTTTCTCCACAAATAATGCCTGATTTTGAACAGGAATATAATTTTTTTTACATTAAGAGTATAAATGATTTTTCTAAATTTTGTACGATAAACAATGATTTATCAGCGCCTAATTCTATATATTCGGATTTTAATGCTGATATAGTTAATAATTTATTATGAATGAGTTGAATATAATAAACTAAGGAATTGTGCTCAAATAATTTGACTAAAATTTATTTTAATGTACTGAATTAAAGCAAGAAATAAATTAAAATAGTCGATTTATTTCATAACAATTACTAAATTAAATACTGGTATGAAAGTTGCATATGCAAAATTAAGGTTTCGTAACATGACACAAATCTATATTGGTGAGAATGTTAGTCTTTTTATGAAAAGTTTCTATTTTTTTGATTGGTTAATTGCATTTATAATTCATGGGGCTTCAATAAGTAATTATTTTCTTTATGGTTTTTATAAAAAAAGATATAATGAAAAAAAAGAGTATATTACTTATAGGAGGCTTTTAAAAATACAAGATATATGTAACAAGATTATAGAAGATAGACAGTTGTGTAGAGATAAAATAAAATTTAACAATCACTTTAATAATTATTTAGGGAGGAAATGGATCGATTTTAATCAGTGTACATTGGAAGAGTTCGATCATTTTGTTAATTCTGTTAATAGTTTTTTTGTGAAAGATAATAACGGTTCTCGTGGAATTGGCGTAAGTGAATATAAAACCGAGGAAACAGATATAAGACAATTATATAGAAGATTAACGAAAGATAAAGATAATCATTATATACTCGAAGAAAAAATAATTCAAACAAGTGAATTATCGAAATTTCATCCCTGGTCAGTTAATACTATTAGAATTGTTTCCGTATATGATGATAAGAATGATATTCTATACATAATGAATGCCCGCTTACGGATGGGTAATAAGAAGAATCATGCTGATAATTTTCACTTTGATGGGATAGTAGCAAATATTGACATAGAAACAGGAGTTATTACTTCTGTAGGACATGATATTTATAATAATGCATATATTTATCACCCTATTACCGGTAAACAAATTGTAGGTTTTAAAATTCCGTATTGGACTGATTGCAAGAAATTTGTAGAGAATGTCGCAAGGGATATTCCCTCTGTTCGTTACATAGGTTGGGACATAGTTGTGCAACAAGATGGATGTTTTTTATTGATTGAGGGAAATGACAATGCAGATCATGATATTCAGCAATTACATAATTGCGGATTGTGGAAACAGTATAAGAAAATAATGAAAACTCTTTCATAGTTAAGTATAGTGTTAAATAGTTTGTATTATTCAAGAATATAAGATGTTGATTTTAAGCATATAAAACAAAAAAATGATATAAACTAAACTGCTTATCTGGAATAAGCAAGTTAAAATTATTTTAACTCGATTAGATTAGAGTAGTATAAAGCACTTATTTTGCTTCTACTTGCATATTACAGATAAGCAATTAAACTAATTTGTGCTTTGACTTGTTGTATAATTAATGATTGTACTTTTGCAAGTTATAATAGAAAATGATTGCCGAAGAATGTCATCAACGATTTGCTCCTTTTGTTATAGCGATAAAATTAACAGAAATGTGTGAAGATGATTTAAATAATAAAGTGATATTATGAAACATTTGATTATCATTGGCGCAGGAGGCATGGGACGTCAAATGTATCAGTTGGCTTCTTGCTGTAAAGGTTATGGTAGCGAATTTGTTGTCAAAGGATTTTTAGATGACAATATAAATGCTTTAGCAGGATTTGAAAATTATCCTCCGATTATAGAGACTGTAGGGTCTTATGAACTTTGTCCTGAGGATGTTTTTGTTAATTCAATAGGCAATGTACAGGCGAAGAAGAAGTGTATTAATATTATATTAAAGGAGGGTGGTGAGTTTTTGACTCTGATTCATCCTTGTGCAGGTATTTCTCAAAATGTAAAGATAGGAAAAGGTTGTATTATAGCTGCTAATGCATACATAGGCGTTGATTCTGTTATTGGCGATTTTTCGTTTATTCAGAATGGCGCAATTATTGGTCATGATGTAGAAATTGGTAGTTGGAGTCGTATTGATTGTCATGTGGTTTGTATAGCAGGTGTTAAGATTGGCAATGATGTGTGTATCCATACAGCGGCAATAATTAATCATAATGTGAAGATAGCAGACGGCGCTTGCGTTGGAGCGGGTAGTTTTGTTATACGAAATATAACGAGCGCGGTAACTGTACATGGTAACCCTGCAAAAAAACTTGATATATAGGATAGTATGAATTCTGTTTATTCATTAAAAGAAAAGGTTGTATTAATAACCGGAGCCTCTTCAGGGATTGGGAAACAAGTTGCTTTACGTTGTTCGGAAGCTGGAAGTTTCACTATCATCACTGGACGGGATAATGCTCGTTTGAATGATGTTTTTCATTCATTAAGCAGTGAAAAAAAACAGAAATTTATTTGCGACTTATCTGATGAAAAAGAAATTATTGATTTGGTATCTTCTCTTCCATTACTTGATGGGGTAGTTTTATGTGCCGGTATGGCAAAAACAGCTCCTGTTAAATATAATTCACGGTCAAGCGTAGAAGAAATATTTATAACGAATACTTTTTCAAATATTACCTTGATTCAACATTTGTTGCGTCAAAATAAAATAATGAAGGGAGCTTCTATTGTTTTTATTTCTTCAATGGCTTCTTTAAAACCTTATAAAGGAAATTCATTGTACGCTGCATCTAAAGGAGCGATAAATTCGTTCGCTAAAGTAATGGCGTTGGAATATGGAGCTAAAAATATACGAGTGAATTGTATTCAACCGGGTATTATTCGTACTAAGCCTGTGAGTAATTTTTCCGAAGAAGAAATGGCTAAACAATCTGCTATGATACCATTGGGTTTCGGTACTCTTGATGATATTGCGTATGGCTGTATATACCTTCTTTCCGAAGCTGGTAAATGGATAACAGGGATTGATTTAATAATTGATGGAGGCCAGTTGATTAGTTAATTATTTAATAAGTATATATACGATGATATGTCTGATAGAAAATGTAAAAATTAAAGCTGTAGCAACCTCTCTGCCGAAGGAAACATTTGAGATGGATTCCTTGAAAGGGAAGTACGAAGAAAAAGAAATCAATGATGTGAAGAAGATGACAGGCATTGATAGAGTGCATGTAGCAGAGCAAGAGCAAACAACTTCTGATTTGTGCTTTGAGGCAGCGGAACTCTTGATAAAAAATGAAGGTATTGATAGAAATGTGATTGATGGCGTGGTGTTCGTATCTCAAACTTTCGATTATTTGTATCCTGCTACATCTGTTGTTTTACAGCATCAACTTGGGTTATCACAAGAGACCATTTGTTTTGATATTTCATACGGTTGTTCGGGATATGTATATGGTTTGTTTCAGGCTGCATCCATGATAAACTCAGGAGCATGCAAAAATGTATTGTTGATGGCTGGTGATACCAATACAAAAATCTTTAATCCCGATAATTTAGGAGCAAGGATGGTATTTGGTGATTGTGGTTCTGCGACTTTAATTTCGACGGGCGATTCTTCGATGAGTTTTCATTTGTGTTCAGATGGTTCGGGTGCAAATACGGTAATCAATGTGAATGGAGGATTTCGCCATTGGCCGGATAATGCTTATAAGCTGGATTTTAGTAAGAATGCAAATAAAGGTGATGATGTGTTCGCTTTTATTGTATCGTATGGTCCAAAGAGTATTAAAACTATGTTGGAATTTAGGGCATGGGATAAAGATGAAGTTGATTTTTATGCATTGCATCAGGCTACGAAGTTCACGTTAGATTTTATGAAGAGAAAACTTAAAATAGCAGAAGACAAGGCCCCATTTAATATCAAAAATTATGGTAATACAGGTCCGACAACTGTTCCTTTAGTTATAACGGATTATGTGCATAGTGATGCAACTCCCGATACGAGCAAATGGAAAAAGGTGATATTAGCAGCTTACGGAGTAGGATTGTCATGGGGAAGTGTGGCTTGTGACTTGTCGGGAACTCATATATATAAACCCATCAATCAAGATTTAAGATAAGTACACATGAAAGCTTTTATTTTTCCTGGGCAAGGATGCCAAAGAGAAGGAATGGGAAAAGAATTGTATGATAATTTTCCTCAAGCCAGAAAGATGTTTGAGCAAGCAAATGATATTCTGGGAAGAAGAATTACAGATGTTATGTTTTTTGGAACAGAACTGCAGTTAATGGAGACTCAAAATACCCAACCCGCTGTTTTTTTGTATGAGGTGGTTTTGGCTACTGCACAGGATTATCTAAAGCCGGATGTAGTTGCGGGACATTCACTTGGAGAGTTTGCAGCTCTTGTGGTAAATGGTACCATTCTTTTTGAGGATGGATTGAATTTAGTTTTGCATAGGGCAACGATAGCTCAGAAAGTATGTGAAGATGCACAGACAGCTATGGGCGCTGTAATAGGACTTGATGACGAATATGTAGCCCGAAGAATTAAAGAAATCTGGGATGAGACAGGAGAACCTATTTATTTTGCAAATTATAATGGGCCTGGTCAAGTCGTCATTTCAGGATCGAAAAAAGGAATCCGGTTAGCATGCAAAGCATTCATGAAAGAAGGAGCTAAGAAGGCTGTACCTTTAATGATTGGAGGTAGTTTTCATACTCCTTATATGAAAGATGCTCGTTTGGAATTAAAGGAGGAGATTGATAAAACTATGTTTTATGATCCTGTTATTCCAATCTGCCAGAATGTGGATGGACAATTACACTTGGATCCGGAAAAAATAAAAAATAATCTGATAGAGCATATTACTCATCCTGTATTGTGGACGCAAATGGTTCATAATATGGTTAATGAAGGTGTAACTCATTTTTATGAGGTTGGTCCGGACGATACTCTACAGAAGATTGTAGCTCGCATGTATCCGGAAAAGCAGGTAAGTACAATTTGGACAATACCAATGTATAAACAATATTGTCCATCCATTGAAAAACAAAATTAGAAATAAATATATAAATTTGCATTTTAAAATAATTGAATATGGAATTAGATCTTTTTATTAAAAAGTTTGCGAGTGAGTTTGAAGAAACTCCCGTTGAGAAATTTACCCCGGATACTGTATATGGAGAGTTAGAGGAGTGGGGTTCATTAGCTACTCTTTCTATAATCTCCATGATAGATGAAGAGTTTGGAAAATTCCTGACTGGCGCCGATTTGCGTTCTGTTTCTACAATTAAAGAATTATATGATTTGATACAAACTAAATAATATGTAGAATGGATTTATCATATTTTATAAAAAAATTTGCAGAACAATTTGATGAAACTGACATTAGCAGTTTTAATGCTGATACTGTTTTTAAAGGATTGGATGAATGGTCTTCCTTGATAGCTTTAGCCATCATAGCAATGATTGATGAAGAATATGAGGTTGAGATAAAAGGAGAAGATATTCACAAATCCAATACAATTGAAGAATTATTTACTATAGTACAAGAAAGAAAATAACGAATGTGTTATAATCCGTATACCCTTGAGGGTAAGGCTATTCTCATAACAGGGGCTGCCGGTGGCATTGGCCGGCAGGTTGCTGTTGAATGTTCTAAGATGGGAGCTTCTCTTGTCTTGACTGATATTAATGATAGCGGTTTACAGGAAACCTATTCATTTCTTGATGTTTCGAAAGAACAAAAACATTTATGTTATAGAGCCGATCTTACCAATGAAGAGGAAATAATACAATTAGTTAATACTGCCCCTGTTCTTGATGGTTTTGTTTGTAATGCCGGAGTAATGAAGTTGGTTTTAACTCAATTTTTCACGTTAGAAGAAATTGAACGTATGCATAGGATTAATTTAATTGCTCCTATGTTGTTAACAAAATATGTGGTTAAAAGCAAAAAAATAAAGAAAGGCTCTTCTCTCGTTTTTACAGCTTCGGCTGCTGGGGTATTTCGCGTATCTGTAGCTAATGGAATATATGCGACAACAAAATGTGGCATTGATGCTTTTATGAGAACTGTTGCATTGGAATTAGGTCCAAAGGGAATTCGGGCTAATAGTGTTAATCCGGGAATAGTTGAAACAGAGCTTGTAAGTAGTGGTCAATTTACAGAAGAACAGTGTCAGAAGGAGTTAAAAAATTATCCATTAGGCCGATATGGCAAACCGATGGATATTGCTCATGCTGTTATTTATTTGCTATCTGATGCTTCATCATGGGTTACCGGTACTGCATTAAAAATTGATGGGGGAATGACATTAAGTTAATATTATGCAAGGGACTTTATTACAACAGAAAGTATGCGTTATCACAGGCGCTGCACAAGGTATCGGAAAAGCTATTGCCGAACGTTTTGCCGGAGATGGAGCCATTGTTTATGCTTGTGATCTGAAAGAAGGAAGCATGAATGAATGGGCTAAGGTTTGTTCGGAAAAGCATAATACACGTGTGTTGCCTGTGTATTTTGATGTAACTAATGCTGCTGCGGTGAAAAGTGCGCTTATGTCTGTTCATAAGCAGGAAGGTAAAATAGATTCTTTGGTAAATAATGCGGGTGTGGTGTTTAACAAAAAACTTGGGATGATTATTCGACAGGAAACAGAGCTGATGTTCCGGGTTAATGTCATTGCTGTTATTGAATTGATTCAATTGGCGTCCCGTTTAATGGCTCGTAATCATTCAGGATCAATTATTAATATTGCTTCAGTTACAGCGGTGGTTGGTTCTCCCGGACAAGTAGCCTACTCTGCTACAAAGGGCGCTGTGATATCTTTAACCAAATCGGCAGCTAAAGAATTGGCCACTGCCGGTATTCGCGTTAATGCAGTAGCTCCCGGAATTATTCAGACTGAACGTTTTGCAGAATTGTATGAAGATAGTGGAGCTAAGATAGATGAACGGATTCAAAAGATAGCGTTGGGAAGATTGGGTACACCGGAAGATGTGGCTAATGCCTGTTCTTTTCTGGCTTCAGATAGAGCGGCTTATATTTCCGGACAAGTTCTTGGTGTGGATGGATGTGCAACGATTTAATAATAAGAATTTTTAATGGTATTGAATTTAGAGATACATCCTTCAGAATCAGTAGCTGCTATTGATTCCAAAGGAGGGTTGCTTACATACGGCGGGATTGTTGATTTTTCGTCCTATATGACACAATATATTCCTAAGCGTTCTGTCTTTTTTCTACTGACGGAAAACAATATTGGAGGTATTGCATGGAGTATAGGCGCTATCAACGCAGGAGTTATACCATTGTTATTGAATTCGCAAATAGATGGTGCATTGTTTCAACATTTATATGATTTATATGCTCCGCAATTTATTTGTGTGCCGGAAGGACAAGTGGAAAAATATGATTTTTCGATTGTAACAAAACAATATGGTTATGCTTTGATGCGTACAGGTAATGAAGCTTATCCTGTTTATGACGAATTATCACATCTGCTCCCCACTTCAGGATCAACGGGTAGCCCAAAGTTAGTACGTCATTGCTATCGGAATATTGAAGCTGCGGGTCTAAATATTTCTACTTTTTTTGAGTTAACATCTTCCGAGAGGCCTTTGTTAGTTTTACCTTTATATTATACTATGGGAATTTCCATTGTTTTTAGCCATTTTTATGCAGGGGCAACTGTGCTCATTACTAATTTAAGCATGACCGACAAGGCTTTTTGGACTTTTATGAAAGAGCAAAGGGCTTCCAGTTTCACAGGAGTTCCTTATAGTTTTGAAATATTGAAATTAATGCATTTCTTTAAGATGGATTTGCCTTATTTAACTCTTTTGACACAAGGAGGAGGGAAAATGCCGCGACCATTGAATTTGCAATTTGCCGACTATGCTAAAGAACAGGGTAAACGTTGGATAGCTACTTATGGACAAACGGAAGGAACGGCTCGGATGGCTTATCTTCCACCGGAATATGCTATTTCTAAAGCGGGTAGCATTGGCAGAGCAGTTCCCAATGGAGAATTGTCATTAATTGATGATAAAGGAAATATGGTTGAAACTCCAAATACGGAGGGAGAAATGTGTTATCGGGGTAAAAATGTAACTCTTGGCTATGCCTTGAAAAAAGAAGATTTAATGTTGGGTGATGAACGGCAAGGATTTATGAGAACGGGAGATCTTGCTTACCGGGATGAAGATGGTTGTTATTATATTGTAGGTCGTATGGGTAGATTTCTTAAGTTGTTTGGTATGCGTATCGGATTAGATGAATGTGAACAGATTATCAAAGCCAAGTATCCGGTTGAATGCGCTTGTGTGGGAACCGATGATAAAATGACCGTTTACATTGTTGATGGTCAATATGCCCAACAGATAAGGCAGGAATTAGTTGAAAAAACAAAAATAGTAGCCTCTGCGTTTGATATACAGATTATTGAATCAATACCCAAGAATGAGGCAGGAAAGATATTGTACAGTCAGTTAAATAATTATTAATTTTGTATGACAAATATAGAAAAATATAACAAAGCTTTTGTTGATGTGTTTGCAATAGATGTAACGGCATTAAATGATAATTTCTCAAAAGAAACAGTTGGAGAGTGGGATTCTGTACATCAATTGAGCATTGTTGCTAATATGGAAGAGTCTTTTGACGTTATGTTGGAGCCGGAGGATATCATGTCGTTTACTTCTTATCAGGCAGGTAAGGCGATTTTAGAAAAATACGACATAATATTTGAATTTTAACGGAATGCAGAAAAAGCGAGTTTTTATAAGCAGTGTGCAATCGGAGTTTGCGAAAGAACGGCAAATGCAGTTCGATTACTTGACTTCCGATGTTTTGCTGGGTAAGTTTTTCGAACCATTTATTTTCGAAAATATACCTGCAGCCAACTACTCGCCTGCCGTTGTTTTTCTAAATGAAGTTGAACAAAGCGACATTTATTTAGGAATTTTTGGAGAAAAATACGGTTATGAAGATGTCGAAGGAGTTTCACCAACCGAAAGAGAATATGATTTGGCTGTTAAATTGCACAAAACAAGATTAATTTATCTCAAAAATACAGCAAAACGGGATGAAAAAGAAAGTCGTCTGATACAAAAAATTGAAAAAGAAGTTATTCGAAAGTTATTTTCAAGTATCGACGAATTGAAAGGTGAAGTTTATGCATCATTGATTCGTTATTTGGAGGAAAAAAAAATTCTTCGTTTGCTTCCGTTCGATGCAGCTTTCAATCGTCAGGCAACTTTTGAAGATATTGACGAGAGGAAAGTTAAAAATTTTGCAGCTAAAGCACGAATAAAGCGCAATTTTCCGTTTGATGAAAATACAGATTATAAATTGGTTTTGTCGCATTTAAATTTGGTTTCCGGAGAAAGAATAACCAATACTGCTATTTTGCTTTTTGCTAAAAATCCGCAGAAGTTTTTGATTAATTCCTCTATAAAATGTTGTCAGTTTTATGGAAATAAGATAGAAAAACCAATACCTTCGTATCATATTTACGACGGTGATGTGTTTGAATTGGTCGACCAGGCGGTAAGCTTTGTAATGTCGCGCGTAAATGCCAGAGTGAGCGGCCGGGACAAAAGTGTGCTGGCAGATGTAGAGCTTGAACTTCCACTTCAGGCCGTAACAGAAGCGATTGTGAATGCTGTCTGCCATCGTGATTACACAAGCAATGCAAGCGTACAGGTAATGCTTTTCAAGAATCGGCTTGAGATTTGGAACCCGGGACAACTCCCATACGGTTTAACAGTAGAAATGCTGAAAACTCACCACAGTTCTCTGCCTGCAAATCCACTCTTAGCTCGTCCGATGTATCTGTATGGCTCTATCGAACAAGTTGGAACGGGTACGGAAATGATTGTAGAAAAATGCAAAGAATATGGTTTACCCGCCCCCAATTTTGAACAAAGTGAAATTTTCAAGCTTACTTTTTGGAGGAATGTAGTAGAAACAGAAGAAAATAACAGTTTCGGCAATATAGCAGTAGGTGGTCAAGTAGGTGGTCAAGCAGGTGGTCAAGCAGGTGATGCAATAGAAGACCTATTAACAGATAGACAAATAGAAATTTTTAATATAATAAAAAGTAATCCCTTTGTGAGTCGCAGAGAACTATCCGAACAAATGAATGTGAATGAATCTGCCATACAGAAACATTTAGATAATTTGAAAAAGAAAGGATTTATTGAACGAGAAGGAAAAACAACAGGTTACTGGAAAATTAAAAACGAACGGGGGTTGGGAAAATACGATATAACATTTTAATTAAAAGTATTATGGCAAGATGGGAAATTAAAAATGTTCGAATGGCTGGAGTAGCAGCTACTGTTCCGCATCGGATTGTCAAAACGGAAGATTTTGATTTTTTTACTTCGGAGGAGGCAGAAGTGTTTATTAATACTGTGGGAATTAAGACTCGTTATATAGCTCCTGATACCATTTGTGCCTCTGATCTTTGTTTTGCCGCAGCAGAAAAATTATTATCAGAATTAAACTGGAAACGGGAGAGTATAAGTCTGTTAATATTTGAATCGGTTACGGGCGATTATCGTACTCCTCCTACTTCTTGTATTTTGCAAGACAAGCTTGGGCTTTCGGAATCTTGTTTCACTATGGATATTCCGATGGGATGTTGTGGATACATGTATGCTATGACTGTTGCCGGAAATATGTTGTCGTCTGGCAATGCAAAACGGGCGTTGCTTTTGGTGGGCGATACTGCAATGAGGATGGGTTCGCTCCGAGACAAAAGCCGGGTACCGTTGTTTGGCGATTGCGGAACTGCTGTTGCATTGGAGTATGATCCTTATGCCAATGATATTGTGGTTGAATTTAATACTTTAGGGAAAGGATATGAAGCATTAATGACGCCTCATGGAGGATTTCGTCATCCCGCTATGCCGGAATCTTTTGAATATAAAGATTTTGGGAATGGTATTGTTCGTGCGCCCATTCATACCTTGATTAACGGAATGAATGTCTTTTCATTTGCCATATCTAAACCGGTTAAGTCTCTTGAGGCTTTTATGGCCGATTATGGAATAAAAAGAGACACTGATATTGATTATTTTTTGATTCATCAAGCCAATAAAATGATTGTGGATCGAATTGTAAAAAAATTGAATTTGAATCCGGATAAAGTACCCTATAATCTTGAACAATTTGGCAATTTAGGTGGAGCATCTATTCCTACATTGATGGTGACCAGATTAAGGGATATATTAATAACCAAAGAAACATCGTTGTTAATGTCTTCGTTTGGATTGGGCCTTACTTGGGGAACAATGTATATGAAGACACGGCCGATGGTAGTTTCTGATCTTGTGTGTTTGACTTGTTAGTTATTATAAAAATTATAAATTTAAATTATTATGTCTTTGTATAAAAGGTTAAACTATCTTTTTTCTCAAAAACCCTCATTACATATGATTATTCATCGTTTTACAGTTGAGATTTATGTTTTTTATTTGAGAAGTATAAGAAGAGTAGATTTGGGAGAAGATTGCACTGTTCATCGTCTTGCAAGATTTGATGGAGTAAATCCTCGTGGAATACATATTGGGGGTCGAGTGAGAATTTCGGCAGGAGTAGTTATCTTCTCGCATGACTATTATAGAAATAAGGGTAGTATAGATACATATATTGGTAATCAATGCAATATAGGGTATGGTGCAATAATATTACCAGGGGTTAAGATTGGCAACAATGTAATCGTGGGAGCCGGTTCTGTTATAACTAAAGATGTTCCCGATAATTGTATTGTGGCGGGAAATCCTGCTAAAATTGTCAAAAAAGATATTGAATTAGATGTACACGGAAGAATTATAAATTCGGGTATTAGTGTTAAACAATAGAATATAGGTATGAAAAGTAGTGTATTAGGTTTGTATTTCGAAGATTTTCAAATTGGAGAGGAAATAATGCATTCTCTTTCGAAAACGATATTTGAGAGTGATAATAATTTTTTCAGTTTGCTAACCATGAACCACCATCCTGCACATATAAATTTGGATTATGCAGAAAAAAGTCAACATGGTCAAATATTGGTGGTTGGTACTTTGGTGTTTTCTTTGGTAGTTGGTATGACGGTACCTGATATTAGCGGTAAAGCCATAGCAAATCTGGGGTACGCGGATATCAGGCATATAGCTCCCGTATTTTTAAATGATACATTATACGCCAAAACCAAAATATTGGATAAAAGAGAATCTGATTCAAAACCAGATAGAGGTATTGTATATGTGGAAACTACGGGATATAACCAAAGAGGAGAAGATGTAATTTCATTCAGAAGGAAAGTATTAATTAAGAGGCAATAAACCATGGAAACAAATTATTTAATGAGGAGCCTGATGTTTGTTCCTGCTCATAACAAAAAATTAATGGATAGTGCGACTCGTTCAGAAGCTGATGTTCTTTTATTAGATATCGAAGATTCTGTGCAACCTGCAGATAATAAGCAAGTGGCTCGTAGTAACATAATTAAATATATCTCAGAAGGAAAATTTCATGGAAGACAGATATTTCCCAGAGTAAATGACCGAGAAAGCGGGCATCTTCTCCAAGATGTATATCAACTCACAATCCCGGGTGTAGCAGGCTTCATGTATCCCAAAGCCAAAAGAGGGGATGATATATATTTTTTTGGGAAGCTATTAGAAACCATTGAATACGAAAAGGGATTACCTATAAGTACATTCAAAATAATTCCTTTGATCGAAACAACTGGGGCTGTAATGAATCTAAATGATATCTGCTCCATTTGTCCTAATAGAGTTGTAGCAGTTGCATTTGGATGTGAGGATTTTATTACCGATCTTAAAGGGCAAAACGATGGATCGGGACAAAGTATCTTTACACCCAGGTCATTAATAGCTATGGCTGCTCGCGCTAACAATATAATACCTATTGATACAGTTCATATCAAAGTGCATGACTTAGAAGATTTGGAAAGTAACCTGATCCTTTCAAAAAAGTTAGGATTTGAAGGAATGTTAGCTCTTAATCCCAAAGAGTTACCACTTATTCACAGATATTATTCCCCTTCAGAAACAGAGATAGCGTGGGCAAATGAAATGATACAACTTTTTGAAGAGGCTGTTAAAGTTGGGCAAGGAGTTGCTGTTAAAGATGGAAAATTTATTGGGCCGCCGTTTTTGGCTAAAGCCAAACTGATTTTAAAAAAAATAGAAATGATAAATAATACGTATAAGTAACATTATTAAAATGAAAAAACTTATCCTTTGCATATCTATTTTAGGTATGCTTGAGTTTGCTTGTGGAGACAAAGTGTTTCCAATCATGGAAAACGAATATACCATGAAGGAGTTGCAGAATGACATGAAAATTTTCGGTCGAGTAGGGTATGTAGGAACGGCAGCAGCCTTTGACTGGTCGGCAAGTGGATTTGAAATGAATGTCAATGCGGTGGGTGGTAAGTTCACTGTCAAGTATTCTTTCTCATACGCATCCTATTTCGTAGTATTCGTGGACAGAATCCAGATCGCCCGACCTCTGTTATCTGGCGCGAACAAAACCTTTGAATTCGACTTATCCTCCGGCGTTCACACGATTCGGATTGTGAAAGATTCGCCTATCAGTGTCACAATTGGATCCTTCAACTGTTTTAATTCTGTTTCCTTTGATGGCGAAATCTTGAACAAACCGGCAGATAAGGGTCTGCTGATTGAGTTTATGGGTGCTTCTACTACCTGTGGGGGTGGCGCGCTCGGCGTTTACAAGGATGGCGTGGGTGCTACTTTGTTTGAATGTACCGCAACTCAGGCCTTTCCTTATTTTATCTGTGAAGCGTTGAATGCGGATCATTCCTTTGTGTGCGTAAGCGGAACTGGATTTGTCCAAAAGAGTGGTACTACTGAAGGTAGCAAAAATTTGGTGGAGTTGTATCCCTATCTATCAGGTTTCCGCTCGACCACGGAGATGTATTCACCTTCCAGAGTTCCGGATGTCGTCATATTGGGGCCTATCACGATCGATCTCAGTCTTAGCAATATAGGTAGCTATCTTAGTACTATGACTAATTTCGTCAAAACCCTCCGCAGGGATTATGGTCCGGATACGAAAATAGTCTGGATCGGAAGAACTGGCCATGAGACAGGTCTTGCGGCTATGAATGAGATCATTTCATCTACCAAAGATCCGAACCTCTTTGCCATGACTCCACTGCTTCAATACGTCGGAAAAGGCTCTGGAGGAGCCTTCCCTGTCCATCCGAACGTTGAGGAACACAAGGCAATAGCCGAAGCAGTCACGGCATACTTGAGAGATACAGTTGGCATCAAAAATGATAGTAGCAATACTTCCAAAATAAATATTCCCAAAATACCTGGTCTTTCCCCTGTCGTAGTTTATACGCAGGCGGCTGCTATTGGTTTCAATAATGTTTTGGAATCTGCAAAAATTCCCATAGTTGATATTGCCAGAAGAGTGATTCTTTCAAAATTTATAAAAGAGGATGAGTCTATTTTGGTTTCTAAAGGAATGTATATAGTTACTGTTTTGAATGCAAAAGGAAATCAAAAAACAGTAAAATGTTTGGTTGGATAATAGGGGAGAAAATATGAAAAGCTTTGTTTTTTAATGGGAGCTTCTCTTACAATGTAGGGTAATGGATGGCTTGGAAATGCGTGCTGTTCGCTTGGCGTAATGTAGCAATTAATGGAGAAAATGTAATGAATGCTACTGTATCATACACGGGATATAAACTCTTATCTGATGGTAAAATGTGGAATAAAAAGCATTATACTTGATTCCAGTACAGAGATGCCCAAAATAACGCTGTGAGAAATTGAAATAAAAATGTATAATCGATATTCTGATTATAAATAAAAATAAAGTATAGATTAACAGTATGAGTTTAGACAATTTCATTAAAAAATTTGCATCTGAATTTGAAGAAACAGATGCTAATATTGTAAAAAGTGATACAATGTTTAAAGATCTGGAAGAATGGTCTTCCATGATTGTTTTGGGTGTTATGGGAATGGTTAACAAAGAGTACCAAGTGAGATTAAAAGCAGAAGATTTTCGCAATACATCTACTGTGGAAGAACTATTTAATCTTATTGTAGAACGTAAAAATGTATAATCCATTTTCTTTAACCGGAAAAACAATTTTGGTTACCGGTGCATCTTCCGGTATCGGGCGATCTATTGCGATTGAGTGTTCTAAAATGGGTGCGAATTTAGTTTTAACTGCTCGCAATGAGGACCGTTTGAAAGAAACATTGTTGCAAATGGTAGGCAAGGGACATTCAATTATCATTGCCGATTTGACCAATGAATATGATCGGGAACAATTAGTTGAACAATCTCCAAAACTCGATGGACTGGTAAATTGTGCAGGATTAATTAAAACAATGCTTTTTCAGTTTATTGATGCTGATTCTTTAGCAGAGGTCATGAATTTGAATTTTACTGCTCCAACTTTAATGTCTGCTCAACTGGTTGAAAATAAGAAATTGGCAAGAAACAGTTCGATTGTTTTTATCTCATCTATATCCGGTATTGTGTGTGTGGGAGGAGGAAATTCTTTGTATTCTGCCTCAAAAGGCGCAATTAACGGAATAATGAAGAATATGGCGCTTGATTTAGCACCCAAAGGTATTCGGGTAAATAGTGTCAATCCAGGAATGGTGGATACATCTATTTATGATAGAGGGGTAATTTCTACCGAGCAGTTGGAAGAAGACAAAAAGCGATATCCGTTAAAGCGTTACGGCAAACCGGAAGAAGTGGCGTATGTAGTAGTTTATTTGCTTTCCGATGCTGCTGCTTGGGTTACAGGCTCAAGTATTGTGATTGATGGAGGATATACTTTAAACTAAAATGTTTTTATGAAAGCATATATTAAAGCGATTTCGTATTATTTGCCGGAAAACATCTTAACAAATGAAATGTTAGTTGAGGAATTTCCCGAATGGAGCGTCGAAAAAATATCAAAAAAAATAGGTGTTAAAGAACGTCATATAGCGGGTGAGAACGAGACAGCAAAAGATATGGCAGTTAAAGCTGCATTCAAATTGTTAGAAGAATATTTGATTGAAAAAGATCAGATTGATTATCTTCTTTTCTGTACTCAAAGTCCGGATTATTATTTGCCAACGTCTGCCTGTTTGATTCAGCATGAGCTTGGACTATCAAAAAATATAGGAGCTTTGGATTTTAATCAAGGATGTTCAGGTTATGTGTATGGTCTCTCATTGGCTAAAGGTTTGATTTTGGGAAAGATCGCAAAAAATGTTTTGTTATTGACAGCAGACACTTATTCCAAGCATCTTCATTGTAAAGATAAAGGAAATCGAACGATATTCGGAGATGCCGCCACGGCAACACTTATCACAACGGAAGGAATTGCCGAAATTGGTGATTTTATGTTGGGAACAGATGGAGCAGGTGCAAATAACTTGATTGTAAAAACAGGAGGAATGCGCAATCAAGATAAAAAAAACGATTTGTGTTTTGACGAAAACAATAATCCTATTTCTTCCGATTATTTATATATGAATGGAAGTGAAATATTCAATTTTACGATAGATAATATTCCATCTTTAGTAAATAATATTCTTTGCAAAAACCAGATTGAACAATCGGATATCAGTCTCTTTGTGTTTCATCAAGCTAATAAGTATATTATTAGTTATTTACGAGATCTAATGGGTGTTGAAAAAGAGAAATGCTATATTAATATGGAGAATACAGGAAATACGGTCTCTTCTACTATACCTATAGCATTATATAATGCTCAAAAAGAAAATGGATTACAGGGCCATATTCTCATTGCAGGTTTTGGAGTTGGATATTCATGGGGAGGCTCTGTTCTAAATTATAGGTAAATGAAATTAGAAGTTTATAAAACAGAAGAAATAGGAAAAGCTGTATGGAATAAAATTGCAGATAGCTTTAATCAAGCTTTTGAAGGGCACGATACGACTGGGGAGGGCCTTTGTCGTACATATAAAGCCAATTCTTTTGGCTATTCATACCATGCTTACCTTCAAGATCATGATAAAATAATTGCATTCAATACTATTCGGCCTTCTTATTATCATCATAAAGGAGAAAGACTGCTGTTTGGTTTAAGTGGTTCTACTTTTGTTTTGAAAGAATACCGGAAAGATATTTTTATCCTTGCGGATATTTATGATGCCTTGATTGAATATTGTAAAAAAGAAGGAATGGTTGCATTTTTAGGTGTACCTAACAAAAACTCACATAAATATTTGACATCATTTCTATCTTTTAAGGATGTTTTTTCGTTATCTTATTATATTATGCCGGTAAAATTATCTAATATTCTTAAGACTAAAAATTTTATTTTAAATTTACTTTCTATAATATATTCTAAATTTGCTATTGGCATTAATCTGTTTTTGATACCTTTGATAAATAATAAAGAAAAAAACGATACCTATCGAATAGATGTAAATGATGATTATTTAGAAAAACGTTTTCAAGTTTCTTGCTATAAGAAAATACAAAAAGATAACAAGAAGGCTTGGTATAGTATAGTAAATGAGGATGGAATACGAACGGCTTATATAATGGATTTTAGGCAGGAAGAGAAAAAAACATTCCATGCTTTATTATATGCTGTTCGAACTATTTATAGAAGTGAAGATATAGATATTATTATGTATGTTGGCACTATGAATTTCAAGCAAATGTTATTAACCAAAATTCCACCAAAAATGGACCCCAAACGATTACCTTTTACATATTGTTTGCTTGATGAAAATAATGATAATAAATACAAAGGTATGAATAATAGTAAAAATTGGGATTTTGGATTATTGAATTTAGATGTACGATAATTATTGTAATATGAAGATCCTCACATTTGATATCGAAGATTGGTGGGCTTATGACTACTATAAAATAGGCCATAAATCAGACTGGTTGCCTCGTTTGGATAACTATTTGGCTAAGACGTTGGATTTATTGGACACTCGATCAATCCAAGCGACCTTTTTCATTTTGGGTGAACTTGCAAAAAGTTATCCGGAGGTTGTTACTCGTATTGCTTCACGAGGACATCATATCGGATGTCATTCGTTTTCTCATCAATTTTGGGGTGAGGCTATTCCACAAGAAGTAGCAGAAGATACCCGGATTGCATTAGATATCATAGAAAATATTGTCGGTAAAAAAGTGGATGCTTATCGTGCCCCTGCTTTTTCCATTACAGAAAAAAATAGCTGGATACTTTCTATTTTAGCTGAAAACGGAATAAAATACGATTGTTCTATTTTCCCATCTACACGTAGTTATGGCGGTTTTCCCAGCTATAAAACAAAATTGCCGTCCGTTATTCATGTCAATGGCGCTACGATCAAAGAGTTTCCTATTGCTACGGCAATGATATTGAAACATGAAATTGCATATTCCGGTGGAGGATATTTTAGGATGTTTCCTTATTGGAAGATAAAATCATTGATGCGGGATAATGATTATGTGATGACCTATTTTCATATTAAAGATTTTGATAAGGATCAGATACGGTTATATCACTCCTATAGAGGAGAGTCTGCGCCATCTCGATATATTAAGAACTACTATGGATTGAAAAATAATTTTACAAAATTTTGTAAATTAATTTCGGATTTTGAATTTGTAAGCGTAGAGCAAGCTGATAAAATGCTGGATTGGAGTGTGCAACCGCATGTTCATCTATAGTTGTAGAATGATGACTGTTACTCAAATTGTTAATTCAGTTTTTACTTCGAATACCTATATTTTGACCAACAATACTGCTCTAAATAATTGTTGGCTAATAGATATTGGAGACATAGACCCCATATTGGAAAGTTTACCTCCGGGGGGAGTAATTCAAGGCGTATTTCTTACGCATACTCATTACGATCATTTATATGGAATCAATCAATTAGTTTCTCATTTTCCTGAATGTATCGTTTATACTTCCATGCATGGAAAAGAGGGCTTGTTTTCAGATAAACTGAATTTTTCAAGATATCATGATGATCCTATTATATTTTCAGGTTCACATATTTGCGTTCTTAAAGAAGGTGATAATATAGAGTTATTTACCGGAATAAAATTGGATGTATTGGAAACTCCCGGACACGATCGAAGTTGTTTGACGTATTATACAGAGCAGGTTGTTTTTACCGGAGATTCTTTTATACCCGGATTAAAGGTGGTCACATCGTTCCCTAATAGCAATAAACAAGATGCGAAAGTGTCTGTACAAAAGATTTTGAGTGTAGCAGAGGGGCGTGATTTGTATCCGGGACACGGCGAAGTTTACAAAAATTTTCACTGTGATAAATTGATTTAAAGACTAGTTTCACCTTTAATCTTATTTTGATTTGGATTATTGAAGTGAAAGCGTTATTTTTGCATGCGATTTCTTTAGTGAAACTTTGATTTTTGATTGTGAAAAATGAAGTGAAATACTTTAATAGACTTGTTGATAATGTCTTAGAGAAATGGAAAAATGAAAATAGTCATAAGCCTATTTTATTACGTGGCGCAAGACAAATAGGAAAATCAGCGACAGTAAGAAATTTGGCAAAAAAATTTGATTATTTTCTTGAAATCAATTTTGAAGAAGATAAGGGAGCAAGGGATATGTTTGAAAATTCAAATCTTATGCCGCAACTGCTTTGCGAAAAATTGTATTCCATTTACGATGTGCCAATAATTGCGGGTAAAACTCTGGTGTTTTTCGACGAAATTCAAGCGTGTATTCCTGCCATTTCGTCTTTAAGGTTTTTTTATGAGAAAATGCCGGATTTGCACGTTATTGCTGCCGGATCGCTGCTTGAGTTTGCATTAGAAGAGTTGCCTTCTTTTGGAGTTGGTCGTATTCGTTCGTTATTTATGTATCCGTTTTCATTTGCCGAGTTTTTAGAGGCAAATGGTAATGTAGGACTTTTAACAGCAATAAACCGAGCAAACGCAGAAAATCCGGTGGACGAAGCAACACATATACGGGCGCTCTATTTTCTAAAACTTTTTATGTTAACAGGCGGAATGCCGGCTGTTGTAGCCAAATATGTGAATGAAAAAGATTTACGTCAATGTCAGCAAGCGCTCGACGATTTGATAATTTCTTTACGAGACGACTTTGCAAGATATAAAAAACGTATTCCTGCCATGCAAATTTCTGCCGCTTTCGATAGTGTGGTTCGGCAAGTAGGCGGCAAATTTGTTTATATTGACAAGGAACAGGTTTTTTCGGCTTTTCAGATAAAAAATTCAGTTGAGTTACTGATAATGGCGGGTTTGGTGATTCCCATTACACACACTTCTGCAAACGGCTTGCCGCTTGGGGCTGAAATAAATCCAAAGTTTCGTAAGCTCTTACTGTTAGATACAGGTGTTTTTCAACGCTTGCTTGGCATGCAACTTTCTGATATTCTGCTTAATGAAGATTTTGATGCGATAAATAAGGGTGGTATAGCCGAAATGTTTGCCGGATTGGAAATGTTAAAAGCGAGTTCCTGCTATGAACAGTATCGGTTGTTTTACTGGCAACGGGAAGAAAAGAATGCCCGAGCCGAAGTTGATTTTGTAGTGCAGCAGGATATGGATATTGTTCCAATAGAAGTAAAATCGGGCAAACAAGGCAAAATGCAAAGTATGTATTTGTTTATGAAAGAAAAAAACTCAAAAATCGGTATACGCACTTCGCTTGAAAATTTCGCAATGTACGATAAAATCAACGTTATTCCGCTGTATGCGATAGGCAAAGGTATACAAATAAAATATTAAATATGTATCGATCTTTTTTCAAATATTTTATCGACTTTACAGCAGCATTGTTGGGTTTTATAGTTATTTCCCCTATTTTTGTGTTGGTTATGATTTGTTTGCTTATTGCCAATTCCGGCAAGCCCTTCTTTTTTCAATCCCGTCCCGGTAAAAATGCCCGGATATTTAGGGTAATAAAATTCAAAACCATGAATGATAAGGAAGATAAGGAAGGTAATTTGTTGCCGGATGCCGCACGTTTGACGCCGGTAGGTAAGTTTGTACGTATGATTTCATTGGATGAAATACCTCAACTTATCAATGTGCTAAAAGGAGATATGAGTCTGGTAGGTCCGCGTCCGTTGATGCCCAAATATGTGCCGCTTTACTCTCCGGAACAATTTCGCAGGCATGAAGTTCGACCTGGGATAACCGGTTGGGCACAAATCAATGGTAGAAATAATATTTCATGGAAACAAAAATTTGAATATGATGTTTGGTATGTTGATCATCTCTCGTTTGCATTGGATGTAAAGATCTTTTTTTTAACGATAAAAAAAGTTTTTGTACGCGAAGGCATATCGAAAGAAGGAATGGCGACTACTGATCCTTTTGATGGTACGAATTAATATTTAGAAAATATATGGATAAACGTATTTGGCTTTCTCTCGCCCACATGGGTGGCTATGAACAAGACTTCATTAAAGAAGCCTTCGATACTAATTGGGTTGTACCCTTAGGCCCTAATGTAGATGCATTTGAGCAATCCCTCGCAACATATATCGGTAAAGAACGGCATGTTATTGCCTTAAGCGCCGGAACGGCAGCCATTCATCTCGGACTGATTTTATTAGGTGTACAACCGGGCGACGAAGTGATCTGTCAAAGCTTTACTTTTTCGGCTTCTGCCAATCCGATTGCTTATCTGGGGGCGAAGCCTGTTTTTGTAGATAGTGAAGCTGACACATGGAATATGGATCCGGTATTGATGGAAGAAGCCATTCAAGACCGACTGCATAAAACAGGCAAACTACCGAAAGCGATCATTCCTGTTCATTTGTATGGAATGCCGGCTAAGATAGAGGCAATAATGCAGATTGCTAATCGTTATGGAATTCCTGTTTTAGAAGATGCGGCTGAAGCATTGAGTTCTTCGTATAAAGGACAAAAATGTGGAACTTTTGGTGATTTTGCTTGTCTGTCTTTTAACGGAAATAAAATTATCACTACTTCCGGCGGCGGGGCTTTAGTGTGCAGAACAGAGGAACAGGCTAAACGAGCTATGTTTTACGCTACACAGGCGAGAGATGCTGCTCCACATTACCAACATTCGCATATTGGTTATAATTACCGTATGAGTAATATTTCTGCCGGTATTGGTTGCGGCCAAATGATGGTTTTGCCGCAACGGGTAGAACAACGAAGAAAAAATAATCAATATTACAGGGAGCATTTGACCGGTATGGAGGGAATTAGTTTTCAAACCGAACCTTCTGCAGATTTTTATTCCAATTATTGGTTAACATCTATCATCATAGATCCTGAGAAGACAAAAGGGATTACCCGCGAAGATATTCGTTTGGCATTAAATGAAGCTAATATCGAATCACGCCCTTTGTGGAAACCGATGCACTTGCAACCGGTTTTCAGCGATTGTCCATATTATGGAAATGGAACAAGTGATATATTGTTTGAAAACGGATTATGCTTGCCGTCCGGTTCCATCTTGACGGAGGAGGAATTGGCACGAGTTGTCGACATTCTGCAACGTTGTTTAAAATAATGTTTCAGACGATGAAACATTGTCAACCAATGAATATTTTGTAACTTTGCAGCAGATTCAATTTTCTCTTGGTATTAGTGTTTTTGGGGAATATAAGAGATTCAAATCCCTTTTCGCTTATCTTATGGAGCTGTCCAAAACCCGAAATTTCACGTTGATAATTGATGAATTTCAAGAGTTTAGAAAAATAAATCCGTCTGTTTTCAGTGAAATGCAAAATGTCTGGGATTCTAATAAAAATGATTCTAAAATGAATCTTGTGATTTGCGGCTCTATTTATTCGATGATGAAACGGATTTTTGAAAGTTACAAAGAACCTTTATTCGGACGGTCAATTGATTGATAATAATGCAACGACTAAAAAGAAAATCTTCGATTATATTTTTTCTGAAGGGTCGTTTTTTCTAAAAGAAGGACGCGATGTATTAATAGAGGAGTTTGGCAATTATTATTGATATTTATTTGGTTATAGAAGATGGAACGCACGCCTGAAATAAAAAAATTCATAGAAGATCATCAGGAATTATTCTGGTATTCTCCTCCTCCTAAGAGTGAAACGGTAACCGATGAACTGTTGGTGGAGACAATATTGAATTATGGGCAATTGAACGATATTCGAAAACTATTTAATATAGTAGGGCAAAAGAATGTGGCAGCAATTTTTTTTGATGAGATAAAGAAAAGTGAACGTAGAAGAAATAACTACAATGAGTTAACTGCAAATTATTTTACCTTATTTTTTAATCGTTATGCACATTGAGATTTTATTGGATAAGCAAACAGCATTATTGCCTTTTATTTCCCAATTCAAACGAAGTTTTTATTTGGTTGGAGGTACAGCCATTGCTCTGCATATCGGTCATCGAAAATCAATCGACTTTGACCTTTTCTCTTTTTCAAAATTGAATAAGGTGAAAATTAAGCATGCTGTTTCGAATGTAAAATATAATAAACACTTGATAGGAGAAGATGTTGATCAAATACATTTTATTTTAAATGAAGTGAAAGTGACCTTTTTTAATTATCCGT
>Ga0123354_10000539_pt1 | contig 38798 bp, 27 predicted proteins | sample TergutLab28metaG_2_FD_97872 | JGI IMG/M metagenome (GOLD analysis project Ga0123354, IMG submission 97872) | Labiotermes labralis P4 segment gut microbial communities from Petit-Saut dam, French Guiana - Lab288 P4 | ecosystem: Host-associated > Arthropoda: Insects > Digestive system > Gut ... | reverse complement strand
AATTCTTATTTTATACTTATATGTCTTACTTTGTAATTGTATTTCTTACTTATACTTATATATCTTATTTTGTAATTGTATTTCTTATTTTCTAATTTTATTTCCTATTCTGTAACTGTAACTGTGTAATACTTGACAAGTTCAATATCCAGCCTTGTATGGATCTGATGAACGCACAATAAATACAGTACAATACAATACAATACAAAAGTGTTGATTGTTAGCACTCAGAAGTTACTGTGATTACTGCATAAGTGACTTTTTAATACACCTTTATTTTTATGGGTTTTGTGAAAAATGTCTTGTGTCCAGTGTTGCAAGGTCCTTCTAAGAGAGAATCATATAAGAAGCATATATGCAGAACATCTGGAGAAGCAGTGTGGAACCTATAACATAATCTTTGTAGTATAGTATAATATAGTTCTTACTGCATGCTTCCAGGATACTGTCTGATGTTCTGAATTGCAGAAAAGGGTTTAGGTTTCCCCACCATACCATATTTTGTTGCGGTTTCTGATAACATGACACTTAAACCATGTTTGGCTAGGCCAGGTTAGGTCAGGTTGTACCAAGGCTGCAGGAAGAACTCCCTTGGATGGTGAGGACGATGGAAGTTGATATGTCCTGCCCATGTATTTTTTTTTCTTTTTGTGCTGTGTCATTACCCCGAGGATGGGTTCAATAGGTTGTCCTGAAACTTCAGTAAGAAATTACCACCACTTGCTGCATAGTAACCCAGAAGTGCGCAGTTCTTAACACTTCACACCACTTGCAATTTGTTTAAAAATGTTTCACTAACAGTATAATTTGGTAGCAGCCATACTTGAAATACAATATTTTCACAGTCAGATATGTGTATATGTACACACATTCTTCACAGTATAGAGATGCTGGTTGGGCAGAAGAAGTAAAAAACATGGGACAGTATCAAATGCCCCATGCCAAGGAAATCTTTGCACATGCCATTTTGGGCACATATGCCATAGTTTTGTCAGTCCTGATCTAGAGTATGTACAATTCCTGCGGCTGGAGTCTCTGGGCAATCCACGCGTAAAGGCTGAGTATCTCTTTAGGAAGATATGCTGCTGTTTCCAAGCCAAAGTATATAGTATCTTGGCCTGTGTTTACAAAATTCAAATGAATGCTAGACTAGAGAAATATATCAGTATTTTTTCTGATAGTCATGTGGCTCTGAGAGCTCTTCAGGCTGCTGAAAGAACATCTCAATTAGTATGGCAGGTCCAAAGGGCACTGAATGACATTTCCAGCCACCATTCTGTGGACTTCTTTGGGTCTCCATACAGTCTGGGATACATGGAAGTGAAATTGCCAATGAGCTTGCAAAGGAAGGAACTTCATGAGTTTGTTGGACCAGAATTTGCCTTGGGGGGGGTCTCAAGGCAGAATAGAAAGTAAAAGATTAGGTGTTGTCCTAATAACCAGCACATGACATTGTGTCTACCAGCACTTAGAGACAGGCTCGAGAATTGATCTTGGGCCCTAGTCCTGCAGCTAAGACTAGGCTAATGTCCTTTAATAGGATGCAATCCAGTATAGTTATGGACCTTCTCATTAGACATAACATCCTGAGAAGACATCTCTATGTAATGGGGCTGACTGACAGTCCCTTGTGCAGGAGGTGTGGAGCAGAGGAGGAAACCTCACTTCATATTTTGTGTGAGTGTGAGCCTCTGGTAACTAGCAGACATACTTAGCTGGGCTCCTTTTTCTTGGACCCTGAGGATGTTAAAAGTCTAAGCCTTAGGACAGTCGAGAACTTCATTCAAGAAACAGGGCTCCCATGACTTGGACATCAGTTTAAACAGCATAAAGGGACATGCAAAGGCCTGTGTGCATCAAGACTAGAAAAAGGGCCCGAATCCATTATTTATTCCATTCCATGTGCTGTCACTGCCCAGAAGATCTGATAGCTTGTTGTTTCAAACATGATTCATAGATTCACTTTTCATTTGTTTAAAACAATTATGAATGTATATACAAGTAGTATCTTGAATAGTTGTTTTAAAATTTTTAGAGAAATGAGGATATGAGAACTAATTTTGTACAATCTCTTTATTTTGTAAGTTTGTATAAATGTAGTTTAGGGATTCGCTGATAGCTTTTTTTAAGTACAAGAATAATACTGGAAAAAAATTGTACTTAAATTTCTGTAGCATGCATGTATGTGATGTCATCTAGCACAACATTTATTGAACAACCCTGCTACTTACTAGATCGGACACAAAATTAATGTAAAGGAGATTGAATGTGTGTAACAAAACCTGCCACTAGATTTGTATTTGTTTGGTAAATGTAGAACTAGGTTCATGTTTGATGAGAAAATATTTTAAGTTTTTTAATGCACAGGAGCATTTGTAATTGTACTAAGGAAGTTAAAATAAAACTGGTAAATAGTAGAGTTACATCAAAATATTTTCCAAGCAAAATAAACCTAATAGAATAATCAGCTATGATATTGTAAATATGTATCTAGTAGGGTTATACATGTGAGTGAGTTTCAACAACACAGCAGTTTTAATTTACTTCATAGGATACAATGTTAAAGTACTGTGAAAGTAATATTGAGTTTATGGTTGGTAAACAGGAAAGGATCTCACGTGGGTAAACTGATTAGACAGTTGTTAAAACCAGCATTCACCTTATAGGTTATTGTTACTGTGTGCCCAGTACTGGCCAGGCACACCATCCACACAATGAGGGAGGAGCAACGGGATTGGAAGTTTTTTGTGAGAGCAGATACTCTTCTGCAAGGATCGGTGTTTGTGGTGGGAAGCTGTCCTGAACTGGGGAAATGGAACAGCGCTGGTGCTGTGGAGCTCACCAGTGAAGGGTAAAGCTTTTCATTGTGTAGAGGTTTTGCTGTCCTTAAATCTGTACAGTTGCCTGTTTGAATCCTGTAACATGTAACAGGGGTAACAACACTTATCCTGGTATGCATAATGAGATAGCTCTTTATTTTATTTTGTTTTGTTATGTCTCCTGCATGTTCTGATCCTACTGGTCACCTTCAGGTAGAAGCCATTAGTGAATACAAATATCAGTTGTAAGCCATACATTCCATAGTATACATCATTATTATAAAATTGATGTAGTATAATCTGTTTAAAATCCATGTAATTTCAAGTAGAAGTTGAGTGATTTCAGGTTTCTGAAGCTGTGTAAATGAGGTATTTGCTCTTCTGTGATGTTATGCAGTGTAGATTGGTGGTTACCGACATTTTGGGTTTACCTATTGGTCTCATGGATCAAGGGACTGATAGGTTTTTCGAAATGTCGCTAACTATCTACCAGTCTATGCTGTGAAACATCCCAGAAAAGAGAAGATCTCATATAGAAGTTGTTATCACATATCTTTTTATATTACCTCATATAGTTCTGCCTGTTTATTTACAGAGTTTTCTTAATATATTATTATTATTATTATTATTATTTGCTTTCTTTGTAAGAATTTTAATAGGTTCCTAGTGAAATTTATTATATTTCATTACTTGTTATTACATGCTGGTGTTTGGTACTAAGAATACTTAAATCTTTGTCATCAGTCCTTCAGTACTTACCTGAATTGATACCTGGTGGCAAATTCAGACATTTTGGACATTCTGTAATTTTTGTTGTGTGTGTACTGGTATATCAAGCATGCGACTGTCAGTGGCTTTTCATCTGTTTTTGGATCTTCTGTCATGTTTCTGCTTTGAATCACCAACATTAGCAGTTATTCCAGTACATCAATTTATGCAGCGAATGGTTTTATGTGTTTTTTATAGTGTTTTTGGTGACAGAATGGTAAACATGGGTGTGTGGTTGCTTTGATTGTCAGAACTGAACCAACATGATTTTTCGTTGTTGGGCATGTTACACGATAAAGTGACGATCTGAAAGACAAGCATTAAGGATATAGTGTCTTCATTTTCAGTAGCACAATACTGACTGCAATGAACAATGTGTGTTTTGGATGTGATGTATGTGAACCGGAGGAGTCTGTCCTTAAATATGGTGGGTTGAAACTTAATATTGACTGCAGACACTGAATGAAAATGTTCCAACATGTTCTTTAGATGTGAAGAATATAAACCCAATTTTTTAACTGCAATACATAGGATTGCATCCTATGGACCCTGACTCACAGCAAATTGAAAGAATAGTGGGAAATGAACAGTGATATAGGTCAGGTAAAATAATGGCTCTATAATAGCATATTTTATATAAATGTAGGAAAGTTCATATGTGACTTCTTTTAGTATCAATGTTATGTTGTACTTGTCTGTTGATCTGTTTTCATCTAGCTGCTCTTGTACAGAAAGAGTTAAAAACACCCACATTATTTTGCAGGAATTAGGATTCTGTTTGGGCTGTGTAAGGGTGTGTGATGTCCATTGTAGACGACATGCTATTGTTTTTTTTTCTTCACATTTTTGTTCATTGTCCCAGGTTTTATGTACATACATCTCAAGACTTTTTAATGTTTGTGTTCTAGTTTGTAATTTGTTTTGTATTGTTTCCTCTGTTTTCCCCATATGTTACATGTTTTTCATCATATATGCAAATTGTAAGAATTTTTGGTGTTTGAAATTTGATATTTTCACTGTGGTGCGAGATTTAGAATGTGGTCTGGTTTATAGGACTTTGTAGTGTTGTGAGTGTGGACAGAAGTAACCCACAGTTCCCATCTCCACTATCACCCTGAAATGGAGGCAGAAAATTCTTCCAACATGTGTGATTTTAGGCTTCTGCCATGAAGTAGTTGAGAACTGCACACTACTGGGCTATTACACAACAAGTAGTGGTAATTCCTGACCAACATTTTGGGACAACATATCTGTCCCTTCTCCAAGCTCTTCTTGTCTTGACCCTTGAAGAAGAGACTGTTTGGTTCTGATACATCTGTATCGAATTACCACTACTGGCTGCATGATAGCCCAGAAGAGCATAATTCTCTTCTCTTCTTCTTCCAAAATGCCTGAAACTCTTGACCCTTGAAGATGGGATCATTGTGTTGTCCCGAAACATCAGTAAGAAATTACCACTGCTTGCTGCATAATAGCCCGAATAGTGTAATTCTCTTCTCTTCTTCCAAATGGCTGTAAATGACAATGCAACAAACAGTATCACAAACCAGAGTAATAAGATCTAAATTATCCTTACATTAGTATCTGGTCCCTAATCTGCATTATTTGTAACTCCTGTCTTAAATGTTCATTGTAATCTTTGTGTCATATAGGGAAGGCATATGGTCAAGAGTCATCTGTATACCAAGGGGTTGTGATGTCATGTTCCGTTACTTTGTGGGTGTAGTTTTCCAGCCAGATGAAGAGAAAGTTACTTCAAGACACGTGATTGTCCGATGGTGGGAAACCAACTTAAATCCACGCTTTATACATGAAGGCGGTATGTGTCTGATGATCCCTTACATTTTTGGTACTTTTGTATGTAGACATATAATGAAAGAACATCTTTGGTGTTTGTTTCAGCTGTTTCAAATAACGATCAAGATGTAGAACCAGACATCTTTGGCCTGTATGGTGGCAGCAAGATGATTGACCGAGGGTGGCTCACTTCAGAAACAGTGGTTCAATTTAAGCTGTTTGGGGATTCTGTGCAGCTGTGGAAACACAAATATAAAGGACGACAGGTACAGTGTATGCATTTTTTTAATTGCAGTCATGGAGAGGGTTTTACAGGGGACAGTTTGTTGAGGCACTGTGCTACAGGCCAGAAAGGTGTGAGGTCATTGGGATTTTTCATTGACTTAATCTTTATGGCCACACTGTGGTCCTGGGGGTTTGCTGAGCTTCTAATGGAAACAAGTACCAGGAGTATCTCCTGGGGGATGAAGGTAGCCGGTGCACAGGGCCGATAACCTTACCACCATCATTTGCTGAATGTCTAGAAATTCTCAGGGCCTCAATCTCCTGGAGCCCTAAGAGTCTGCTAAGGCCTGTATTGAGATACCTTATAGCTTATAGCAGTCATGGAGACCTCTCAGATTTAAAGAGCTTCCATGTAGTAATGCAAATATGAGAGACCCATTTAAATTACCTTTTATTTTTTTCTTCAGTTTATGTTTTTTCTTTCATTCAGATATCTGTGTGATCTGTCTGATTAGTATATAACAACTTATTTCCATTCCTATGGGAAAGTGCTGTGCTATTGGACGTATTAAAAAAGTCTTCTCTGTAGCATGGAAATAGATCAGTACCCATGTCTTTGATCTTGTGTGAGATATCTTTACATGGCATGTCCTTATGTCACAACAAAGTGTTAGTTTTTTAGGATACGATAATTTTGAGATAAATATGTAACATGATATGCTTAAATCCGTTTGTTTTTCTCCAAAAATTTTATATTTGGATGTCTTGTATTTCAGGTTCATATAAAATTCACGCCTCTGTTGCTGTCAAAGGGAAAGGTACAGTGTATACCTGCAACAGACATCTTTGAGGAGAGTACGGATACACAGGATGTTACTGAGGAGGCCGACAGATGGTCAGTCACAGAGATTGCTGTGAGTGTTTCATTTGGAAGTCTGATATTTAAAATGGCCACATTGTAATGCTGTTGACCAATTCTATATGATGGATTTCATGAACGTGTTCACGCAAATGCAAGACAAGGTTTTTTCCTTCAATTTGGTGCTTAAATATGTGAGCCCATCATAAATTCACATGTGAAGCGCCAAACCAAACTGCACCAAAACGGATTGCTGTAAACCAGACCACGCAGAACCAAACCAAGGCCTGCTTTGCCATATCTTCAGCTGTAGACAAAAGAGGGAACAGGATGACTACAGGTACCTGACACAGTCTTCTTCCTATGGACTGGGTGTGTCATCTGATCTTTTAAAAAAGCAAGATGTTTCAGAAGCCATCTCTGTTGCCATCTTCAGGCAAAAAAGTACCTAACCTGTTCGGACCCCTTAGGTTGAGCTGTTCTCAGTCACTGGACCCTATTGCAACAATAACATGTTAAGGCATTCACCTGAGAGCAGATCTAGTCCAAGAGTAGTGACAAGAAAATGGCTATTGACATGTTAAAAATTAACTACAAAACTCAAAAATAAAACCTCGAACAATCCACAAATTAACCCTTTCGCGTTGGGATTTAAATGACCAGTGGGCCTTCATGTATGACATTCTTTTCGGTAGACATTTAAATTTTTGTAATGGTCGGAAAAAATGTTAATATTATATGAACCGAACAAGACTACTAAGACCATTGAATAGTAGCCCTCTTGTGAAACTTATAGTTGCTTAGTAATTAAGAAATTCTGAGCATATATAATACTAAATTTGAACAACATTAAATTCTGAGCAGTTTATAGAACACGGACTTGTTAGCATACTCACAGCAGCAGATTAATTTTCAGCATAGAAAATTGTAATACCAGTTATTTTTTCTTCTGTTGGAAGGGTGGAAATGACAAAAAAGTGCTTTGTGTCTTTATGCAGTTTCACCTCCCAATTCTTCCAGCCTACACTTCAGCTATTATTATCACTTTTTAAAGTATGTAAAATTCTTGAAACTGAAGCTTTTTAAAATCTTTCCAAGTTTCAGATAGTTTGATGTAGAATATTTCTTATAAGGGCCGCATGGAAAAGGGGTATTGAAAATTTCATTGGGAATCTCTTTTAGATGAAAATGTGTACATATGATACCTGACAGTTAACGGCAACCAACATACATTTTGTGAGTGAATAACATGCACACTCAGTGAGTTGTGAACTCCCTTCTGTTTAATGCAGATGCTCCCTAACTTATTGACAGGTTTTTCTTCTGGTAAGAGGTAATGGTAACCCCATGACATTCCTATGTTGGCACAGAGGTTAGGTGGAGATCTATCTTCAACCCATTTAGAAAAATGGCACTAGGAGGGTTGGGTGGTCAGCACCATGCCCCATCTGCTTTACACCCAGGAAGACCAGTACCCATTGTACAAGAGGCTGGGTAGGTTTTGGGGCCGGTTTGGACAGGCATGGAAAATCTTGTTCCGACTGATATTCAATCCTCGGACTGTCGAGCCTGTGATGATTACTGTATTGTATGGGCTGTCTTCTGTTCTGATAACCAGGTCATAAGTTGACACCATAATGTGATACATTGAATGCGTGCTAGTGAACTAACAAAATGTAAGCATGTATCGGGCACCAAAATACACTATTGTATGCAGCAAGGGGGGAAAATGATGACAACCAAATGTAAGAGATCAGGTATAACGTTGACTAATCAGTGAATCGTGGAACTTACCGATCGTACCATTTTCAGGAGTACAGGGGTGCTGATAAGTCCTTAGCCCGACCAGGACGGAAACAAGCTAATATTTCTGTCAGAATGCCGTGAATTTCCTTTGGCGCCTTGCCTTGCAGGAAAAAACTTAATGACAGCTCATGTCTCGATGTTGTTGAAATCGCGCGCATCACTGACATGCTTCTGAGCTTGTTTCCTTCCTGGTCGGGCTAAGGACTTATCAGCACCCTGGTATGAGTGGTAGTAAGTCGACAGTGTCGTAAGTCAAGGAGCATTAGTGTACACACACTTACATTTTGGGAAATCTTGCGGATGCAGTGACTATTGGTCCTGAGTCGACTTACTTAAACAGGCCATAATAATGTGGACTCTGTTGCACTAACACTTTCAACTTTTGCACACTCTTAGTTGAAATTTGTTATGGTGGGGTCAGTATTTTAATGTTACTGCTCATAATTTCATGAAATATTTTGATTTGTGTTTTTGAATTCTTGTATGCTTCTACTTTCTCTTGCCACATTTGTGGCTTATTTCAGTGACATTTTACTGGTTCATCTTCAACATGTAGGTGATGAATGAGACTGAGTGGGAATTCCGCAGGCAGGAGCAGTTTGGACGGGCTTACAGTCATGATGACTGCATGGTCTTCAGTGTGAGCATGCATTGTATTGAGTCTGTGGTGAGTATCAACATGCAGTGAAGTTGCAACATATTTGTAATTCATCTTTCAGTGATGTCTGTGTGTGCATTTGTCCTGAGTAGCAGTTTCAGAATTACAGGGTGTGTATTAAGTACAAACTACAGCATTTATCGTATGCACTAATTAAGTGTATTTGTTATACTGGAAAACCCTCTCATGCAGCATGCATCTGTACTTGGAAAAGCTGGTAGTTTTGCAACTGTACAAGATATAGCTTTTTATGTAAACTGAAAGTTTACTTCTCTGTTCATAAGAGGTTTGAAAGTTTACTTCTATGTTCATAAGTGGTTGTGACTGGACTTTCCTGAAGTAGCAGTCCATTCCACTCCTCATCCCATGTCTGAAAAATTCGTTTTGGTGTTAATCTCCCATCTGTGCCTGTATATTTTGAGTTATCTTTTCTCCTTTGATTTTCTAACCAATTTCTATATGTACTTTCTAATCTGCTGTATACATGCTGCTTGCCCTCCCAATCTAATCCTCCATGATTTGATCACTCAAATAATATTTTGTGGAGGGCTGCCATTATGAAGCTGTTTATTATTTAATTTTAATCAGTGTTTTGTTGCTTCCTTTTTTTTGTATGCATATAGTCATCTGTAACAGTTTGCCCTCCCACAACTGTAATCTTTGTACTTCTCTGCATGTGAGAGACAAATTTTCACACATTACAGAACATCAGATAAAATTGTACTTCTCTTCCCCAGCCCCATGTTTGTGGGTGCACTAGGAGCTACTGTGAACTGAGTACTGTTACAGCATAAGAAGGATTCTGTAAGTTTGTTTCATTAGTTACCTGATTTCAGGATGGTAGATCTCATGCAGATGTTGATGCTGTGTACTGTTTCGTTATGAACTTTAGCTGGTGTTATCCATACAACAATTGTTTTATTCCTGCTTTAAGATCTTGTAAGCTGTTTCTATTCCCGTAATGGTGCTACGGATCTGCCAGTTTAATTCTTGGTTTTCTTTATGGCAGGGACAAGCCTTTTGTTGCGTAGGAACCGTGGAAATTTGAAGAATTTGCTGTGAGATAAGGCTACAACTTTGCTTTTTGTGTCAGGTGCAACTTTTGTATTTTTTCCCATCAGTTATTCATCTTACTATCATCCATGGTTGCAGAGTTATATATTTCTAGTCTTGTTATAAATTAGAAGTAGGAAATGTCTGAGCTATAGCTGTCTTCCTGCTTAACTCTTTGGTGCCAGAAATAAATGCCTTCTGTGATCTGCAAGACAGGAATTGAAATAAGGGTGGCCATACTTAGTTTAGGTCTGGAATTTTGAGCATCACATTGTGCATTACAAGTGTATAACAATGGCCACCAACAGGTCAGTGGTTGCACTGTGTTGAGTAGTAATTACAGCATGGCGTAGTCTTAGGTACAGATGTAGTTAAAATGCAAGTGTTTTATTTTAATAGAAGATATCCTGTTTTGCCTTAATTGTCAAAATAAAATCAACTGATTTATTCCATCAAAACACAACAACATATACAATCATCAGCATCCTAGTAGGGCTACCTGTTGTGGTCCCTTCCTAGACCATCCTCAGGCCAACATTTATCTGTAAAAAGTAGTATCAGTACCTTTTACAGATAAATGGACTGAAACATGTAGCCATTCTAGGAAGCTTATGATTGTCTATGTTGTGTTTTGTGGAATAAATCAGTTGATTTTATTTTACAGGTGTTTTAGATATATTTTTGTAATGAGTCATTCATCTGGTTTGTTCACTGTATGATGATCATGTGGTTCATTCAGTGAGTGAAAGGTGTGTGTGTCCTTTGCAGGCATACATGGTGGATTACTATATGTACAGTTCACATATCACTGGAAATGACCCTCCTTCACATATTGGGTCCAGTTACATATTGCCCAGTATGATGGCCAGCAGTGAGGGGCAGGCCATTGTTCCAATCACCAGCAGCAAACATCGTCCTATTGGTCAACTACAATGTTAGTGTTACAGCTGTTCTTTCTTCCTTAAATATTTCATTCCCTTCCCCCCCCCCCCCCCCCCCTCCCCCTTTTTTTTTTCTCTTAAATTTTTTTTCCCTCCCCCCCCCCCCCCCCCATTACTTTCTTTGGTTTCTGAGGAAAAAATTCTGAATAGATAAATAGAATTTAACTGCACCGGCATGTTCAGATTTTTTTAGTATTACATGTTTTGTCATTGTTTTCATACCACTATTTTTGTAGATATTTAAATTCTATAATGGAGCTATAAACAAGTCTTTGGTAATATACCAGTGGTACTATATAGTGAGTATCTTTTGCAAATTTTTCAATACTAAGTTCCATTATGCCAAAGTTAAAATGTGACTGCAAGCCATGTTAGAATCCCCCATTCCCAGTTCATAAACTGTTACCCCAAGTCAGTGCAGTTGCCAGTATTGTAGTACTACCAGGACATATGCACTCTTCTGTTCACAGATATTGAAGTTGAATAAACCTGTAGAAATAACTCCATAGTTGTATTGGGTAATTGTGATTGTTGTACAGAGTGTTTTGTATGTTTTGTTGACAGGTGACTACTTGATTGTGCGCCCCATCACTGGTTATGAGTGCGACATGAGTATGTCTTGTAGTCGAATATGGAAGAAAACATGGCAAGGGCTTGATGTGGGACACCGTGGCCTTGGAACATCCTTTAAGCTGGAGGTAGCAGAGTAAGTATTAGCTTTCGTCCATATTGGTCAGAATAAGGGTATGAAGTGGGAAGGAAACATTTGTTGAGTTACAGCTATCAAGTTTAGTTGTGCAACTTTCGTCCATACTACTTGGATTAGTGCTTATGTAAGAGTTACCACCCAAGCATGTCTTTCTGTAAAATGTCATTCTAATTTTTTACTTTTTATGACAAGTAGCATCTTTCGTACTTGATCTGTCAAACTCTTTTACCGTGTTGAGATTTAATGACAATAATCATTGAATTTCTTAGTTCTCAATTATTGTAATGTAACCTTTCCTTATGCCAAGATATATAATTAATTCACAGTCATTATTAGGTCCATTAAAATTACATCTTGACATACCATATTTATCTGAACGCAGGAGGGCTCTAATCTAAGATGACCCCCCCCCCAAATAAAACACATCTGCCAAGGGAAAATGTATTTATCCAAATCTGAGGCAAACCCCCGAAAATAAAACATCTGCTAAGAAGAAACATTTTGCTGGTAATTTCATACACTTGATATGTAAAGCATGTCACATTCTGCGTACCTTTACCAATCTGTGTCACCATCTCAATCTTGATAATCGGTGCCTTCATCTTCCTTTCACACACTCCTAACATTCCTATCTTCTTCACTGTTATTCCACAACATATTTTCATCAGTCTCATCTACTGCACTGAATATACAGCACTTCTTAAAACCCTTTACAGTCACTTCTGGTGATACGCACTGCCATGCTGTTATGATCCACATTGACTAGAACAATACATTGATATTTCTTGGTTTATAAACTTACTTTATCCCATGAAGTTGCACAATTATCTCCACAGATGATGTGAGTGGTGTTAAGAATTGTAAATACATGTGTTCAGGATTTTTGTGTTGTGTCTATGGTATGATCAGTCTGAGTTCGTAGCTCTTTGTGTGGTTTTTAATTTCTTAATTGGTTTAGGTTTAATTTTTGAGTCTGGTAGTTAATTTTTAATTTTTCAGTAGCCATTTTCCTGTTACAGCCTTTGGACTAGATATGTTCTGAGGTGCCTGTTTTAACAAGTAACTTTGTATGGTGCCCAGTGACTGAGAATAGCTCAGTTTAATGGGACCACCAGCTTAAGTGCTTCTTTGCCTGAAGACACAAGCAGGGCTAGCTTCCGAAACAACATGCTTCTTTAAAAAGTAGATGATGGACAAAGTCCCAAAAAAGTGGATTGTGTCAGTTAACTTTAGTTGTGCTCTCTTCAGCCTTTTGTTTGCACATGATGATTTGATGATGCAGGCCTTGGTTTGGCTCCACGTGGTTTGGTTCCGAGTGAACCAGTTTGCCGCTTCGTACACAAATTTGAGATGACTTTGCACATTTAAGAGCCAAATGTAAGGGGAAAACCTCATTTTGCATTAAAGTAAATTTGGTATTATCATTTCTAATGTTAGTTTACTTCAGAGTAGAGTTTTCCTGTCTGATGTTTAAAAACACAAACTTAAAGATAGTAATTTTTGTAACTTTCTCTATTTTATGAGTATGAGTCTTATGTCTCACATTAGAGAAGAACATAAAGTAAGGGAAAACCAGAATATTGTAGTTTGGTTAGTGACTAGGGTGTGGGCTGGATTACCAGGGATCTGTGGTTCAATTCCTGCAGGGGAAAGGGATTTTTTTTCTCATATCTAATTCATCCAGGCCAGGGCCCACCCTAATGTGTAGCAGGGGCTCTTTTCTCAGTAGTAAAACAGCCAGGACATCAACTGACCACACGCCTTCATCTGATGCCTGTGTTAGATATGAGTGGACCTCTACCTCCACTCCCCTATGTGCTTCTCATGAGGTGAACAGGGCAAACTCTATTTAACATGTGTTGAAGGTGTTAGGGGACAGGGTGCTGAGGAGAATATTTGGACCCAAGAGTGCCAGAATGCTGAGAAAATTGCATAATGAGTTCATGATTTGTATTCTTATAGAAAATACAGGGTGAAAAAATGAAATGTAGGTTATTTTATTGTAATGTTGCTCAGGAATTGAAAATAACAGGAATGAAATCTTATGAACATACTAAAGTAGGTAAGAGGATCAAGTTGTTAAATTGCCTAAGGCAAGGAAGTTTGTTAAACATTTTTCTCTGACATTCATTCAATGTCTGGGCATGTTGACCAGCATCATGTTTGAATTCTGGGGACTAATAATCCACATGTTTGGTGGAAGTTACAAGGGACTGAATTCTGGGGACTAATAATCCACATGTTTGGTGGAAGTTACAAGGGACAGTCCCAATTTAGTGCGTTTTTTGTGTTATGCCCAAACAAAAAAAGTGTTGTAGACCTTTCTTCCTGTTGAATACACTATGATTGGGTTGTGTACCTCATTTTAATTCTGTAAGAAGAGAGTCCTACTGTTGCAGCAAGACAGAGTATCTGCACATTTGCATTTTGTTTGGGTTGTTCTTCATGTTAAAAATGGGTGTGTAAGTGGATTGATAGTGGCAACCCTGTCACTTGGCCACCTCCTTTCTCTGATCTTTTACAAGATGTTTTCTTATTTTGGGGTGTGTAGGCTAGAATACAATACAATGCAATACAGCACATTACAGTACAGTACAAGAAGGGTGGGCACTGTGGTGACTCACGCACCTTGGCCTTCATTGATCTTTTGTGCAGCCCTTATATTCATGTGTTTAGCAGCACCATGCTTTGAACACTGTGCAGTATCCTGCTGACAGAGATGTCCTCATATTCACCTGGTTTCATGAAAAGTTGACCAAGCTGCTTGAGTTTTAATGTGGCCAAAGCTTCACAGTCAAAAAATGTATGAGGCCATTTCTGCTGCCCATTTGCTTCTGTTCTACTTGGGACTGTTTACAGGCCCCAGTTTAAATAGATGTCCATTTAAATGACAGTGTCCTGTTAACACCCCATAGTTATACATGCCTGATTTCTGCTCAAGGTGAGTAGTTAATTCCCCAGCTTTGTTAGCAGAGGGTCTTTTGGGAAAGCCCTTAGCCTGCCCTTGTCCACAAGTGTATAATTTATATTTCCTTTTATATCAAAATATTTATCTTTGTGGTTTTGATCTTTTATTCTGACAATCTGACAATTTAATTTGCTTTACTATGATTTTGTCATTTTATATCCGAGACATACCGGAAGGTCTGCTTTTGTAATGGATTTTACTTTCTCCCAAAATGCTTTCTGTGGTTACTGAAAACATCAGTGAATTACTTGGGCACTTAGCTCAAAACTTGTTTTACTTTGAAATCAATTATTGATGTTGCTGGAAAGCCAGATCTCTCATAATATTTAGCATTTTTCCCTTCTTCTTTAAATGTCTGAAACCAAAAATGAGATCTTTGTGTGACACAGTATTTCATCTCTGTAAACTTTCAGCATTCTGTATGTGACTGTGGTATTTGTCACCAGTTTTGCTAAACACACAATGTGCGATCTGTTTTATCTTCGGTTTATCATGGCATATTTTTTGACAGAGGGTCAGAATACTGCTGCTGTATAAGAAACAAGTCAAGAAGATACCATTTTACAATAGCATTTGCCTTAATCTTACTGCTTATTATCATACATTTTGTATCTTACTACACTTTTTCTGCACTGAAGGTGTGCGGATGTCCGTGAAAATACAATAGCATCACTGAAGAAGGCAGCATCAGCAGGAGCTGATCTTGTAGAATTTGATGTTCAGCTTTCAAAGGACCTTGTACCAGTTTTATATCATGACTTTCATATATGCATTGCATTGAAGCACAAGAAACATTTGGAAGAGCATGACATGTTGGAGTTGCCAGTGAAGGATCTTACATTAGAACAGTTGCAGCATCTTAAGGTGTGGTATATTGTAGGTGTTAATTTTGGGGTCACAAATACAGGATTGAGATCTGCTGGGATATTGTGCCCTGTCATTGGGTGAGAGGTGATTGATGTTTCAAACACACTATGTTTATCCAAAATGTTAGGGAAGTGGTCACCAAATGACACAGCAGCATATCCCAGAAGACCTGAATCCTCAAGTAACACCACTGTGAGAACATCAGATCTTGCATAAATACAGTACTTCAAAAACATCTGCCTTGCAGACACAGGATAAGTAGAGGTATAGCTCTACGTTTTCTTTAACTTTCATGCTAGATTGGGATGGTTGGTTAATGCCACACCCCCGCCGTTTTGTGCCCCAGAAGACCCAGTACCCGTTGTACTGGAGGCTGGGTGGGCTCTAGTGCTGGTCTGGATGAGTACAGAAAATCTCGCCCTCACCAGGATTCGATCCCTGGACCGACCAGTCCATAGCATGTCACTATACCAACTTCACTGTCCCAGCCCACAGTACTTTAATAATTTATCCGATTTTAATTCCATATATCTGCATTGTGGGAAATGTTATAATTGTAATGTTTATAGTTCATAATCACCTTGAAAAGTTTTTAATCTTCAGTGTAATTATATTTGTTGATTGACTTGTTCTTGGACATGTGACTGCCTGTTCTGTACAGGCATTTTTAAGTGTGCTCATAGATTTGGTTACTATTGTGTTATGTTATCAACAGATGGCAGCATTATGCTCCTGTGATTAGTTCTGTGACTGAAGATTGCATTTTGTTTATTTTACACCAAAGAATATCTGAAGATCAGATATGCAACAGTATGGACTAACCTTTTAAGTATAAGTGCAAGAATAACATTTAAGGAAGTCTGCAAAGGATGGCCTTACTTCTTTTGCTATTTTCCCATCCTTTGTGGCACAAGCTGCTGGAATCCCTTCACCAAGAATGGGGAGCTATCATGCATTTCGGTGGATGACCCATTTCATCTCCACTGGGGTAGGCCATTACCAAACATGTCAGGTAACAAGAAGCAGAGTTAAAAAAAAATTATATCAAAGTTATACCACAGACACTTAATGAAATAGAAATTTTTGGGCATTACTTTCTGTCACTTAACCCTTAAGTGCAGAGCACTGAGTATACTCATCATGCCATGTACATCATATGCTGGGGAGTGATGATTTTACTCACAACGCACAGTGTTGTATTTATTCGCTTATAACATGAATGATTTTGTGGATATGGTCTTGATCTTTGGTTGCTTTGTAGGTACTGGAATGGTCTGCATATGCAGGTAAAAACTTTTACTGTGTTATCATTACTTCATTTAGTATGCAACACCTATTTTTGCTAAGAGTTTTTCAGAACTTCATGTGTTTTCATTTTAGATAGCCTACCGCTTAGCTGTGTTGTCGTGAGGGAAATGCATAATACTAATACTGAGATTATTGATATATGGATTGGTTTATTTTCTACGGTCATATTCGTCTTCAGTCATGTCTCTTACAGTTTTACCTTCCTACACTACCACAGGCTGGTCTCTAAAATGCCTCTGTCATTTTGAATGCTAAGCCACATCACATCATCTGAAGATGGTGAAAGCAGACAGAGAAATGGTGTGCTTTCCAATAAGCAGCTAGCCTTCATAGGATTGGTGAAAGCCAAAATTGTTTTCTTGGCTTGCAATGCAACAGGATGAAAGTCATAATGTCTGTCCTGTAGGGCCCAAACTGTAGAACCAGGAGTGCAGACTTGTCATTATATTATGGCACATTTCAAATGCAACAAACATCTCTCTGGACAGAATGCAGGGGTAGAAAAACAGAAGACATCATGAAAAGATGTGTTGTAATGAAGACTGATACAAACTGAATGATCACACATTCATATGCATCTAAATATATTAATTCTTTACCAATTAGTTTTTGTTTGTACCAAATGGACTTTATAGAATTTTGAATAATTGAATAAAGGTTGACCAACTAGATGACACTTGCTTTATTATATATTGCTCAACATGTTTCAGACGTTAATACGTCCATCTTCAGGAGATCAAGATGATGCACGGTCCAATACGCATAAGATTTATAGAATTTATTTCTAAAACACTGAATTTCCAAAATTTAAATGCTCGGGTAAAGTAAAAAATTCCAGCTGCCATAAGATGTGCTTGGTATTTCAACCCATCTACATATACAAGAGTTTTGTAAGGTGCTTGCATACAAGGCGTGATTTGTGCTACTGTCTTAGGATTGGACAGTACTTGTTGGTTATAACACAATGAACAGACATGTTCATTCCTGTCTGCAGTGCAGTGCGGAACAGTAGAGTATAGTATTCTTCTTTGCAGATGAGTGGGAATTTCTGTTTGCAAACATGGCCTCATGTAGCAAGAATGAATTAGGAATCATTGATATTTCAAACTTGTTAGATCACAATGAAATGATAGATTAACTGTCAGATTCTGGTAGTAGTGAATTTTTGGACACAGACGAAAGCAGTGGTACTGATTTCAGTGAGATAGATGATGATGCATTTTTGCTGGACGTTGGTGAAAACATTGGTACGGGTGATACTGCTTATGTGATTGACAGTAATTTTCTGTAGGAGGACATGGACAATTATGTTGGCTGAGAAACATTTAGTGAAATTAGTGGACAATGAGATGGTGCTAAGAGTCTGACTAAAGCTGTAGATGTATTTAAAATTTTTTTTAAAAAATATTTTGTGCAGAAAAGTGTGACTGAGACCAATTGCTATGCTGAGTAGTTAAAAAATTCAAGGGGCAATATTTTCTGCAAACAGTCAAGAATAAATGAGTGGCAGCCTGTGACAGCAGAAGAAATATATGTTGTACTGGCATTTTTCATGCTAATGGGTACTGTACAGAAGCGCAGTCTGAGATTGCATTTCCCACTAAATCAACTTGTTGATCACCTAAAATTTATGATAGGCTTGGCCGAGGGCTTGTTGGTGAAATATAAATTTTAGAAAAAAAAAAATTGTCCCAAACTATTATTATGTCCACCAGGTGTACCATTTGAGAGAAGGAAAGGACAGAAGTCAGCGCTTCTTTGATGAAGAACTGGAGGAACATCAACCATTTCCCACCTTGCATCAGGCGTTAGACTCTCTTGACCCTCACGTAGGATTCAACGTAGAGATTAAATGGACTATGCAACGAAAGGTGTGTCTTACATACTGCACTGAGAGCAGATCAGATCACTGGTATGCCAGCGGATACAGAGGTTACCATTCTGGACTGATTTTTGGATAGAAACTCTTTAAAATTTTCAAGGAGGAGAAGATTAAGATTTCTGGTGTGTTGTAGTGTGAAGGATTTAGGTCCTTTGGGTGCCTGGACCTTGAACTGTTGTAGATGAAGGTGACGTATTCATTTAAAAAATGTCAGGACCCACTTACGTAGCAATGCAGTCACATCCCAGAAGACCAGAACTTTTGATTACAACACTGTGAAAATCTCAAAATCCATGTTATGCCATATTGACTGGTAAATTTCTTTCTGGGATCTTATGCTGTGCCAGTTGATACCACTAGGTAACTACCAGTTGACATGGTGTAACATCCCAGAACAAGTAACCGTTTACCAGTCAACATTACATAACATCCCAGAAGACTTGAATCTGTGCCTGTAGTGCCTTGAAAACCTCAAGTCTTATACTGAAAAACCTCGTGTGAAGATGACTACAGTACTCTTCAGAATGCATTAATTAGTGAAGAGTGAAAGTTTTTACATGGTCAAACAAGGTATTTCAACAATCCAGCTCATTCTTTGAAAAAGACTACTGTGTCCTCTGTCTGATCTTGAACACCTGAAATACCCAGCTAAGTTTCAAGCTGTTATTTTATTGTTTATGTTGTGCTTACAGGATGGTACGTATGAGCTGAACCACCCGTTTGACCTGAACATGTATCTGGATATCGTCCTTAAGGTGGTTCTCCACTCTGCAGGCAGCCGTAAGATTATCTTCTCGTGCTTCCATCCAGACATCTGCACGATGTTAGTTATCAAATTTGACCATAATTTTTGTACATCATTTATCTGAATTTAATTCATAGCTGCAAGGTCACATCAGTCTACACATCCACCCCCATGTTTCATCACCATTACTACTTTGTGGCTTTTTGTATGTCATAGTAGTGTTCAGTGCTAAAAGTTGACTTAAACTTCTTTATGGTCCTTTTCATTTTGTCTCTCAATCCAGTGCAACCCTTACTTCACATGAAGCTCAAATCTGACTTTTGAACTTTTTAAGAAAAGTTCTCTGTGTACGGAAATAGCACATACAGGGTGGTGTACAAATAGCTGACACATAGAAATTTATCTGCTACAAACTTCATACATTTTGCTTATGCATCTGTGCCCCCCCCCAGTATATACTTCATGTGGCCAGCTTTGCTTCAAATAACTTCTTGAAGTCGATGATAGAAGTTCATCATGACACAATGACACATTTCTTCCTGAATTCCTCTGCATAACTTAACAAGCATTCCTCCCACCTCATATTTATATATTTATTGGATGATTCATATGGGAATGGCTTCTACTTCAAGAAACCCCATAAGAAGAAGTTGCAAGTTCAGAGCTGAAAGGTGGCCAGAAGTTGCCACAGTTGTGATAATCCAGAAGTGTTTTGAATTGATGCAAGGACCAAAAACAGTGTTCAAGAAGTCCAGCATGACCTTTGCAGTATGTGGCATGACACCGTATTGATAAAGCACTGTGTCTGCAGAGGCAAGCCATTTGTGTTAAGTTGTGGCTAGGAGTTGTTCTGGAACATATTGCAATTGCACTCAGTTTACTGTTTCATAAAAAAAAAATATTGGGCCGATTAAGCTGCGGTTGGACACGGCAACCCAAATGGTGATTTTCCTCTGTGTCTGCTCTTTCCATGGGAGTTCAAAGGAGATTACATCCCCCAAAACCACATGTTGAAAAGAATTTAGTCCTTTCCATCTGCCTAGGCTCTGAACTGAAGTCGCCTGTCTTTGACGTTGTTGGAAAGTTTATGCACCACAGAAGTTTCTGTGTAGGAACATTTTCAAATCCATTTGAAATATTCTTTGCATCGAGCATTGAGACTTTCCATGCTCATGAGCTGCCTTCCTTGTTGATTTGCTAGGGCTCTGCTGAATTGCCACACAGATAGCTTTCACTCACATTCAGAGTGTGCAGATGATTCTCTCCCTCTGTACATTCTTTCTTCTTTAAACTCTTTGAACAAGCAAAGTATAGTGTTTTTACTGGTGCCCAACAGGTTAAAAAAAATAAGTTGAAATGTTCTTGGCATGGTGGTAACACTCTTCATTTCAGCCAACAAAACAACACCTTTGGCTCTCTGCTGAACCCATAATGCAACTGCGATCCGCCATTTTAATGAACTGCTTCTGTGACAGTTGGTGTTGTGGTTTGTGAGACTTAAAGCCACCTAAGAGCATTTCCACGAAATACCCCATACTTCCACATAACTGAAATAGCATAGCATGAGTATTTATTTTTTGATCCTTTTTACAAATGTGTCAACTATTTGTGTCACTCTGTATGACACGTTGGAGATACTGCTAAGATTTGTAACTTCTAATTGAAGCAGTATTCAGGGTGGTTGGTATGTAACAAATTGCAAGTAAAGTATCTTATGCCTGAGCATATGTATTATCTGTATCACTTCCAAAGGTAAAGACAGTGCCAAAGCGCATCATGAGGTACAAGTTTCACATTCATACACTTTGCAGGGTCTGTAATTGACATGGTATGCTGCTGTTTTAAAGGGCTCCAAAGGCTTTTTTAGTGCAGTGGTGAAGAGAGAAATATCCCTACTTCTTTGCAGAACTTAACCCCACAGTCAACCAACTAATTTATTAAGAATGGCATTTATGAATCTGCTGCTTTGTGTTTATACTATTTATTGTGTTTGTTAATAGCATATTTGAAATGTACCAGGTAACACTGAGGCAAGTGAAGATCACAGAAACACAAAGAACATAGGCCTATCTGGGCCCTGCTAATATCTCTCCTCTGTTATTGGTTTGTACTGAGAACTTATACTTGTATATTGTTACAGGCTTCGTCTTAAACAGAACAAGTATCCTGTCATGTTCCTGACCCAGGGGGTGACAAAAAAATATCCTCCTTATAGAGATCCTCGGACACATACGATGCAGATGGCTGTGAACTATGCTAATAGTGCTGGAATATTGGTTGGTATCAGTTATTAAGTTTGTGTTGGCATGTAGAGCAGTTTTGTATTTAATGCAATATAAATATTTGTCTCTACTAAATTACAACAATTCTTCAATGGGGCAATGATGTAACAGAAAAAAAACATGAAAGCAGTGACCCATCACATTCAGTTGATAGCACTGGGGCTTATACCCCAAGAAAACACTGTTTGTTATAACACAGTGCTCAATTATATGTCATTTCTGTTATCATAAATATCTTACAACATTTTAAATGGGGAGCAGTACTGTCAGTGTGCATTGTTTTTGAGTCCACTGGTAACAAGTTTAATTTGCTCTTGTGTGTTCATTTCATAATCCATGTGTAGGATGTGTCTGAAAGATAGATTTACAATATTTGATGAGTTAGTGTGACAGTGTTCCTTGGAATGGGTGTTAGGTTTACTATTGATTTTTAACACAGTATTCATAAGGATTTGTGGGCCAGGTAACTCAGTCGGTATAGCGACTGACTACGGGCTGGATGGTCCGGGATTGAATCCTGGTGGGGACGAGATTTTTCGCCCATCCAGACTGGCCCTGGGGCCCACCCAGCCTCCTGTACAATGGGTACCGGGTCTTTAATGGGCTGGGGTGTGCTGCTGACTACTCACCCCCCTTCTAGTGCCACAGTCATGGAAGAGTAGAGCTATACCTCTACCCACCGTCTGGGCCACACCGGGCCTGTAACGGGATCACTTTACCTTTACCTTTTACTCATATGGATTTAAATTTAAACATCTTCCTCCCCCAGTTTCCATAGATGATGTATATTGAATGTGTCCCATCAGTATGTCCATTGTTCTTACAGTGTTTTGGCTAATGAGACATGGTGTACAAATACTGTATTTATCTGGTTGTAAGATGTGAAATTTGCCTAATTTTTTTTCTGGAAAACTGGGGTTACCTTTAAATGCACACAACTTTAAAAATCTCTCTTGCAGTCAATTTTGCTGGAAATTGAAGATCATGAAGAGGGCTCATCTTAAATGCAAGGTTTTCTTGTATTTAGATAATTACAATATTATTTGGCTGATAATGTGAAGGAGGTTGAATTGGATGGTGTAGCATGTAGTGTGTAGAGGGAGATGAGAAATTCAGCAGAATTCCGTTCATCCAACTTGTCAGATGGTACCTCTACCGACCTAATATCTTTGTTGGATACTGCTCCAACACTAGGAGTGTTCAAGTGATCAGGGGAGTATTCCATTTGAATATCTCCTTTGACTGCTTGGTCAGGGTCATCAGGGTCCTATTCTGTGTTTCCTGGATTCTTCATACCTGAAGTAGTAGATGAAAAAGGAAACAAGTGGTCAGGAGATACTCGAACAGTTGATACACAGACACTGTTCGAGGTCTTTTTGAACATGCCCTTGAGAACAGCCATGTTTCATTGATTAAGCTTTTTCTGGTAAAAAGCAAAACTTATGGTATTGGGACTGTTGTCCTCATTGCCAGATTGTCAGGATTTCTGCATTATTGGACATTGGATGGAAGGAAAGTTTACAGTATGTTCGGAACTGAGGTCAGAAAACCTGAAGAGGAAACCATTTTAGACACTTGAACTTGTTAGAAAGATAATATTTAGGTTACTGTTCATGAATTAAGGATTTGGACTGAATTTATATGGCTGGGGTAGGATCCAGTATAGAGAGCTTTTGTGAGTGCAACACTAAACATTCATTTTCCATAAATGGAAGGCAAGTTTTTAACCAGATGAGTGACTGTGAACTTCTCAATAAGGACCGCCATGTAAATTGCATAGTTGGTGTCGAAATGTAGCATGTTTTGTCACAGTTATGTCATATTTAACTACAGCCGTAATTCCTGTACTTGTATCAGTTCTTTGTAACAATTAGGTTTATTAATACAGTATGGGTATATGTGTTCTCTAGGGTATTAATGCTCACACAGAAGACATTTTGAGAGATGCAACCCAAGTAAAAATGGTGATAGATGGAGGACTTGTCATCTTTTGTTGGGGTGATGACAACAACAATCCTGCAACAATAAAGCACCTTAAACAGCTTGGTATACATGGAGTTATTTATGACAAGTATGCATAATGAAATATTACATTCTTATAGAAATTAAGATCAGATAAATTTCATGAAATTCTTGCTATCATTGAGTTCAGTTTTATATGCCTTCCCATCTCATATTCAAAATCATCAAGATTATATATTCACAGTACTGTAATTTAGCTGTTGTTTTGGGTGAGTACAAAACTTCGTCTTCCACCCTAAATGAAGGACACTGATTGAGGGTGTTAGAGAACAAAGTGCTGAGGAGAATATTTGTACCTGAGAGAGAGGGAGTGACAGGGGTGTGAGTTCAGGCTTCTGCCACAAAGCAGATGAGAACTGCACTCTTCTAGGCAAGTAGTGGTATGACTACTTGTTGCATAATAGCCCAGAACAGCACAATTCTCAAGTGACAGGAGGATGGAGAGAATTGTGTAATGTAACTTTACCTTAACTATTATATTTTTAGTTCTTGAATTAGGCCTGATGATGGCTGGAACCCAGAGCCAAAACTAGTCACCTGTAAAATAATTTTAACGTTTGTTATATGTGACAAGACATTTAGTAAATATACTAATGTGAACTTCACCTTTTTAATTAGCATGTTGAAGCTAAGGAAGAGAAGGGGACAGACATGTGATGCACATGAGGGTGATAAGAAAGGCATTAGGGCCTTAAAGAAAACCTGATGAAAAGGGAGGCATCAGGGTAGATCATAGTATATATTAAAATATGTTGTTCAGGAACAGGGTGAGGGTATTGACTGGATTCATATGACACTGAAGAGTGTCTAGAAATGGGCTGCTCTGAACATGGTAATGAGTCTTCAGGTTCTGTGAAAGTTAAGGAATGTTTGATTCAGCTGAGCCATTGTCAGGTGCTAAAGAAGGACTCTGCTACAAGGAGTCAGGGAAGTCCAAATTGAGACAGGTACCAGTGTTGTGCTGTAAGATGATAAACCAATATGAGCACTTAGTATCAACACAAGCAAAGCTTGATGTACTGTAGTGTTCACCTCACAAGCCTGTGACACTTCATTCAAGGACATGAGTATCAAAGTGGACTGCAGAGACCACAGAATGTCTAAGACAAGCCTTTAATGGATTTGAATGTACACAGTAATGCAAAAGAATGGACTGTGGAGCACGGAAGTCCCCATTTCATAGGCAGGGTTCACTCATTGGTGTGAAAGTTGGTTTTGGGTGTACCCTGAGTTTGGGGAGGATTATGTCAGTCCCATGTTAGGCATATGCATTTAATTTTGAGGGATAAATTTGGCAGTCACTGCAGCCATTCTGTAATATTACTGTTGCAGTTGACTCAGCACAAAACCCCATAATGAGCATGCATTGTGGATGGATATTGTCTTGTCATAGTTGCCCACCTTCTTTCTTCTACATGTATGATGTGTGTTTACTGTTGCATGCTTTATTCTTTGTTGTCCTAAATTTGAGTGTGAGGTGTGATTTACCTTAACACGGTAAACGTGGGGTTGGGTTTGTTTCATTTATTGCTTTGCTGAACAGAGAAGAGATGTGGTTCTTATTGGTATGAGGATCAGTCAGAAAATAAACATACATTTTCTATATTTGGGTTATTTTTTGTTTGCAAGTAACAATTCTTGCAGATCCTGCCTCACAGGGGGACCTCCAAATGTACAGAATTCTAAAATTTGTTGTGGGTTCTTTTGCACTGTATTGTTTTCTGCTGTGAGGAGGCAGTGTTGTGACATAGGCTATTCTGAATTAGTTTTCAGCAAAGAAAGTGGAACAAAAATTTGGCATGTGATGTTTACACACATTGTTAAAGTTGGCCCCTCTTTTCCAAGTCAGGTTATGTTATAGAAATGACTGCCAGACCTTATTCCTTATTAACTGTCTCATGATAAAATTCTTACTGTATTCGTGTTATGAGATTTGAGAGTAACTTTTTTAATTTCAGTGGTCCCAAGACTGGTTATCTGCACCAGTGTTTTTGGCAGTAAGAACAGTTTTGATTTCCTTATATGGACATCCCACTGCTTTTTGACGTAGTCCATGGTACTGTTGAATCTTTTATCATATTGTGAGGCTGTTTTTCTATTTTGTGCTGATATAAGCTGATGACCTATATTTACAGCCATAATATCACAACTGTTTCCACCTCATGATCATCTTTAGATTTGCGGCTGCCAACATTGTACCTCTGTACTGGAAACAGATGGTAATTGCATGATGATGAATCTCCATTGTATAATCGCAATCAGTGTAGGTTCTTTAGTTACCAAATTATACAACAACTGAAATGTATTTTCTTGCCAACCCCATATTCATCAGTTATGTTCCATAGGCATCTGAAGAAATGGCATTATCAGTAGGAAAGACTTTGCTTATGTCTGTGCCTTCCTGTATTGAGGGTTCATTATTTACACATGTTAAGTTACTCTCCTCCTCCTCTCTTTTAAAGTGCAGCATTTTAGAAGTAGTTGGTGTTAGAAAAATAAGATCTGTGACATGTACAAATTAATTTTGCAAACCTAATCACTGCTGCATAGGATAGAGCTAATCAAGTCACAAAAAATCATGCATTATTTTATGATAGTGCAGCTGTAAAGCCTGTTTTTCATGTTGTACACTTACTGAAACAATATGATTGCTTTCAATCAGAATTGACAAGTACAATTCCAAGGAAGTTAAGGAGAGTATATTTCTGGCTGAAGCAAGGGAGATGCAGAATCAGCTACTGAAGGCAGCAGAGGCACTGCAGGATGCTCCAGTCACCTCTTCCTCCAACTTCGGTAAGTCTTACCACTCTCTGTTTGCAGACACTGGATACCAAGGGACTAAAGAATGTGCTGTTATGCTTTGTCCCTGAAAACAGGATGACAAGTATCATGTTCATGATATTTTTGTCAGTATAGCTTTCGTGATGAATCAAAGAGTGCAGCATATGGAGGTATTAGTAATATAGGTTAGTGTCATTGAGGTTGCTGTTAAAAATTTGGTGCAAATGCAGGGACAGTCTAAACAGAAATCTTATTTTATTTCAATTGTCAAGCTACAAGTATCAGCCCTGTACACAGGTCATCATACTTCATATAAAAACAGTATGTTAAAGGTAAAAAATACGTATTTTGAACCTGAGTTGATATTGAATATAAAAACACAATAGGATGACAATCATAAGTAAATGCTGTTGAAAAGTTGGAAAGAAACTGACTAGGTATTGATCATATGTATACAGAACTTATGCAATTAGGAGGTGAAACAGTGTATCCTGAGATCCATAAACTTAATAATTGTGTTTTCAATTAAGTGAGGATTTCCTCAACATTGGAAGGTGTTTTATTGTACCTATTTATAATCATGATTATTGAAGCTTATTTGTCTGTAATCAACTACACAGAGAATTTTATTTTTCATCTCTCAAGTTCAGCTTCATATACAGATGGAATTGTTGGGTTCATCAGTTTGGGTTTGAATGTACTGGATCATCTAATGATCAGATATTTTGCCTTTGTTGTACACTTGAGAAGAAGCAGGAATATGCTGTGGCTGTACATCAGCTGTTTATACACATCAAAGAAGCCTATAAAGGTAAAGCAATCCCATTACAGGCCTTGAGGGTTCCAGGAGGTTGAGGCTGTCAGATTTCAAGACAGTTGGTAAATGAAGGTGGTAAAGTTGTCAGCCCTATGCATCAGCTGCCTTTACCACTAGGAAATATACGTGGTATCATTTCTGTTAGAGGCTGAGTCAACCCCAGTGCCATAGTGCAGCCGGAAGGATTATGTCAATGAAAAATTCCAATGACACCATCGGGAATTGAACCCGTGACCTTGTAGCGCAGTGCCTCAACCAACTGCACCACCGCGTGCCCCCCAGAGAAGCCTATAAGTCTGTGTAACTCTGCTGGTTTGAAAGTTCATCCCTACCAGCCTTGGTTGCACCCAGAACCTGAACAGTAATCCAAACATTAACAAACTTACCAGCATCAGAAACAGTCTCCAACTAGAACTGAACAATCAGCACTCCTTCAGTATATCCCTTTTCTCCAAGGATGGTAGAATGAAAGGTCCCCCACCTGCCCCAAATTCATCTCAGTATGGACAGTGTGAAATTTACAACCTGTTTTGAAGACTGCTGCAAGAGTTAGAAGATCTGACAAGCCCAGATAGTTGTGTTCAGTTACCTGCTCATGGACATTCTTCATTGGAAGACTAATAGATTTTTCACTTGCTTCCCAGAAGTTTGTATCATGCAGAGGAGATATTCTGCAGTTACTGCATGTGAGAAACACATCTGCATTGTATGCTTACTGCATTCGTGAGAGATTATGCCTTGCAGACATACAACCACTTGTCAGTTAGTGAAAGGGTGAATGATGGTAGTACAATCTTTATCCCAGACACTGTGTATTATTGTCAGGTTGAGCTACAAAATCGTATACAGTCTGCATCTGCACGTGTGTGTATAGCCACTCTGAAACTGACGAGCTTCCTTGTGTATCCTTCACCTTATATTCCAGTGACATTGGCCTATCTCCAGGATTTAAATTCACATACCTGCTTGGAGACTTTAAGTGCATAACTGAAGGCTTGGGGTAGTGAGGATGAAGATGAAGGAGGTCATAGCACAAAGATTATGTAGTGGGGGACTGCATTATTGAGGGGTTTGTAATTGTTGCACTTAGCACCAAAGTTAGTTTTGTAGGGTAGTTACTTTTGTAATAGTTGACAGACATCTTGTGTAACAGTATATGACTGTTAGTTGGATCAGGCTGGCTGATGGTATCTGATGACAGGCTTTCATGAAAAGAGTGATGAGCATGGATTTTATAAAGGATGAAAATTTCTTGACTGGGTTAAGTATGAACTATTTTTATATTCGTGGTTCTGTACGTCGAGCTTCTAGGTTGAAAAAAGCCAATGAGATGCAACAGTATGCAGATATTTATTTGCTGCTATATTACTCTACATGTTTTGGTTGTCCATTGCACCCAAAACATGTAGAGTAATTTAGCAGCAGATTAATATCTGCATACTGTTGTATATCGTTGGATTTCTTCAACCTGAGTATGAGCTGTTTGAATGATCCTGTTCATTAGATTCATATAGCGTTAATGACATAATTTAGGTACATATTCCATTAATGTCATAGTCAGAATATTAGAGTGTTGTGTGTAATAGTTCTCTTTTTTTGTTGATTTTGCAGGTGTTTGAACTGCATGGTATGGAAAGTGCTCAAAAGAGTCTGTCCACTCTGTCAGCAACTTCATTGTTGTCCTCATTTTCTGTTAGCCCTTTTACTGTTTCACTGCCTAGCTTCCCTGAAACTTCCACTGGGGAAGGACACACCAACACATGTTTGATGCTAGTAAGGTATTTCACATAAAGCCACTTTAGATACATTCAAGATACAGTTTTATATCCTGAAACCACTGTAAAAAACAGTAAATAGTTTGCATATTTTATCGTATGATGAAGACGAGGTTATAGAGTGTATGTTTTTGTTTCACTGTATAGTTTCAAGCATTTTCTTTGAGTCATTTGTTTTTGTGATAATGCTGTTAGGTGCTATGCTTCAATATCCTTATACTTGTTGCTCTTCTAAACAATAAATGGCCTTTATTGGGCCATTTTGCGTTATATATCATAAGCTATAAGAAGAGCTACATTAGCTACACCATTCCAAATTGAAACAGTATTATATATTTTTTGCATTTTTTATGTTAGAATATGTGAAACAACAATGACTAATTATTCTTACACATTTCAAGCTGACCTGTAATATATGAAAGTTAAGGTCTGGCTGTCACTATTCATCTGTCCATATGCAAATACTCAGTGGATGTATGTGTGATAAATACCCAGCTTCATTTATGTGACCTCTTATATGAAAATTCAGTTTGGGACTACACAAATATTTGAATGTACATTTATATTTTGTGATGGATTGGTTACTAGAGTCCAAACAATGTCTGATGATCAGACTGCATTTTAAAGCCGAAGTTAATTTTTGAAGTCAGATTTTTCATTTTTATATTTAACTGTTGTCTTTATCATATCATCATTGTCCTAGATGTTGTCATTGTCATTAACTACAAGAACATAACAGATAAAAATCTATAGAATACATGACAGAAAAATTTAATAAATACACATTTCTTCCATGAGTAGTCCCTCCCCCCATGGAAAATAGTCTCAAGTACCTAAATTTCACTTACTGGGAGGATGTTCTTATTTACCGTTGCGGCAGAAACACTAAATTGCTTGATTTTAATGTTTTAGTAACATTAATTTACACATGCTGTCTTAACAGGCAGTTTGGTGTTGATGGTCAGAAATATTATTATCACAATTGGAGAGAAATCAGGAAGTTGCAGATATATTTGATACCTATCAGTTTAAGGAAATTACTTTATTTCATGATTTTATGAATGATATGGATCCACATATATTTGATGATCAGAAATATTAATTTCAAAATTGGAGAGAAATTGGGAGTTGCAGATATATTTGACATCAGTTTAAGGAAATTACTTTATTTCATGATTTTATGAATGATATTAATCCATACACATATATATATATATATATAGAGATTGCATCATAATTTTAAGATAATTGTTTCAATTTTTAAAATGCTGTAGAAAGTAAAATAATTTGGGAATGTGTGTAAGCATTCATCCATTATTATGTGACCTACTGATGCATGTTTGCCATCTTTTAACACTTTGAATCCCAGCCCTCTAGCATTTCATAGGTTCCAGAAACCTGGGGATTTTTTGACATATTTCTTTCTCCTTGCTACCATACTGACCTCCCTCCTATATAAACATTATGTATCACTACATTTCAGAAATTAATTTGGATCCTTCTACTTAAAGTAATTCTTTCCATCAGTTATAGTATGGTCATCAAGTAACCATTAAAAATGTACATACAATCATGAAATTGTATTGTTTATAGTTTGTTTATATAACACTGAACATTGTAAATGAGAAACAGGTATAAAACCTTGAATCTGTGACATTGTTAAATTATGTTGGATAGTTTTTTTCATCCCACAAGTTGGATCATTAGATTTGTGTTGTTGTCATTATTTTAACATATCTGAATACAGCAATATCCTTCATGAAATACAGGAACTGTAACAAGCTCAAATATCATACAGTAATTCATCAGTTTCTATAGTAGCGTTTATTTTCTGGTTCTTATTCTAGCACTGTCCACAGTGCACTTCTACATTTGCAATGTTTTGAGAGAACATTCAGGATTGCAGTATATTACGGTATGTAGCTTTATATAGTATAATATGAATATAAAGATATCAGTTTCTATGTATTGTACCTTTACTGTTATAGTATATCAAACATATTGTTGTTGTTTGCAGCATTTTATGTTGATTTGGTTTCTCAGGTGAAAGCTGATGCTGCATTTTTAATGTGGGTGTAGGAATGTTAAATGATGTTAAGAATTATTTTATTGCATGTGACAACAAAAACTGGTTGATCCACGTGAGTTTTAAACTACCTTATAAAAGGAAAACTTTTGAATATTCAGGAGCTTGGAACATTTTGCATCAGAGGAAAGGTCCAGACACTAAAATGCTGATAACATGTTCATTGGATCATAAATCTATAAAGTTGTGGCCATGGTACATTTCAAATGACTTAATCTTGTAACATCATAAGAATGGATGAAAGTGTTGTCAGTAGGTTACTTGTCTAGTGTCCTGTTCTCAGTATTGCTAGTTCCAAACATCTGTATGGTACTATAGTGCTGTGCACTTAGAGCATACTAGTAATTTATGAACTTCAGGTTTTGAAAGCAATTGTTGATCAAATGGTAGTCTTCATTTTTGTTCCTGTACTATGCACTGGTTAAATTAACTGTTTTAGAGGAATGTACACTGGCCTATTAGCACCAGAAATGTCAAGAATCAGAATAGAAGAGGAAAGGTTGTCATATTTTTCAAAACTTTGAATAAGAGTTACTACACGCCTGTCGTTAATAATTCAGCCGAAACATTCAATTTGTTGTTGATTCTAGGGTACCTTGTTTTTAGAGTAATGGACATGTGAAATTCACATTGCTTTCCTGTACGTGACACAATGAGACACTGAATTTAGTTACATCCCATTCATGGCAACCACTGCTGTAAATATTTTAGAAGTAATACAGTGCCATCTTGTGCCCAGTAAGTATAGAGTAACACACATGCACACATAGAGCTACAACTGAGAAAGGTGGAAGATACAACCAAATAGTGCATTGAAATTGCTTTAATTATTTTTATTGATGAAATTTATATATATATATATACTTATACACTATTTTACTAATGGATAACAGCATTGTAAAAAATGTAGGGCATAAAATTATAACAGCCAGACTATTATATGCCTTATTTTAACCCACTGACTGTATGAAATCCTTTGGTGACTTTTGAAACTACTCAAACACATACTGCATTAGTTTAAATAAGAATGTCAGCAGATGGGTTAACAAGCAATGTACAAATAAATATGTGATAATAAATTTGTGCATATGTACATTTTTACTGAATTTTAAAACCACCAAACTGAAAATATACACTTTTGTATCCACTGATCTTATTTTACATTTGTTCTAATGTTGCAGTGCTAAGTGACACATTGAATTAATGATTTATCATGGAAGTGATATAGTTGTTCCGTGAACATTAACGTACTTCATTATTGCAGTAATCATCTGATTTCTTGTAAAATCAAATTTTTGTATGAACTACGTCTGTGCAGTTTGTGATGACTTCAGTTCATCCAGACATGAGTTAGCTTGTTTCAAGACTTCAGCATTGTTATGCTTTTTAGCATTTCTCCATGCCTCTTGATATACCTGTGTGGCTTCCTGCACCATTCCTTTCTTCATATATACAGTCCCAAGATTGATCAAAACTGAGCCAAAATCCTCCATATCTGGAAGCTTATTTCCAATGGTAACAGCTTGAGTCAAGTATGACATTGCATTGTCTATGTCATTCTGAACAAAGCAGATTGTGCCAAGATCATTTAACACTGCAACAATTTCCTCATTGTCCACACCATTTATTTTCACACACATGTCATATGCCTTCTTAAAATATTCAAATGCCTCTGGTAGACGGTTCAAGTCCACTAAAAATTTTGCATACCAATCCATTGTCAGTGCCCATAACATCAGAGTGTCTTGATCATTCTGTCCATCCTCAATATTCCTCTGGAGACTTGAAGCACAAAACTTAAATCCCTCTTCTGCCTTCCTGTAAACAACGTAGAGTAGTCATATATCTGATATGGTTTCAGTTAATGGAAAAATTGAGAATTCAAGTCTTCTGGGATGGTATATTGTATCAACTGGTAAATAATCAGTGACATTTCAGAGGAGCATAGGGCCTCAATCTTCAGGGTCAAGCAGTCCAGGAAGGGACCTGAAAGTGGGGGCATTAATTCTCCTCTGAAACATCAGTAACTATTTATCAACTGACACAGTGTAATGCCCCAGAAGACTTGAATCTTGATCATCACCACTTTGATAACATCAAATCGTACATAACTAAGGGGTTTTAAGTCATTCCTAAATTGAATTCCCTTTTGAACAGTTATTCCTAGTATATGTATTGCTCTTGCAGCTAGATTTTCCGGTCGGTACCCTCAGCTGATCATTTGGTAACAATTTTACCTTCTATACACATTAGATTTTCACTGTGAAGGTGCTTTCTGTGTTTTTGTATGGGATGAAGGGGAATGATGTGTAGGTACAATAATTTCATTAATGGTGAAGGTAAAGTTCACCCTAGAACAGGCCATGAAGGTCCATATGGGTAGAAAAAGTATAGGTCTATCCTTTCTTTAAGCTCAGTGCTAGATATGAGTGGGTGGTGAATATACCCACCTAATTGACCACCCAGGAAGGACACTCAGTGGGACCCATGGCCAGTCTGGATGGGTACAGAAAATATCACCCCTACCAGGATTTGATCCCTGGACCTCCCAACCTGTAGCAAGTCACTATACCAACTATGCTATCCCAGCCCATATAATTTCACTAACAGGTACTTTAACAGCGAAACCTCATGTATGAGGACACAGGACCAAATAGTTAACCTTAGAAGAGTCCATGTTTTATATATCCCTGAGCTGTAGTGCGTACTTGAATTTGAATGTAATTTTATTTCTACTTTTCCCTTTCTATCATGAAGATAAAATTGCAACCACTGGCTAACTAAACCTGAGATTCCATAAAACTTCATTTTGACAGTACACAATCAAATGCTTCAGCAGTATCATAGGATATTCCACTGTGCATTTTATTATCAGGAGTGAAAAGGAGTTGTCTCTAATACTGGACAGACTTTATCTATTCATAGATTCCTCTAAATTCCATTTGCTCATTTGGAAGGATGTTTGAGTGGAATAAATTACTTTTTCTTTTATACATAATTTTTCATCTATGTATTTGATGCTTTTTCAGTTCTCATCACTTTCATTTTCCAATTTGTGCAAATACATGCACATCCACAGACTGAGGTTGCTTATTTTTAACAATGAAGCCTTTCTAAATGTAACATTATACATTGCTGTGTGTTGTTTATGAACATGAATGCAGTTATGCCTTTTAAAATATTATCACTTCAATCATATTTAAATACCAAACATAGCCATCCTGTGTGTAAAGATAGTTATTTCTGGTGATACGCTTCTTTTCTATGCATCTGTACATAAGATGTATTATTTTAAACATAATGATCTATGGTATGTACCGAATATCCTTTTGAATTTTGTAAATATTTGCAAGTTTGAGACTCATATGAATCATTTTGTTGTCTGTTTTAGATACATCCATAGACAGCAAACGCTGCATTACACTAACAAACAGTTTTTCTGCTTTTTCGTATTCTCCTCGTTCATAAGCCAGATTTGCAAGCAGATCATAGATATAAGTGACACCATCATAGTTTTGTTGTTCTTGAGCAAGTTTTAGGGCAATGTGAAGCATTTGTTCCGCTTTCTTCAGTTCTCCTTTCTGGAATGGAAAACAAGATTGCACAGTATATTAATGTTGATCACAGCCAAATGCTATCACATCGGGTTTGTTTGGACATGCATTCTGTGACATTACTGAGCAGCTGCAGTTTGTTTAGCTTTGGATAACCGTGTTGTATACCTATATGGTAACAACCAATATCTTACTATGGCTTTTATTGCAGTGTATTATGCAAGGCTTTGACAATGTTTTTACCTCATAACATCATCAGTGTATTCCGATTACCTGCATCACTTTCAAGGCCATTGTTTGTATGGGCATGTTAAATATGTACTTAAACATTAACTATATCAGATACATTAAAATATTTTATATACTTCAATGCTGCACATCTGTAAAAGTACTTTACTCATGCCCTGTTTTTCACTGGGAGTCGGGATTACTCAGTCAGTACAGTGATTAGGCTATGTATTGCACAGTCAGTAGTTTGATATCCAGCAAGAGCAAAGAGTTTTCTTAAAAATCTCTTAACTTTCTGTGGGGCCAGCCCAGTTTGCCATTCAATGGGTACTGCAGCCTGTTCCACTAGGGTAAACCAGCCAGGATATGAAGGTGAATGCTGACTGTAAACAGGATTTTCACCTTTATTTATTTTGATCTTAATGTTGTTATGCTTTTTACACTGATATCTGTACTAACCAGTTTGTATCATCTTTAGTTTCTTTATTGCTCTAGGTGCTGTAGGATCAAGAATATATACAAGCGATGAATAAAAAAACTTAAAATGTAGAGAAAATAGAGTACTACAGGTTAAATGACAACAGGGTATGAATAAAGTTTATAGTAATAGGACAATTTCACCAAATGTCTAGTATGAAATATATAAAATGCTTGTAAATTATTGTATTCAAAAAGTTTTTAACGATTTATGTAGGTATGTTTTATAGTTACTATCTAAGTGCATATTTAACTTAACCACACAAACAAAGGCACTGAAAGAGGTAGGCAGGTAGGAGGAGGAACGACAATAATACAAGATACAACGCGTCATATATTAAAGAAGAATGAGCAATAAAATCAACAGCTGGTGTGATATTTGCTATATAAGAATTGCATGATAATGCAAATTACACCATACTAGTATGACAGTTTAGACTCTGAATTGCTAGGTAGCTACCTTGATTGATTTGAAGTTACTGCCAATACACCCGTATCAAGTTATTCATACCTGTATAAGTAGAATGCCCCTTTTGATGGTTGTAATTAATTCAGGTTCTTTTTCAGAATCATCATCCTTAAGGCCAAGGAAACTAAGAAGTCCTGCCGACACAAAGCATAGTCCAATGTTCGCAGACGGCCAATCATTTTTGCGAGTGGAGCGGTTAGAGGTTAAACTATATTGATGGCCTACATTATTCGAATAACAAGTAAACCGACTTACGACACCTGCAGTGTTATACTTAACTGCACCTAACGTACAGTAACCGAATCCTACTATAACCTTGCCAAAATCATTTTTTATTCTGTTAACACATTTTCCAACGGTTCTAACGTACATGTTCAGATAATACTGTCGTCTGCTAGCACAGCCGGCAGGTATTTTGTTGGATTAATCCGTGGCAATGATTATCGGCGCTACCACTCCCGATTAGGCGGAGACGATATAAACACTTCATATCAAGATGTGGTTTTGTGTAGCTGCAGGTAAGAGTCTGATATAGCGCGACCGCGGGCACAGTTGAGTACTTGTACAAATCAAGCCGTGGTTACTTTACTCTAATCCGTGGTTCACACCTTGACACACCTTCAATTGTGACTGAAACACCTGTAACCACCGTGGGGTGAGCAACTGTGCTTCTTACGCAAGTGGGAGTAGTGAGAAGAATATATATATGTACCAATATTTTGTTCGTGTGTTAAGCGAAGTGGGGACCTAAAAATTCCATTAAAAAAACAGATGTTTGTGAGGTGAGACATTTGAAAGTACGGTCTTGAGAAACTCAACGGTTGCATATGTAATTTGGTCCTGAGTTTCGTATTACTTGTGTCACGAAGAGCTGTATGTGCGATTTATGTTAGACTTTAATGTTTTAACATCTGTTTAGGTTACAAGTATGAACTCTACTACTGTACCTGAAGACTCTATCAAGAGTGATGGCAACCAGTCAAGTAATTGGGTACGTTTTGAAGATGATGATGGTGGGAAATGCAATTCACAAATTAAGGAACCATCAACAAATCAAGCACAGCCAATAGCTGCTGCAGTATTGAAAGCCGATGAATACGGTGGGGCTGTTATTAATACAGAAACGGTCCATATAAATGCTAACCGCAATGTCAATTGTTCTGTATCTCCAGAAGAGACTGATGTGTCGGCTAATAAAACAACGGTGATCACTTCCAGTAGCCGTCAGGAATATAGTGGTGCCGTTATAAATACAGAGTCAGTACATCACAATCTAGATCGTAGCAGTTTAAGTCGGTCTGTAGGGGAGGACCAGCAGCAATCTGAACCAACTCCTTCAGCTGCTGTACATAGCAGACCCAAGGATACGAGAGTAGGCATGCACAATGTAGATCTGAGGGACACAAATAATGGTAGACCTGCATTAAATACCAGAATTTCAACTCTTGGGAATCCTGTCATCAGACAAGGCTTTGGTAAGCTGAAAAATAATATATGCACTTTAGTCCAGAAATGTATAGACATAACATTTTACAAACCTATTCACCAACACCTTGAAATGCTCTTATTTGTTATCCATAGCAGTATATTTCCATTAAAATTGTATTATTCATATGTAATATATACAAGCTGGGCAGTTTTCTATACTCCCTTAAAGTCTTTCAGCTTGGGCATTCTATCTGTTTATGGCAAAGTGCCATCCCCCATTATTGTGGGCTCATTCATGGGTCACTCGTGGAAAAATAACAGTGAGTGGTACATCAAACTGTTTAAATTATTATGTAATTTTTAGAGTATGTACGTAATTTACAAAAGTGTCCACAGGCTGCATAATATAACATGCCATGCATTGGATACCCACATCTTTCGCTTTTCAGACCACCGTGTTATGATGTAAAATGGTTGCTATGACAAATACTGAATGCATGGTACTTGAGGTATATAAACAAGCATAATCATTAAATCTCTTTGCATTATACTTAAGGAAAAGAAATCTTATCCACATAGGTTATGGTTTGAGTTTTCATTTTGAGTGACTGAAACTTTAGGTTTCACATTTTAGCACCATGTTCAGGCATTGAAATAAAAAAAACTGTAATTTGAGAGGTTAGGCATTGAGTTTATTTTTTATGAAGCTTTAGGCTTTGAAGTTTCTTTTTATTGCTTCATGGTCTTGTAGAAAATGTAATTAGCAAGAATATTGTCCAGAAGCTTATTACATTCCAGTTGAATCACCACTCTAACCATAGATGATGCAAAGATATGTCTCAGTCTTTCCCTGATGATGCAAGCACAGGCAGGTCACTGTATGACAAGTAAGGCTACAAGAAGCTACAAACAATATTTATTGAATAAACTAAATCCCTTGCTTTAAAAGTGCCATCACAAATGTTGCTTCTGTTTCAAATATTACAGTCTTTCAAGGTGTTGGTGCATTGCAAATAGTAACCATGTCTCTATAAAAAGAGGAATAAGTTGCTATGCCGTTCTGGTCTAAATCTGTGTTGGGTATGTTAATGTTCTGCTATTTCTTTATTCTTTATTCTTACATTCAGTCCATCTAGTCATCAATATGACATTGGGCACGTCAAGTTTAGTTTGCAATCTCTACACTTCATTTAACAAGCATTCATTTACATTACACATAACATAAGATGCTAGCAATATTTGTGTACATGATTACAAACAATTGGGTGACGGTGGTGCCTATAAGGACATATATTCATTCAGTGAGTAGAACGTATGTTGCATTAAAAAATACTTCAGTCTTCTTTTAAATTCCTGCATCTTATCCAATTTCTTTATTGCATAAGGTAATTTGTTGTACAATTTTATACCCATATTTGCACTATTGTTTTTAAAAAGTGTAGTTCTGCAAAATTGAGTATGAAGATCTGATTTT
>Ga0123354_10000538_pt1 | contig 38803 bp, 27 predicted proteins | sample TergutLab28metaG_2_FD_97872 | JGI IMG/M metagenome (GOLD analysis project Ga0123354, IMG submission 97872) | Labiotermes labralis P4 segment gut microbial communities from Petit-Saut dam, French Guiana - Lab288 P4 | ecosystem: Host-associated > Arthropoda: Insects > Digestive system > Gut ... | reverse complement strand
GCTCTTGGGCAACTGATCCTTTGATGGCGGTAGTTGTTAATTTCGTGCCAAGTATTGCTTTGGGTGTAATCGTTCCAATTCTCGCTAAAGTCATGACTTGGTATGGTATCCAGCCTCAGAAGCATCTTTCTAACTCTGGATATTAAAAACTCCCCTCTCTTTCTTTTTGTAACCAAATAAAATATTTTACGAACGTATTCTAAAAATAAGCCTAAGGCCTAAGCGGATAAAAAAGGATTAGAAAAGGATCAGGTTTTTTGGTTGGGTGCGAATTCCCATGCGATGTTGCCTTTCCAGAGTGCGCCTTTTTTAGTTAATCGGATTTCGTTGTCGTCGATTTCGATTAGGTCTTGGTCTTTGAGTTTTTGTAGTTGTTTGGGGAAAACGTTCTCTGGGGTGGTGTTGAATTTTTCTTGGAATTCTTTTTTGTTAACTGCTAATCGGAGGTAGAGTCGCGTCATGGTGCGACGCATCATGTCCTCGGTGGTAGATTCTGAGAGGCGGCAGATAGGCAGTTTGCCTGAGCGTACTGTGGCCATGTATTCTTCAATGTTTTCTATGTTTGAGTAGGAGAACTTTTGAAGATATCCCATGAAGCATCCGGCGCCTGTAGTTAGAATACCGCCCCAGGGCCAGCCGTTGAGGCAGTTCTCACGCATATGCCACTCAACTCGACTGTAGCGGTCATGTCCCACCGCTTTGTAGCCTGCTTTGGTGAGCATATCGTAGGCTTTTAGATACATTTCTTTCTCGTATTCCGCATCGCCTGTTGGGGGTGATTGTCCATTTTTAATCATCTGCTCCAGCAATGTCCCGGGGTCAACATGTAGCGAGTAGGCATCAATTTCAGCGTCTAGTTCAATGGCTTTTTTGAGTGTGGCTTCCCAGCTCTCCATTGTCTGACCGGGCAGATTATACATCAAATCCACACATACAACAAGACCCAGTTTTCTTGCATGAGTGATTGCTTTTTCCACATCTATTGCGCTGTCAGGTAAGCAGAGTGCATGGCGCAGTTTGTCATCAAAGGTTTGGGCGCCCATATCCATTTGGTAGACTCCATACTCTGCTAGTTTGTCGATTTTTTTAATAGCCAAAGTTTTTGATGATCCAGTAATTTTGATAAAGTATTCTTTGCTTGTGTTAAAGTTGGCTTTGCAGAAATCCATAAGATCAATTATCTGCTCAGCACTAAGAACGCTAGGTGTTCCGCCTCCAAGAACGATCTCATCAAAAGTGCTTGTCTTTACATATTTTGTTTGTGCATACATGGCTAACTCTTTTTTGAGCAAATCCAAGTAGGGTTCTATTTGCACTTTGCTTGATGCAGTGGTTGGGAAGTAACAAAATGCGCATCTAGAGTCACAGATTGAGACCCATGGCTGGAGTTCCATTAATCTGTTTGAAGTATTTTCAGTGTTTAGGAACTCCATAAATGATTCATAAGTTTGAGCTTGGATGTCTGGGTAGTCCCTGTAGGTATAGGGTGGCCAGTTTTCCCGTGAATCATAACCTTCGGATTTGCTTTTTTCAAGACCCTCAGCTTTTGTCATCGATAATCCTCCTCTTAATTGAGAGTTTATCACGGGTTAAAACCATAATAAAGTTTACGTAAACTCAACAACTGTGATCTTTAAACAAAACCTCGGATGCTCTTTTGTCTTCTTTGTTTTTGATATTAGGTGATGTTTATGGTGGTTTCAGATTTAAAAGTGGTGTCGGGTGACTTTACGCAAATTATATATGTACCATCAATTCACCTACTTTATTTATAAATTTAAGGAGTAATAAAATTTGCAAAAAACAAAAACTTTTCTCGCAATGATTCTATTAGCCGCACTATTAGTGCCCACAGTATTACAATTAGTCTCAATTGTATCCGCAGAAAACCCAAAAATACCCATCTATCTAGAAGTCCACGCTGAACCTAATCCCGTCGGTGTAGGCCAAGATTTGTACTTGAGCCTATTTTCCACAAAACCCATACCAGGCACCTTCAAAGATATGTCGATTGTCCTTGTTCACCCCGATGGTAAAAACGAAACCTTTGGTCCCTATGACAGCGATACAACCGGTGGTGTCGGAGGTATAGTCTTTGTCCCCAAAGTCGAGGGCAACTATACAGCCCAAGCATTCTACAAAGGCCAAACCATCCGAGTCTCTGGAGTTGACTACGACATTCAACCAGCAATGAGTAAAGCCGTAAACTTTACCGTTCAAACAGAACCCGTCATAGGAAACCCCCTTGCACCCCTGCCTACCGAGTATTGGTCACGACCCATATACTCAACTAACTTTGCGTGGTCTAAGCTTGGCGGCAACTGGTACGGTCTAGGCTGTCCCTCATTTGCCGATACCGGTGGATATGATGGTTCAGGTAACAACTTTAATCCCTACAGCCAAGCACCCAATACAGGCCACATTATGTGGGTAAAACCAACCGCGTTTGGCGGTCAGGTTGGCGGTCCGATTAGCGGCGATCAGGAGAGACAATACACCTCTACCTCTATTCTCTATCGACAATTTGAACCCATTATCCTAAATGGCATCATATACTACAAACTCTACCCCAACACACCCACAACCTACAGCAGCGCTGGTGGAACACCTGGCTGGGATGCAGTTGATCTGCGCACAGGGGAGTTGGTTTGGCACAAAGACACCAGCGAAACTTTGATCTTTGGCTGGAACATGCAATTCCACACTGTCCAAGAATACGGAACCCAAGCCTACCTAGTCGCAGCAGCCTCATCAAGCCTCTGGAAACTCTACGACCCAATGACCGGCTACTTTATCGCAAACATAACAGGCGTAGCATCTCAATTCTCCGACACAACAACAACTAGAGGTCTAATCGAGACAGATGAAGACAGCTCACAAGGCGCAGTATACATGTACTACATCAACGGTACATATCCCAACCTCTACCTCAACATGTGGAACTCAACCCGATGCTTAGCACCAAACAGTGCCTCAACTATCCGTCCGGTAAATAACATTCCATACAACCGCGGCGTCCAATGGACAGTCCGACTTCCAGAAAACATAACCATTAACGGTGTCACCACAAACATCACCCAGCTAAACGATCCGAAGAAGCCAGCTTTAAGCATCGCAGCAAGAACAAACGAGGTCATCGTACTAAGATCTCACGGTCAAGAACTACCCATGTTCACAGACCAATTTGGCACAGAATACTCAATTGAACTTGGAATTAGCGCAAAAAACGGCACACTACTCTGGGGCCCAGTTAAACGAGACACCCAACAATACAACGAAGTCACTGTTGTTGCAGCAGGCGATGGCTACTATGTTACACATGACAAAGACCTCAACATAGCCTATGTTTACAACATAAATAACGGCCGACAAATAGGCAAAGGCATCCCCTTGGAAGGCAATTCGCTTAGTACTCTATCTCGCGGTGGTGCTATTGCATACGACAAATGCTACATCTGGGACTTCGGCGGCTATGTCAACGCAATCGATTTAGCAACCGCAACTGTCAATTGGACCATTGCCCCTAGAAGCGCAGGCTATGACACACCTTATGGTATTTATCCATATTGGCACTTTGGTTCACACAGCATCGCTGACGGAAAACTGTTCTTATCTGAAGGACGCATGTATGACCCCCCGCTATTCACCAATGCCCACAAAATGGCAATCAACATCACAGACGGCTCCATAGTTTGGAGTGTTCTTGGTACCTACGCTCGTGAACCCAGCGCTATTGCTGATGGCTACATGGTTGGCTGGAACAGTTATGATGCTCAAATCTACACCTTTGGCAAAGGTCCATCTCAAACCACTGTGAGTACAAGTACAGGCGTTGTTCCTTTTGGCAGCAGTGTTATTCTTACAGGCACAGTTCTTGACATATCTGCAGGTACACGCGACGCTGATAGATCTGCACGATTCCCCAATGGAGTTGCAGCAGTATCTGATGAGAGCCAAAGCGCATGGATGGAATATGTCTACATGCAACAACTCATGCCAAACAATATTACCGGTGTTACTGTTGAACTCTCAGTACTAGACAGCAACAACAACTATCGCCCTATTGGTACAACAACTGCGGATGAAACGGGTTTCTTTAGCTATAACTGGAAACCTGACATCGAGGGTAAATTTACTGTCTATGCACGCTTTAGCGGCAGTGAATCCTACTGGCCATCTACTGCACGCACTGCTTTTGCAGTCGACGAAGTCGCTCCAACACAAGCACCCACTGAAACCCCAGGCCCTGGCATTGCTGATACCTACTTCCTACCCGCAGTCGCAGCCATAATCATCGCAATAGTCATAATCGGCGCACTGATTATGCTCATGCTCAGAAAACGCCCCTAAACAAACAACAAACTTCCTCTCTTTCTCTTTTTTTACTTCACTTAGCAAATTTTGCCAAAAAATGTTTAATAAAATAAAGAACGGCGGTTGCCTCAAGGTTTAACAATCGATTCTTTATCGGTGAAATGCTGACATAGCTCGCCATAGATTATAGTTTGCGGCAGTGCGGGTCATTATTTTGCTGTAGATGTTACCTTGAAGATATCCTTTCTTTGCTTGGCGCATGATATAGCTTATGGAGTAGAATTTATTGTAGAATTGCTTGCGCATTTGAGCGATTTCTTTAGCAGGTAGATTGGGATCTTCAAAAATAGCGTTCATGGTGCTATATGTTTTCCAGTCCTCTGACATCTTCCAGCCATTTTTCTCAACAAGTTCTCTTAGTTGCGTGCCTGGAAAGGGCGTAGCATGACAGAGCCATGCGTCATCAGGTTCGGTTTTGCGTACAAAGTCTAGGGTTTCTTGGAGGGTTTGTTTAGTTTCACCGGGGTAACCTATGATAACTGAAACTGTAACAAACATGCCTGCATCTTTGGCCCATTTTATGGCATTGTGACATTGCTGGTTGGTGACGCCATGTTTTAGGGTTTGGCGCATTTGTTCACAACCTGACTCTATGCCAAACATGACTTCGTCACAGTGGGCTTTGGCCATTTTTTGCAGGAGTTCTTTAGTGACGGTGTCGGCTCGGGTGCCGCATCCCCATCGCAGATTAATTTTGCGCTCAATCATTCCCTCACAGATGTCAGCGGCTCTTTTTTTATCAAAGGTTAAGGTGTCATCTTGGAATGCTATACCCTCAGCACCGTATTCGCTTTGTAGCCACTGCAGTTCATCTAGTACGTTTTTGGGGCTTCGCGCGCGGAATTGTTGGCCAAACATTTGTGAGGCGACGCAGAAGGGACATTTGTAGGGGCAGCCGCGACTGGTTATAACTGAGAGTAGTTTTTGGCCCTGAACCCAATATTTCTCGATGGGTACATATTTGTAGGCTGGTCGGGGGAGAGTGTCTAGGTTTTGAATGGGCGGACGGTTGGGGGTTTGGATGATTTCTTGGTCTTTGCGAAAAGATATGCCCTTTATGTCGTTTAGGGGTTTGTTTGTTTGGGTTTGGTTTGCCAGTTCGAGAAGTGTTTCTTCGCCTTCGCCTCGCACAATTAGATCTATGGATTTTTCTGTTGTGAGAATATCTCTATCTTGGAATGTGGCATGAGGTCCGCCTAGTATGATTTGGGCGTTTGGGCAGGCTTGCTTTGCGGTTTGTGCGGTTTGAAAAGCGGCTTCTGCGATGGGTGTCATAGAACCTATGCCAATTATTGCGGGTTCAAAGGCTGTCAGCTCAGCTTGGAGTTTGGTGTAGTCATAGCGGTTCACTGGGCAGTCGATGATTTTAACCTCAAAATTATTTTGGTCTAAAACCGCTGCCAGATAGGCTAGTCCCAGCGGGGGGAAGAGGGGATGGTGTCCGATGTCGGTGAGAAGGGGTGGTGTGATGAGAGCTATTTTCTTGTTAGGCATCATCATGTTCACGGTTGGGTAGTTATGGCGGGTTTTTTGCTTATGAACTTTGCTAACCCCTGCTCTTGGTTTGAGGATTTTTGTATGTATTGGATGTTGTGGGGTTGTGTTTGTGTTGTCGTATCCAAAGTATCAGCGCCACGGCGCCGATTAGAAAAAGACTGCTAAATAGGAGCAGAATCATCCAATGGGGTGTTGGTTGGTTTTCGTTTTTTTGAGGGTTATTGTTTGGGTTGCCGATTGCATAGATGAGATGATCATATGAGCCTACATATACTGCATTGTTTGCAAGGGCGGGGGAGGAAACCACTGCGCCGCCTGTTTGATAGCTCCACTTGAGTTCTGCGGTTTGAGTGTTTAGCGCATAAATTTTGCCATCCTCAGATCCAAACACCACCATATCTGATGCGATAGCAGGTGAGGAGCTAACACTACCCCCTGTTTGATAGGTCCATGCAAGGGTGCCCTCTGTTGCGTTTAGTGCATAGAGCCCTCCATCTTCGGAGCCCACATAGACCTTGTTGTAGGCGATGGCAGGCGAGGACAAAACTGCGCCCTTTGTGGGATAATTCCAAATCACCTCGCCATTTGTTGTGTTTAGCGCATAGAGATTGTGGTCATAGCAACCCACATACACTACCCCCTCCTCTTTGGCTATGGCCGGGGAAGAAACCACATAATCCCCCAATTGCGTTTTCCACACCAAACAGCCATTGTTTTGGTTTAGAGCATAGAGATAACCATCATTTGAGCCAAAATAGATAATACCCTCAAAGACCGCGGGAGAAGACACCATAATCTGATCATCAGTTTCATACTTCCACAGTAGACTGCCGGCTTTGGTGTTTAGTGCATAGAGACTATAATCCTCTGAACCCACATACACCACCTCTCCATAAACTGTGGGTGAGCAGACAATTGCATAGCCTGTTTGATAGCTCCACCGACAAACTCCTGTATAGGCATCTAAGGCATAGATTTTGCCATTATAGCTTCCAACATAAACCACACCATTACTGATTGTTGGTGAGGAAAACATTACCATATCACCCGTATCGTAGCTCCAAATTGCACTGTTGTGCATCTCCCAATCATAACCCGCCATACCCGTTGAAGCATTTAGTGCATACACTTTGCCATCATGCGAACCCACATAAACCAACCCCTCCTCCCCAACGGTGGGTGAGGAGTCAACCTTTTTACCTGTTGCAAAACTCCAAACCAACCCGCCATCTAACGCGTTTAGGGCATAGAGTTTGCCATCTGAGGATCCCACATAAACCCATCCCTGCGCAATCTCGGGACGCGAAATCACCTGATCCCCAGTCAAAAAACTCCAAACAAGACTACCCTTCTTGACGTTTAGCGCATAGATTTGACTATCATCTGATCCCACATAAACCACATTCCCCCAAACAATCGGTGATGAGGCAACCCCTGCCCCTGTAGCATAATTCCAAACCATCTCCCCGCTTGCGGCATCTATTGCATAGATGTGGTTGTCCATCGAACCCACAAACACCACCCCGTCCGATACTGCCGGAGAGGAGTAAACAGCTGCCCCTGTAACAAATTGCCACTGCAAACTACCCGTTGCGGCGTTTAGGGCATAGAGTTTGCCATCTGAGGATCCCACATAAAGCGTGCCATCCATAACCGCTGGGGTAGACGCAACAGTTGCATCCGTTATATATTTCCAAACCAATTCCCCATTGGTCATGTTGAGAGCATAGATATTATTATCCAGTGAACCAACATAGGCCATACCCCCACTTAGCGTTACCGAGGACAACATAATCTCCGCCTCAGCCGCAAAACTCCAAAGATACTCCCCTGTATCTGCTTTTAGCGCATAAACCTTGTTATCCTCTGAACCAAAAAACACCACCCCACCAGCAACAACGGGATCGGAATCCACATAATACCCCGTTGAGTAACTCCAAAGCTTTCTACCCGTAGCCACATCCAGAGCATAGAGATTATAATCCTCAGACCCAACAAAAACCACACCCTCAGCAACCGCAGGTCTAGACACCACTATACCCTCCGTAACATAAACCCAAACCACATCACCTGTATCAGCATTAAAAGCATAAACTCTATGATCATATGACCCAACAAAAACCACCCCATCACTATAGGTAGGCGAACCAACCTGACCCCCCGTATTAAATTTCCAAAGAGTCTGATTAGACAACGGCGGCACCTCCGTAGAAGAAAACCCACTATGCACTAAATCACCCCGAAACATCGGCCACCACAACAAACCAACCTCAGATTGATTTACAGCTACTGCTGTTGTTGATGTTGTTGCATAAACCATACTTGAAAACAAGAGCAATAATAACAATAGACCAAAACACAACATCTTTTGGTTTATCATATTTCTATACAAACCAAGATAAGCTAAAGATGTTCCGCAGAAACCCCCCCAGTTTTAACATACTTCTCTTTTATCTTTGTGAGTCGCGCTAAGTCTGGGTGGCTGGTTTGTGGAGATGCGAAATGTTTAAGCATAAAGCGTTCCCATCAAGAGGCAAGTTGGTGTGAAGCAGAAATGAAACCCCACATAACCCTAGTTAACCCTGCAGCACCCGTGGGTGCTGTTATGCACTGGCCCTTTGCGCTTTTGGGTTTAGGCTACCTCGCCGCAGTCCTAGAAAAAAACGGATACAAAGTTGATGTCATAGATTGTCAAGTTGAAAAACTCTCCCTAGAGCAATTTACCCAAGAAATCCAAAAACGCCAACCCAACATAGTGGGCATAACCTCCTCCACACTCACCTACAAATCCGGCCTAAACCTCATCAAAGCCACAAAACAGGCCCTTCCAAACTGCACAACCCTTGCAGGCGGACCCCATGTAACATTTTGGGACGACCACGCCCTAGAAGAATGCCCCGAACTCGACCTAGTTATCCGAAGAGAAGGCGAAGCCACCATCCTCGAATTGGTCCAGCACCTCGAAGCCAACAAACCCTACGATGACGTCCTAGGCCTCACCTACCGAAAAAACAACAAAATTGTCCGCACTCCCGATCGACCCTATATCGAGGACCTGGATTCACTACCTTTCCCTGCACGCCATCTCTGGCCCATGGAAAAATTCAAAGAATACGAAGATGTCCTCTACCTATCCATGAGCCGTGGTTGCGTGTACTGGTGCGAATTCTGTTGCACCGTACGTATGCACGGACGACAATACCGCATGCGAAGCGCCCAAAACGTAGTTGACGAACTAGAATACCTCTACAAAACCTATGGCAAAACCAAATTCACCTTCTGCGACGACGCCTTCACAGTCGACCAAGCCCTCGTAGAAGAACTCTGTAGCGAGATCATAAAACGCAACCTAAAAATCGAGTGGAACTGCGGTAGCCGCGTCGACATGGTCACCAAAGAACTTCTCATAAAAATGAGAGAAGCAGGTTGCATCTCATTTTGGTGCGGCATCGAATCAGGCACCCAACAAGTTCTAGACGCCATGAAAAAGGGCATCACCCCCGAATTAACCGAAAAAGTCATGGGCTGGGTCCGCGAAGCCGGCATGAAACCCGTACCCAACGTAATCCTAGGCTTCCCCGGCGAAACCAAAAAAAGTGCCTGGAAAACCATAAAATTCGTCGAAAAAATCGCCCCCGATGCAGTAGGATTCTACAACGTCGCAACTCCCTTCCCCGGCACACCCCTCTACGACCAAGTCATCGCCAATGGCTGGTTGCGTGTCACCGACTTTGACAAATACGACACTACCCGTCCCATCTTTGAGACCCCCCAACTAAGCATGAAAGAACTCGGAAAGCTCCGCGAAAGTGCATTCCACCACTACTACCTAAGACGCGCATACTTCATGGACAAACGCCGGCGCTTCAAAATCTACACCGCCATAACTGTAGGTATGCACCTAGTCGCCAACATAAAACTCAAACTTAAAAGAAACTAACCACCCACCCCCAACACACCCAACAACCGGCATACTAACGGACTGAAAAATATGGCTAAACCAAAAAAAGTGCTAAACAGCGAAATAGTGAAAACCTTCGGCTTAAATGCCGGCGCCAGTGTAGTTGGGATAGCTGCTTCCAAAGATTTCGGTTTAGCACCCCAGGGCTTTAAACCCTCCGACCACCTCGCCGGTTGCCTTTCCGTGATTGTTTTAGGGGCATCCTTCTCCCAAGAAGCCCTGCGCAATTCAGCCGAATATACTGCTCATCGGAAAGTAATGATAGAAAAAATAAACGGCATAGCAAAAGATGTAGCAAAACAAATCAAAACTGCTGGATACAAAGCCCGCGATATAAGCGGGTTTGGCGGCAAATGGGTGAATGGCAAACAATTCGGCCTTATATCTCTAAAACATGCCGCTGAATTGGCTGGACTGGGTCTTATCAATCGGAATTATTTACTCACCCATCCTGTCTATGGTAATCTTCTCTGGTTCAGTGCGGTTCTCACCGATGCTGAGCTAACACCCGATAAAAAAATCCAAGATATTGTTTGTGACAATTGTAACAAATGCGTCGAACTATGCCCCTCAAAAGCCTTGGCCACTCCTGATTTATTTGGGAAAAGCGAATGCGCTGGAATGTGCTTCAAACTGGTAAATGCCAAATGGGAAGTTAGTTGCTATGTATGCCGTAAAATATGTCCTCATCGGTTTGGCAAATAACTACCACCGTAAACCTGTCGAAACTGGAAGCGGGCTCTAACCTGATTATTTTCCATGTAGCATTCGTAGAGTTCTTTGTGGATTGCGCATGGCGGTGAGCAGTTTTTTGTAGGTTAGGGTGCGGTTTATGGCATTGGCTTTCATGCATAGCTCCATTAGGTCTTGCGCGGTCCACTCTGCGGTTTCAATTAGAGGTTCGGTGGCAGCTAGAGCATAGTCACAAAAGTCTTCGCGCAAATATCCTCCTGCTTTTGTTTGTTCATAGAATTCGGTGCCATAAACTGGCATAGCTATACTAAAAATAAAACTCTCCGCACCCAACCCCTTGAGCTTGTAGGCATATTGAATAGTTTGTTCTATATCGGCTTTGGTCTCCCCGATTAACCCCATAACAAAAAAGACGCCCACTTTTATTCCCACTTTTTTACAGGCTACAATGGCGGCTTCGACTTTTTTTAGATCTAAATTCTTCTTGGCCACCTCAGAGACGATACGTTGCACGCCTGATTCAGGGGCGACGCGGATTTTTTTACATCCCGCGCGCTTCATCTTGCGCAACAATTCCTCACTTAGAGTATCCGCACGAACACCATTTGGGGTGAACCACTCAAAGCGCAGATTACGCTCCACAATTAGGTCACATATAGTTGCCATACGCTGAGGATCCCAGGTTAGGTTGTCATCGGCAAAGTCGATTTGTTTGATGTTGTAGGTTTTGATGAGATGCTCCAGTTCATCAACCACATTTTTTGGGCTTCGCGCGCGCCATTTTTTACCCCACACAATGGCATGAGTGCAAAAAACACAGCTAAAAGGACAACCACGGCTGGTGATGACTATGGTGTTGGGTTGGGTGATTTCTCCACGCAGAGGATTTTCCTTAACCGCATCGGCATAGATTTGCATCGGTAAGAGATGCCTAGCCGGCATAGGCAGAGTATCCAGGTCCTCAATAAAGGCGCGCTTGGGGTTTAGTTGTATGCCTCCGTTTTTTCTATAGCCCACCCCATCAATACCACCCAAATCAGTTTTTTTCTCCAATGCCCCAACCAATTCTTTGATGGTGATTTCGGGTTCACCTATTACAACAAAGTCTGCTTCACTGTCCTCTAAACACTCCTTGGGACGCGCCGTGGGATGGAGACCAAACAGTGCAACGGTGATGGTTTTATCTATATTTTTTGTAAGCGTGATAACTTCATAGGCGGCTTTAGACCAACCTGAGAAAGGAATCTCCACAATAACCATATCGGGTTTGAAGCCTTGGATGCGCTTGGCAATTGTTTCGGTGCTCAACCCCACCCGGTACTTGGTTGCATCCAGCTCAAGCAAATTATCCCATCCCTCAGTGGGTGCATCAATGATGCTGACTTGATGATGATCTCTCTCAAGCACTGCTGCCACTGATACCATGACTATGGGTGGAAAAACGTTGGGTTTACCCCAAACCTTGGGCTGAATTCGCGGAGGATTAATTAAGCAAACACGCATCGACGAGCCTTCAATACAGCCATATCGCCCGTTGATTTAATGTTTACCCTACATCGGGAAAAACCAGAGCCGCACCAAAACCAACACCAACACACAAAACAAGCCCCAGAGCACAATGGTCACATCACGGATCTTTAGCGCACCTAAGACCTTGTCTCCTGTTAGCGGCTCCTGTGGATCGCCCAAGATGTATTGGCCGGGTTTTTCAAGTTGAATACGAAGTGCTCCTGCAACGGCGGCCATAGGCCAGCCATGATTGCGGCTAGGCGTTTTTTTATGGTCGCGCCGAGCGACTCGCCACGCATTTTTGGCATCCATACGCAAAATGGCTGCAGCAACAATCATTAACAATGCCGTTAGACGCGTAGGGATATAATTAACAAAGTTATCGAGATTGGCGCTAAACCAGCCGGTGTTTATGTGCTCTTTGGTCTTAAACCCCACCATACCATCTAGGGTGTTTATGGCGCGAAACGCTATCGCGCCTGTGACTCCAAATAATGCAAAGCTCATCATAGGTGAGAGTTTAAAGTCAATTAGGTTCTCAGACATCGATTCTATAACAGCACTGCCCATCTGGGTGGCGTTGAGGTTTTTACTGTCCCGGCGCGAGAAATGAGCATATTTTTTAGTCTCTGCCGCGTCATCTTGATTGATAGCCGTAGCAGTTGCTTTAGCCCAGTCTGTTTCAAGTTTGATACAGATAGTCATTTTTAGTAATATTATGCCAATGACTGCATAGAACAATATATTGAGATAGCTCGGCAAAAACGTATAGACCGCCCATAACCCAAAAAATGTGGGTGCGGCAAACGCAACAATAACTGTTAAGCCCAGCAAGACCCCTAGAAACTTTTCCATTTTAGGATCAGGATTTTTGAAGTAGGGTTCAATTTTTTTAGTGAAATTACCCATCAACACCGTAGGATGTAACTTAAACGCCAACTTGTCGGGATAGTTGGGTGAGGGATCCCCTAAAATCAAATCCAACACAATCGCAAAAACAAGCACTGCTACAGCTGTTGTAATACCTAAGTGGAGGGTACTTTGGGTTAACCAAGCGATGATATCAAACACACTTTGATACTCAAAACCTCGTTATATATCACTTACTGTACCTCTTGATCCCTTCCAAAATTATTTTACTGCCGACCTCTGAATAGTTGAATTTCAAGTGACTTTGCTGTCGCTTTTCTTTTGTTAGACCAGTAGCCTGTGCTGTTAAGTACTTACCAATTAAACCAAAGAAAGGCGGTAGTGTATTTGAGCGGTGTGTTGGTTGTTATTTTTTGTTGTGACTGTAAATTTTGAAGATTATTGCTATGGTAGCTAAGATTATGATTGCTGTGATTATGACACCAAAGATTGTTTCTGATGATATTATTGCCGGTCTGTTTGGGGGTGGGGTTTGGGTTGTTAGAGGTTCGGGGGTGTCTTCTTTGAAGCAGTAGATATTCCAGTCATTGCAACCTATGTAGAGTTTACCGTTAGCTATTGTAGGTGAGGACCAGGTGCTTGAGGGGAGGGTGACGTTTGCGATTTTGGCACCGGCATTTGCGGCATCAAAGATCAAGATATGACGTTGGCTGGTTGCCATGTAGACTTTGCCATCGGCATATGAGGGGGAGACGTAGAGTTCATCACCTGTGTAGGTGGTCCACTTTGTCCAGCCGTTAGAAACATCGACACATGCTAGATCGAATTTGTCAATTAGTAGCACGGTGCCGTCTTTGACATAGATTGGTGAGGATACAATAAATTCTGTGGCGGTGGGGTTTGAGAAGTGCCACAGCATGTTGCCGCTACTGGTTTCGATACAGTAGTAATCCCCCCAATTAGAGGACGCAAACACTAGGCCCTCTGCAACGGAGGGTGAACCCAGCATTTGGGTGCCGCCGCCAAACGATATACGATAGGGAATCTCATATTTCCACATGATTTCTCCGGTTGCGGCATCTAGTTTGTAGAGTGCACCTGCGTTGGGTTCTTCGGCGGTAAAATAGACTGCACCATCAGCTACAGCAGGGGAGGATTCTATGGGGCCCTTGGCTTTTGTTTGCCACTTAATATCGCCCGTATTGCCATTTAGCGCATATAGGTAGTTGTCTAGGGAACCCACATAAACCACCTCATCCACTACCGCGGGGGAGGATTTTAAGACTAAATTGCCAAATGTGAAGGGTAGATCGCCATTGACAAAGGTCTTCCACAAGAGTTTGCCTGTTTTTGCATTTAGACAATACACATAGCCATCATCTCCTCCAGTGTAGACTTTGCCATTGGCTACTGCGGGTGAGGATTCTACGGGGCTGTTGGTGGCAAATTTCCAAAGTAGATCGCCGGTGTAGGCGTTTAGGGCATAGATGTTTTTATCTTGTGAACCCACGTAGAGTACGCCATCTGCTATTGAGGGTGAGGAACTAACGGCGCCTTTTGTGCTAAACCGCCACTCTACCGTGAGATTTTTTGGTCCGATTTCTGCGGTGGAGGAGTGGGTTGCGTCTGCACGCCACTGCGGCCAATCACTCACTGTTGGGGGTATGTTATTTTGTTCACCAGTGTTCTGCATGGCCCAAATTTGATTAACGGTTGTGTACTCATTACCTGAGATGGTATCTACCGCTGTTGTTACGTCTCCGGGGATAAGGTAGAGTGTGCCGTAGGCGATGGCCACTGATTCTCGGGGTGGCAGGGCTTCTATGTTTAGGGACCAGATTTTTTTGCCGGTGTAGGCATTTATGCAGGAAAACTCGGATATGCCGCTCTCGGCGTTGTATTGAGCTGTTTGGCCGGTGGTCATGTAGAGTTTGCCATCTGCTACTGAGGGCATGCCTGGCCACATCAGGGTGTCATTTGGGCCTTTGTATTTCCAGACCACTTCACCTGTGTACATGTCAAAGGCATAGAGATAACCATCTTTGTTCATCTCATACACCAATCCATAGGCGACTGCGCATCCCGTGGTGAAATAGCCATCTGTATCAGGCCGGTATCGCCAGACAATGTTGCCATTAGTGGCGTTGAAGGCATACATGGTGTTGTCATCACTTCCGCCCTTGAAGTACAGTCCATTGGAATATGCGCCTGTAAATATCATGGGGCCTTTGGTGGGGGTACTCCAAATGATGTTGCCGGTTTTAGCGTCAAGGGCATATTGCATGTTTTGGAACGATCCGGTAAAGATTTTTCCATCTCCATAGGTGATGCCGATGCCTGTTATGCCGCCGCCGCGAATGTAGGTCGTCCACGCTACTGAGGGCGGCTTTGTAGGATTGCTGAAGTCCCAAGCAACAATGGTGGAGTTGACTTTGGTGTAGAACATTTTCTGTTCTGGACTGTAGACATTGGTGTTAAAGATGCCTGTGTAGGTGTTAAAATCGGGGCTTTTCCAAAGTATATCTCCGGTTTGGGGGTTGAGACAGTAACTCTCAACTATCATGTGTGTGCTGTCAATTTTGTAGGCTATGGGCCAATGTGTTTCTTCTGGGAGTTTGGTTTGCCAGACAATGTCGCCATCTTGGTTGAGTGCAAAGACATGGGTGTGGTTGGTAACATAGATTTTGCCATTAAAGGCGGCTATGTAGGGTTGGATGTTGGGTATATCTGCTTTCCAGGTTATGGTTGATGTGTTGGGGGCTGGACCTGCAGAGAAGCGGGTATAGGCGGAGTCGCCTTGGAATTGGGGCCACTCGTATTGATCTAAGCGGCTGGTGGTTGCGGCTTGTGTTTGTCCATAGAGTGAGATTGAGGCAACTCCGGAACTAAGGAGGAGGATTGCAAAAAGGATGGTTACAAAGATTTTTTTGATGATCTTACCCCCGATGGTGTAGATAGGGGGGTTATGAGATATATTGATTTCTTGTCCAAAAATTGGGTGGTTTTGTTGGGTTTGTGGTTTTGGTTGGTGGTTGTTTGGTGTGGCGGCCTCTGGTTTTTAGTGTTGTGTCAGTGCTGGTTTATTTGCAATTAGTTAGCGTAGGTTTAATTGTTTTTGCCGCAAATTTAATAAGTATTCTTGCAATCACTACTTATGAGCTTTTTTGCTGTTTTTAACGAGAAGCATAACTGATTGATTTCTCGTAAAAATAATGAGGAAACTTTATGAAAATAAAAAATAAAAAAAATCTTTTTTCTGTGATTTCAGTTTTCTTGCTGTTAACAATCGCAGTATCGACAATTCTTATGAGTGCTTCAGCACAAACCGCCTATTTCAACTCCTATATCTACATCGCCGTAAACAGCCCCAGCGTAGGCTTAAACCAAGAACTAATCATACTCACCTGGACTGCAGATATACCCCCGTATGGCACAGGCCCAATTCAGAGCGAACGCGGCTGGTCAAACCTACAGATCATCATAACCGACCCCGATGGCGCCAACACCACCATACCCATCGAACGAACCGATCCCACCGGTGCAGCCTATGTTATATTCATGGCCACCGAAAAAACCGGCACATACACCGCCCAAGCATTTTTCCCCTCCCAAACTGTAAACATTGGCGCCGATACCCAAAACGTCTACAGCGAAGCTTTCAGCCCCCTTATCACTTTCCAAGTCCAAACCCAACCCGTTCCCACCCGAAACGATGCCCCTGTTCCCCAAGATTACTGGACCCGCCCCATCTCAAGCAACATGCACCTCTACTACACCCTCACCGGCAACTGGATCGGCGGTGCAGCTAACCAATGGCCCCAAGGCAGCGCAAACGAAGGCTCCTCCTACTTCAGCTACAGTCCCGGTCCGGGCAGCGCCCATATCCTGTGGACAAAACCCTACTGGGTAGGCGGCCTAATGGACAACCGCTATGGCACTTCTGGCTTTGCACAATACCACTATCAAGGTCTAGCCTTTACTGCCGTTGTTATCGACGGTAAAATCCACTACCAACCCCGCTACACAGGCGCTAGCGCACAAGGCTGGGCTGCCGTTGACCTCTACACTGGCGAAACCCTCTACGAAAACTATACCGATATCGCTCCAACATTTGGCCAGGTCTACGATTACTCCTCACCTAACCAAAATGGCGGCTTTCCCTACCTCTACCGACCCGTCACATACGCCAACCTGCCTGACATAGTTCGACTATCCAACGTAACCCTAAACCCTGATTTGACCCTAACCGTAAACAGCGGGGCTTCCAACGTAAATAAAACATCCCTCACATCAAACAGTTTTGGAACCATCTGGGACATCCTTGACGCACACACCCTCCAACATGTAACCTACATAGCCAACGTCTCCACAGGTGGCACACCAGTCTATGGTATGGACGGAAGCATACTTCGCTACAACGTGACTAACATAGGTACCCAACCCTACATGACCATCTGGAACACTTCTGCAGGTACCATGGTTAGTGGAATAAACGGAACCGATGCTTGGCAGTGGCGACCCTCAGGTGGAGGCGGGGGAGGATCTACCACTCCGTTTTGGGGCACCGCTGTTGCATACAACATAGTCCATGACGGCAATCTGATGATCACCGGCAACTTTTCTATTCCCAACATCTCCGGTCCATCCAACACCTTGCTAAACCAGACCGCCACTCTTCAAGCTATACGCGAAGGCGAATACGCTATATTTGCAACACCTGGACGCAACGATGAACGCGGAGTCGTTCCAGCTTTTGTCCTTGCGATTGATCTCTCAAAAGGCAACGAAGGCAAAGAACTCTGGCGCAATACCTTCTCCCCTCCCTTCTCATCAACTGAGAGCAACGCCTCCATCACCCTAACAGGTGTGTACTCAATCGACAAAGAAACCGCAACTGTGGTCTACCAGTCCACCCGACTGCTTCAACGCTGGGGATTTGACGCTAAATCCGGTACCCAACTCTGGAATGTCACTGTACCACAAGCAGACTACTATGGTTTCAATACTAACCGATACGGCAATATGCTTCTATCCAGCGGATATGGCGGTGTTTTGATTGGTATTGACTTGAGAACAGGCTATATGTGGAACTTTACTGCAGCTAATGAATATCTGGGCGATTCGGTCTTTGGCACCTATCCTATGAATGTGGGCGCAATTTCCTATGATGGCCGAATCTACATCGGCACCGGTCGACACTCTCCTGGTCCAGTCCTAGAAAGTGGAAATGTCTTACAGTGTATTAACGCATCAAATGGCGCACGACTATGGAACTTTCCAGTCTATGGCGTTATGATGCCCTCTGGAAATGCCGGTAGCAACTTTGTTCTAGCCGACGGGCGCCTCATCGCCCTCAATGCCTATGACAATCAACTCTACTGCTTTGGCCGCGGCCCAAGCGCAACCACAGTCTCAGCACCCCAAGGCTCATCACTCCTTGGCGGCAAAATCACCCTTACCGGCACAGTCACCGACCAAACAGAATCTGGCCGACGCAACACCAACGACAAACCCGACTTCTCACTCAAAGGCACCCCCGCAATCTCAGACGCCGACCAAACCGCTTGGATGCAACACCTCTACCAACAAGCCCCCGCCCCTCTAAACATCACAGGTGTCCCCGTTAGTTTTGCTGCCATTGATCCCAACAACAACTATATCATCCTAGGCGAAACCCTAAGCGACGCAAGCGGCAACTATGCCTTCACCTTTGAACCTGAGATCACAGGCACCTACCAAATCTATGCATCCTTTGCAGGCTCCGAAGCCTACGGACCCTCAGCATCAACAACCTACTTCACAGTAGGCGAAACCAACTCTCCAACCCAAAACCCCTCCCAATCCCCCGGATCCGCTGCTGACGCCTACATCTTACCAGCCTTTATCGGCATAATCATCGCCATAGTCCTATCTCTAATAGCCATCGTATTACTGCTCAGAAAACGCTAAACAACCAATCAATCAACCAAACTCTCCCTTTATTTTTTTCCAAATAATATTTGTGTACCTTGTTCTGTATCTGCCAGTCTATGAGAAGCATTTCCCATTTGGCAGAGCATTTTTAACTGCTTATACTTTGTAAGCAACTCATGTACTCCTCCTATTTCATGGGAATAATCCCCAAGAACTGAACCCTGTTGTAGAGCCCTGTTTAACGTATAAGTGCCAAAAAATAATGTTGATTAAATAAAATAAATGGTGGGCAGGTGTTGTTGTTGATTTATGAGGTTTATTCTTGTTTGCGTAGTGCTTTGGGGATATAGTTGCATGCGGGGTCGGATTCGGCTATGTCGCCTGTGTAGGCGTAGGCTCGGTTTCGGCATCCGCCGCAGATTTCTCTGTATTCGCATACGCCGCATTTGCCTTTGAGGACGTTTCGGTCTTGGAATTTGTTGTAATAGGGTGAGGCTTTGACATCTTCCCATGCGGTGGTTAGGGTTTTGTTGCGTATGTTTCCCAGCATCATGGGTTCGTTGGGCTGGAGGTCAGTGTAGAAGCAGGGGATTAAATCGCCGTTCTCAGTTACGCTAAGATAGCCGCCAAAGGCAAAGTAGGTACATTTGCCATGGAACTCTTTTTCATACCAGTGATTAAATTCGTCCTCAGATAGGCGTTGTTTGACGACTCTGGCGAAGTGGGGACAGTGGACATGAACCTCAAATTTGTTTTTGTATTTTTCTGTAATATCCCAGATGTGATTAAGCGTCCACTCATACTGATCCGGAGTTGGAGTGAGGTCCATGGTAGATTTAGCTCTGCCGCTGGGCACCGAATGATTATACCAAACAAAATTCGCCTTGTATTTCTCAGCCAATTCTGCAACATGGTCGAGGTGTTCATAGTTAATGGTAGTTATCGCACAAGCTAACCCATTTAGAATTTTCCCTGCAGCGAGTTTCTCAATAGCCGCCAAAGCTTTCTTGTAGGATCCTTTACCGCGTAGCTGATCATTGATTTCCTCAGGGCCATCAATACTTACTGAGGACCAAACCTGATTTTTAACCAAGTTATCATAGATTGAACCATCAACAAATGCACCATTGGTTAGCAGACAAACATTTAGACCCTTATTTTTCGCATACAGCACAATCTCAAAAATATCAGGCCGGGTTAGCGGCTCACCACCCTTTATACCAAACCATCGAACACCAAATTTATGAACTTCATCAACCAGATGAAACGCTTCTTGAGTCGTCATCTCTCTTGGCGCATGCGCACCCGTAGCATCAACATTGCAATATAGACAACGAGCATTACAGGCACCTGTTGCCCGCCAAGAAGTCATAAGTAAAGGACCATTCTGTGTCAAGTAATAACCCTCTTTCCAGATAGCTAACCATAAACCCTCCCCTCCAACTTAAAAAAGATTTTGCACCTGTCTGCTTCAAGTTGCTCAACTGTCCAAACTCCAGTTAACCGTGACAATTTGTCACAGTTTCATTTCCTTCCGCAATAAGCGTTGTTTCAGTTTACACCAATATAGTGGGCGTCAACACTCAGATAGGCTGAAGCGCGTTGTTATGTTTGTTGATCTTGTTCTGAGGTGCTGTAGCCACCTTTGCTTTTTTTGGGGGTGCGAAGTTTGCTGATTTTTTTAAATCCCCAGCGGAGTGTTTTGTTGTTCCATATTCGATGGTTGAGTGCTGCACGGGCCATGATTTGGCTGTAAAAGTCCCTCTTTACTTTTTTACGTAAAAAGTAACTGTAGGAGAAATAGTTGTCAAAGAATTCTTTTTTGACTTCTTCCAACTTTTCAAGCGGTAACAAGGTATTTTTGAAGATTTGGGTTTCTTCACGGTATTGGTTCCAGTTGGCATCCACTTCTAATCCGAGTTCTTTTATGAAATAGGCTAACTCGGTGCCGGGGTAGGGGACTGCTTCACACATATAGACATAGTCGGGTTTGGTTTTGTAGAGAAACTCGATGGTCTGCTCAAGCATCTCGGGTGTTTCAGTGGGATAGCCAATAACAAGTGAGACGGCAACGGAAATGCCGGCTTCTTTGGCCCACTGGATGGCTTGGGCGTTTAGTTCCACGGTGGTGCCTTTGCGCATAAGTTTGAGCATTTCTTGGCTACCTGATTCGACGCCGAAGTGGATTAGCTGGCAGTTGGTGGCTTTGAGCTTTGCCAAAAGCTCCCTAGAGACTCGGTCTACTCGGGTGCGGCAATCCCAGGGTAAGTTGATTTTGCGTTTTTGCATCTCATCACAAATCGCATAGGCGCGTTGCAAATCGTAGGTAAAGGTGTCATCGTAGAATGCGAATGCACCTGCGCCAAACTCATCGCGTAACCATTCCAGCTCATCTACAACTTTACTGGGGCTTCTTCCTCTAAATTTGTGTCCGCACATCTTGGAGGCTAAACAAAAGGTGCATGCACTGGGGCAGCCACGGCTGGTGATTATGGGCATATAGTTGACGCCAAAGAGTTTGTACATATTGGTGTCAAAGTGATGATGCGCAGGGTGCGGCAGATTATCAATATCGGGTAGAAACGCACGATCGGTGGTGCTAAAGGTCTGATTATTACTTCTATAGGTAATGCCCTGAATGGCACTAAGACCAAACATTAGCCCCTGTTCAGAGACAAACCGCGCTAATTCCAGCATGGTTTGCTCCCCCTCACCACGCACCACAATATCTAAATCAGGACTATCGGAGAGGGCTTGCTGATCAAGTACACTCACATGCGGCCCACCCATAAGCGTGAGCGCCTTGGGCACCGCAACCTTAGCAGACTTTAAAACCTCCAAAGCCGGCAAATAAGTAACCGTAGCTGAGGTGATCCCTACAATATCGGGATTTAGGCTACGAAATTTCTCCTCCAAAGCTTGGGGCGTATATTTTTTGGTTTGGCAGTCCACCACATCTACAGGGTATCCCTCTTTTTCAAGAACTGCTGCCAAATAACCAATCCCCAAAGGCAGAAAAACCGATTGCGCCGCTTCCGATGGATAAGGCGGATTAACCAAAGCCACATGAGCCTTCAAACAAAACGTCCCCCAAAGTAATCCAACACATGAATGCGCCGCTATTATGTCTTACTCAAACACAAAACACCCCCAAGAGTCAAACGAAGGTTTTTAACCCACCTCCCCCCTCCGACTCATAGAATAACACGGTGAACCCCTTGTCAGCAACCATAGCCATCCTTAACGCAAACATACACACCCAAAACCCCAACCAGCCCCACGCCCAAGCCCTAGCAATCCAAAACAACCACATCAAAAAAGTCGGAACCAACCAAGACATCACCCCCCTAATTGATGAAACAACTCTGATTCTAGATCTCAAAGGAAAAACCATTCTCCCCGGCCTAATCGACACCCACATCCATCTCGCCGACTACGGCCGATGCCTCCTCTGGCTCGATCTCACCAACACAACATCCATAAACGAACTACAAACCCTCCTCAAACAAAAAGTTGCCAACACACCAAAAGACAGCTGGATTATCGGACAAGGCTGGAACGAAACCCGCCTCCAAGAACAACGCATGCCCACCGCCGCCGACTTGGATCTGGTTAGTCCAAACAACCCCGTTATTCTCTACCGCGAAGTAGCCATGCTCTGCACCGCCAACACTCAAGCCCAAAACCACGCCAACATAACCCCCACCACCCCCAACCCCCCAGGCGGAATCATCGAAAAAACCCCCCAAGGCCAACCAACCGGCATCTTTCGCGACACCGCCACCACCCTAATCTGGCAGACGGTTTCCGAACCCACCCAAACCGAACTACTCGCCGCCACAGCACATGCCTGCCAAAAAGTCTTCCAAGCAGGTATAACCAGTCTTCACTGGCTCATACTCAACGAAAACGAATTCACCCTAATCCAAAAACTCTACGAACAAAACCAACTACTCTTCAGAGTAAACATCGTTGTCCCCGAAGCCCTCCTAGAGAAAGCCATCCAAATCCAAACAAAAAATCCTGAGGTGTTGCAAGTCAGCGGCGCCTTTATTGTGGCTGATGGTTACCTCGACTCCAAAGAAGCGGCCCTAAACGAGCCCTACAGCGACGACCCCACAAACACCGGCAAACTGTTACTCTCCAAAGAGACCCTGTCAGCTTCGATTACGCGAGCCCTATCCTTTGGAGTTCAACCAGTTATCCACGCAATGGGCGATCGCGCCCTAGACCTAGTTTTATCAGTAATTGAGCAGACAAAAAGCAACCAACGCATCCGAATCGAGCAAGCCGCCATTCTTAATCCCGCGCTTCTTGAACGACTAAAAAAACAAAATGTGGCCATAACCATCCAACCCAAAGTCATAACAACCGAATTCACAGTCTGGTCCGCAGACCACCGGCTCGGCTCACGCGCAAAATGGCTCCACCCCCTAAAAACACTTCTAGATACAGGAGTTGTGGTTGCCGCCGGCTCAGATTGCCCCATGGAACCCCTAAACCCCCTGCTTGGTATCCAAGAACTAATGCTACACCCCAACCCCGAGCAACGTCTAAGTCTCGATGAGGCCATCAGCCTATACACAATAAATGCCGCCCGATGCTCAGACCAAGAAGCTACCAAAGGCTCAATCCAAGAAGGCAAACTAGCCGATCTTATCATCCTAACCGCTGATCCCGTTGACGTTGAACCACATAAAATAAGCACAATAACCATAGATTTTGTCATATTAAACGGCCAAATTCTAGTAGTAACCTAACCTACAATGTGGTTGAAATACTAAGGATCATAGCTATACACAGTTCTGTTGATAGATGACGTTTCACAAAATAGTCCAGTCTTTATATCTTGAATTTGAGGCCATTTATATAACATAAGACCGTAGGTGTACGTCATGGCAAAACCATAATTCCAGTTTTAAGCATGAAGCCGTAGAAGAATTTGGATGCTCAAGCAAGACTGGTTCTGAGAAAGTGAAGAAGGAAATGATAAAAAGGGCATTAACGTTTACAATAAACCTGAACGCAAACAATATCGTTTAGGTTTAAAGGTTTACGCAATATGGTTATAATTTCACTAAGGAAAGCATTTAGTGCGGAGTCAAAGATAGCGCGTATAGATGGTGAATTCGCGGTCAAGTTGTATGGTTCTCGCAAAACTGTGTTGTTATTGGTTTTTTCGTTAATTGTAATACTACTTTCTTTTTTGGCTATTTTTATGCTTATAGATTCTGATATAGTGCCTGATATAGATTCTGATATAGTGCGTGTACATGTTAAAGATGAATTTGATCTTCGAAATGCTATCGATAATGCATCATTTTTTACTTCTACTACTATTGTTCTTGACAATGACGTTACTTTGGAGCGTTCGATCCGTATTTCTGAAGATAAAAACATAACCTTAACAAGCAACGGTAATGCTGACTTTTTTAAATTAACTTGTATATCTACTATCCCGTATGGTGTTTGTCCTCTCTATGTCGATGATGGTGGTGTGTTGATTCTTGACGGCATTATTGTAACTCATGAAAATGTTTACGGTGGTGGCGTAGGTGTTGCGTCAGGGGGGTCTCTTATCTTGGTTGATGGGGGAATTATTGGTAATGTCATTCGTGGTGGTGGTTGTGGTGTAGGCAACCGGGGTACTTTTGTAATGTATGGTGGCACAATTTCTGGCAACACCGCCGCTTGCCTAATTAATTCGGGCGGTAGTAGCGGTAGTACAGGCGGCGGCGTATTAAACTGGGGTACTTTTGTAATGTATGGTGGCACGATTTCAGGAAACAAAGTAAACAGAGCGCCTTTTCTGATGCTTGATGGGCCTGGTGATTGGGGTGGTGACGGTGGTGGGGTGTACAACTATGGCACTTTTATTATGTATGCTGGTGAGATTTTTAATAACACAGCTGGGACAAATGGTGGAGGTGTATACAATAAGGGCAATTTTACTATGCATGGTGGAGTAATTTCGGGTAACACTGCTGAAGTGAATGGTGGCGGTGGCGTATACGATGAGGGCAGATTTAAAATAAATGCGGGGGTAATTTCTGGTAATACTGCTTCATGTGGTAATGATGTATACACCTACGATGGCAAAAGCCGGTCGTACCCTAGTAATGACTGAACATATGTTGTAATGACATATTTAGCAAGTTAAATACCCCCGCGAACTACGATTTAACCCAGTCAATGAATCCCCTGGTATTGGGTTAACCTCTATGAGATGTTGTGTTGGTGTTGGTTTATTCTGTGAGTTCTTGTTTGGCTTTCTCTAACTTGCTCTCTATGGGTAGATTGTAGGGACATTTTTGGATACATTGACCGCAGTGTTCACATTTCTCGGCTTTAACTTCCAGTCCGCCGTAGCGTTTTTTGGCCCAGTTCTCTAACCCGTATATGTCATGTAGCATCTGGAAGCGCAGTATTGCGGGGATGTTTATGTTGTTTGGGCAGGGCATGCATAAACCGCAATCGCGGCAGTAATTGCCTAATTCAAAGCTAAACCGATTATGCTTCTTGGGTGCTGAGTTGTGGTATTGGTTTGCGGCGTTTGCGGCTGTTTCTACCTCGGCGATGCTTTTGAATCCTGCAATAACCCCTGAGACATCTTGGTCAAGCACATACTGTAGTGCACTGCTAACTTGTTCTTGTGTGGTTTGGCCCAAGAGTGTTTTGATTTCCTCTTCTTCTTGTGAGATAAGCGAGAGTGAGGGTTGGTAGAGGCAAGTTATCAAGTTGGAGGTTTTCACTGACAAAGATTTCATGATAACTACTCCTACGTCGTGTTTTTTTGCGGTGGGTATAAGTTCCTCAAGTGCCTGTGGTGTTACAACGTTTAGCGGTACCAAAACGGTGTCAAACTCGCCGGTTGTTATTGCTTTTGTGAGTACCCTTGGTTTGTGTCCGGTTATGCCGATGAATTTGGTGTGGCCTTCGCGCTGAGCTTGCTTGCATGTTTGCAGTACCCCATCCTCACCCATGGCTTTGTTGAGTGTTTTTTCATCATCAATACCATGAAGCTGTAAAATATCCACACAGTCGGTTTGCAGATTCTTGAGGCTCACCATCAAGTCTTGGAGGGATTCGCGTTTGGTTCGGTTGCCTGTTTTGGTGGCAATTATGCATTGGTCTCTTTTTTTGGTTTGGAGCGCTTGGCCGATTTTTTCTTCGCTGTCGCCATCCCAGCGGGCAGTATCAAAATAATTAAACCCCAACTCAAAAGCGCACTGTATCACCTCAATTGCTTGGGGTTTGGGTAGCTCAGCTATCCAGGTGCTGCCAAAACCCACTTGCGACATCATCAGATTGGTCCTTCCCAGCCGACGCTTATCCATCAAATCACCTGGGCTGTTGTTAGGCGGTGCCGTTGGCTTTTTTGGTGCCATGTAGCAATCGGGTTTTGGTGAAGGTTAGGATGCCTTCGCGTTTGGCGCGTTTTAGGATTTGTTTGGGTCTCATGTGGAAGCTCTTAAAGAAGCGCCACTGCAGTGCTTTTAGGGCTTCATAGTCGTATTGGTCGCTTTTGACGCTTAGCAGGTACTCGTCGAGTTGGGTGTAGTTTTTGTTTTGGAGGAGTTCTTTGTAGATTTTGCTATCGGGGTAGGCGATAAAGATGTTGAATTGGCAGTAGTCGGGGTCGATTTTTTTGGCGAATTTGAGTGATTCCTCCATATCCTCAAGTGTCTCATCGGGTAAGCCTAGCATAAAGGAGCAGGCGGTTTTTATGTGGTGTTTTTTGCATAGTTTAAAGGCGGTTTGGACTTGTTGGGGGGTGGTGTTTCGGTTTATGCGTTTTAGGATTTTAGGTGAGCCCGACTCCACGCCAAACCAGATGACTCTGCAACCTGCCTTGCTCATAAGCTCCAAGAGCTCATCATCGACCAAATCCACTCGGGTGTCACAAACCCACTCTAAATCCAGCTTTTGCTCAATCATGAGGTTGCAGAGCGTTTTGGTTTTTTCTTTGTTTAGGGTAAAATTATCGTTTATGAAGTAGATGCCTTTTGTGCCATAGCGGTTCTGTAGATCTTGGATTTCGCCTATGACGCGTTTGGGGCTAAAGCTGCGATTTATGTTGCCCCAGAGTTTGCGGGTTTCACAAAACCCACAACTATACACACAGCCCCGGCTAATACTCATCACATCTGCCGGTTTAGCATCTAAGAACTCTATGGTGCGATCATACTGCTCAAGGGGCAACAAATGCCTCGCCGGGTAGGGGATTTCATCCATATCCTCAATGAACTGCGGCGCATTAACCATAACCCCGCTTGAGGTTCTACATGCCACTCCTGGAATGGTTGTTGCTTTGTCTGTGTTGCCTTCTGTTAGGGTGTTTGCTAATTGGGTTATGGCGCGCTCGCCTTCTCCGATAATAGCATAATCAATCTGTGGGTGTGCCAAAAGTGTCTCGGGTAGATAGGAGGCATGCCAGCCGCCCACCACCACCACACAATCTGCTTTGGCCTCTTTTATGGCCTGAGCGGTTTCTAGGCAGCGTGCAAACGTAGCTGAACCACAAGTAATCCCCACCATAAACGGTTTGGTCTGCCTAATTGTTTGCTTAACTTCTTCCAGAGACTTGTTGGCCAAATAATTATCCAACATCTCAACAGTATAACCAGCCTTCTCAAGCGCACCCGCAATATACATCAACCCAATAGGCGGCAAACGCTTCCCATGATACCAAGTATCTTTTTCAGGGGGCGCTGTAGTCATAAGCAAAATCAAGCCATTCGACTCTCCGAGGACATTTCAGGTTTGATAACTCGCGCCGCTTATAGCTTTAACGGAAAAACGACCCTCTCGCTTTAGTTTTCTTTCCCGCCGCTTACCTTAACAAAAAATTAGATTAAACAACAATAACCAACTTAACTCGACATACATCCAAAACACCTGAGGCTAGGTGGATTTTTTGTGTCGGTTTTTTCTCAAAAACGACAACCCCAAACAGACAACAACAGCCGCAACCACAACAGTAGTAGCTGTAACAACACCGATAAAGACCAGCGACCGCGGCGCATTAGCAACAGTGAAGGTTATGGTTTCAGAGGCACCAGTGTTTCCATATTTATCCTCTGCAAACACTCTCACACTATGGCGACCACTAGACAACCCCGACAGAGAAACATTACCCCCAACCGTTACGTTAGCTTGACCATCAAGGCAATACCCCATCCACACAACCGGATGATTCAAACTATACTCAAGGGTCACAGTCTCAAGATCATACCTGCCCCCTTCTTCAAGAGATAAAACTGAAATCTCAGGCGCAATACGGCCATAACCAAATGGAGTATACATAAAAACCCTCTGAAAATGAACCTGCTCAGTAGTCGCTATATGCCTAAACATCTCAAAATTTTTACTAAAATACTCACGCAACTCATAAGGCAATGCATTAGGAAAACTATAGGTTTCGGTGCAGCCTCCCAAGACATACAATAACCCATCCACCTCAACAACCCCCCGGCCATGAAGCCCAAGCGGCACGTTCGCTCCATCCATCCAACTATCTAAAACAAGATCGTGAATCCTAAGCCCAACCCCATCACAAACATACTCCCGACCATCAAAAACCACACCATCAGAAGGCACCTCCGGCCAAGGCCCCTCATACACCGACCAAGTATCCTCTATGGGATCATAAACCTCACAAAGCTCCGAATTCACATATCCGCCCATGACATATATGTAACCGTCCACAACACACGCAGACGCACCATTTCTGGGAGTTGGTATAGATGCCTTTCTTGTCCATTGGTTTGTGGCGGGGTCATAAACCTCATTTACTCCATAGAGACCCGAGGAGGTTGTACTCCCACCTATATAGTAAATTTTACCCATAGAACACACTGCGACGCCTCCGTATCGGGGTGTAGGCAATGACGGCAGAGTCATCCACGTATTAGTCTGTGGGTCATATCTCTCAACGGCACCAGTAACCAACCCCACACCCCGCGAAACAAGGCCGCCAATCGCATATATTTTGCCATCCGCCACCACCGTACCAAAATAGCTTCGCGGATAACGCATCGAGGCCATCTCAACCCAAACATTCTCCTCCGGCGGAGACACAGATGCCCCAAAACAGAAGTCTCAACAACTAAACAAAAAAATAACAATACTACCAAAACCAATCCTGATACCCTGCACAAACTACTCATACGGTATCACATCTTCCTAGTTATCAAGCTGAGTAATGGTTGTGTGAACGGTATATTTTTTACTATTTACAGTTCTTGCTCATGATGGAATCGGACTTTTTGTTTAATAAAAAATATAAGGAATTCCCAACATTACTCTCGCCTCATAACATTTCACTTGGGGACTAAAATTAACCGTGGAAATCTCTCAAACTAATCTACTCATGGGTGTCTGAATTGAGTGAGGCTGTCTACAAGCCGCTTATTGTTCAAAGCGATATGACCTTGTTGCTTGAAACAAACAATACATCCTACGAATCTGCCCGTGATGAGCTCTTAGCGTTTGCCGAGATGGTAAAATCTCCCGAGTATATTCACACCTACAAGATGACTCCGATTTCTCTTTGGAATGCGGCCAGTGCGGGTGTGACGAGTGCTGATATTTTAGCAACCCTTGAAAAATATAGTAAATATCCCATATCTGAAACTGTTGTTGCACGTTTAACCCAGATCAGCGACCGCTATGGCAAGGTCCGAATATGCAAAGAACAAACCGAGTTATTTCTTGAAACTGACGACCCATACATCATGGCGCAACTATGTGCAGAAAAAACAGTTTCTAAATTCTTTATCGAAACACCCAAAAATAATCGGGTTAAGATTGATCCGGTGTTTCGGGGTCATATCAAGCAGGCACTTATGAATATCCAATTCCCACCCGAGGACCTGGCAGGGTATGCGGATGGGGCGGCCTTAATGGTTGATCTACGCCATGATGTTTTCCAGCCCCGCGATTATCAGCTTGATGCGGTTTGTGCTTTTCGCGCTGGGGGCAGAGGTGATCATGGAGTTGTGGTTTTACCTTGCGGAGCGGGAAAAACCATTGTGGGAATTGCGGCTATGGCAGAGCTAAAAACTGAGACCTTGATTCTCACAACATCAATCACTGCAGTGCGCCAATGGATAACTGAGTTAGTTACTAAAACTGGTTTGAATCCTGACTTGATTGGAGAGTATAGCGGTGAGAAAAAAGATGTTCGCCCCGTGACGGTCTCAACCTATCAAATCATAAGTGCCAAAGACAAAGCCGGTGTGCAGAAACATTTCGAGTTATTCTTGGAACGCAACTGGGGATTTATCATCTATGACGAGGTACACACCTTGCCTGCACCAGTTTTTCGCATAACCGCCGAGTTACAGGCTAAGCGTCGGCTGGGTTTAACTGCAACTTTGGTGCGTGAAGACGGACATGAAGCAGACGTATTTGCCCTAATTGGCCCCAAACGCCACGAAATGGGCTGGAAAATCCTTGAAAGCCAAGGCTGGATCGCCCAAGCCGAGTGCTTTGAGGTACGCATCGCTATGCCTGAGGAATTAAAAATGCCCTACGCAATCGCCCCTAAACGCGAAAAATTCCGCATAGCCGCAGAAAACCCCGACAAACTCGGTATCATCCGCAAATTATTAACAAAACACAAAGGCGCCCACATCTTGATCATAGGAGTCTATCTTGAGCAGCTCCAACACATCGCAGAACAGCTCGACGCTCCACTCATCACCGGCAAAACCCCCAACCGAGACCGCGAAACACTCTATGAGCGCTTCAAAAGCGGTGAATTTCCCGTTTTGGTAGTCTCCAAGGTCGCCAATTTTGCCATAGATCTTCCTGATGCAAATGTTGCTCTTGAGGTTAGCGGCAGTTTTGGCTCCCGCCAAGAAGAAGCCCAGCGCCTCGGACGCATTTTACGCCCCAAACAAGGCGAAAACAAAGCCTACTTCTACACCCTAGTATCACGCGACACCACTGAGGAGAGTTTTTCGATGCACCGCCAACTCTTTCTCACCGAGCAAGGCTACCCCTACAAAATACTCGATGAGGCCACCCCGCCATGAGTGAAACCAACGCAAAACTTGCTGATCTAGAACAATACCTAAACACCTGCACCAACGACACACCCTATGGTTGCGCCGAGGGTACCGGCCTAAGCGCACTGCATAAACGTCTCTTTAACAACAAAACCAACGTCCTAAAAAAAGACATGATAAAAAACCTCGCAAACTTTTATGCCCACAACCAAAACATAGTAGACCTCTGGAACAGCTTCTCTGAGTGCGAACAAGACTTTTTGCGATATGTGGTGCAATGCGGTAGCGAATATCTCCCCACCACTCGGCTATACGCAAAAAAACACAACCTAAAACTCGAATACACCGCCCCGGGCGGCTACACCAAAGACCTAACAAACGCATATGACTATATGCGTCTAAAATTTCTCCACCTCCTAACCTGGAACCTCCCAAACACCAAAACCGTCATTCTCTTTCCTGGCGGCAACATGCCCCAAACGGTTTTTGATGTCTTAAAACCCCTTGTAGGCCCCATAAAATTCGACTCCACACCCTATCATCCAACAAAAACCGATTATCTTATCTGCCGAGAAAACCGCCTCAACGACTTTGAAACCCTAGTCAAACTCGCCGCCAGTGAACGTCTCAAAGTAAAACCCCAAACATTTGACCTCACCCCCCCCAAACTGGTCAAACTCGTCGAAACAATTGACTTTGAGGAAGTATGTGACAAAAACGGCAAATTTTGCACTCCCAAAGAAGTCAAACACAAAAACGACTTCAAAATTGCCCAACCTCTCTTTATATTAGCTACCAACTCCGGATTACTTGATATCGCCCCAGACGGCTATGTACACCCCGGCAAAAAAGCCCCTGTCCTGCTATCTAAACCCCCAAACGAGATAGCCAAACAATTATTTGAAGACTATATGGCGGAAAATAAAATTCCTGAAATCCACTACCTCACCCATATTGCAATCAAAGATCGCGGCGGACAAATCGAGTGGCACAAATGCCGAAAAACCATCATAGACCTACTAAAAAACTGCCCTGCCGAACAATTCTTAACGTTTGACTCTTTGACTAATCACGCCCAAACATTCTATGGCAATTTCCTGCGCCGACTTCTCTACTGCGACATTGTAGTGCGTAGCTCCCACTATAAGGACTACTTTGATGAGGGTGATTATGAACCCGACTGGAGTGAATGCGAAACTCACCTAATAGGCCTCATCTTGTCCTTTCTTTGCACCCTGGGTATACTCGATATCGCATACACTGAAAACATTACCCGCACAAAATATGCTGAAGATGACTTCTGCGTCGGCATTGCCGGTTTTCGCATAACCCAACTCGGCGCCTGGATCTTGGGACTAATCAACCAATACCAAATCCCAACCAAAACTATCCGGCCCCTAAACGATGAGGGCCAACTCCTCGTACTGCCAGACTACTCCATAATTATATCCGGCCTTAAATGCCGTATCGAACACGAAACCCACTTTAGTAAATTCCTCACCAAACACTCTATTGATGGCAACGCCGCAATCTACAAACTCGACTTCCAATCGATAATCCGCGCATATGACCTCAACATAGCACCTCAAAAAATAAAAAAGACCCTGCAAAAAGCAAGCGGCAAACCCCTCCCCGACAATGTGGCACGATCTTTAGATGATTGGCAACTAAAAATCGGACGCGTAAAAATCCGCACCCTAACCGTACTTGAAACCGACGACGCCCTGTTGCTCGAAGAAATAAAACACATCAAAGGCCTAAAAAACATCATAACAAGCCAGCTACGTCACGCCATAGCCATAGATGACAAACAACAGAAAAAAGCAAAAACCCTAATAGAAAAAAACGGCTGGCCAGTAAAAATCACCGAAACAGCTGATAAAACCCACAAAGATCCATAAGTTATCCACCTGTTGCTTCTTTATTCCCCTAAAGAGCCCCTCACAAGACAAACCACACTATCTCTAATCGTGTTTTACATGTAATCTCAAGGGCTGTCTTCTAAAGATATTTGGTGTGGTTACAAAAACTGTTAGTTGTATGCGTCACGCTGATGTGTTTTATGTGGTTAGTAGGAAAAAAATTAAAATTGGATTTTTGGATTTAATCTATTTATTTGTTTCTTAAAATGGTGCCGCTTACTTTTTGGTAAGGGTTATTTCCATCGTGGAAACCATTCTGGACTTGTTCTCGCCTTCTCGTGGTGGCATCTCGGCTGTTCCGATTGCAATTTTGCTGATTTTTAGGTCTTTTATGAAGCGATTTCTTGCGATTTCTGCAACGTCAACTGCGGTGGTTATGGCTTGGCCTCTTGCTTTTAGAGTGATCTCTTTTAAGTTGTTTGAGGAAAGGCTTGTGATTATGGCCAGAACATAGCTCATTGGGGGTTTGTTTCCGACGAAAATAACGTCTGCGTTTTCAGTCATTTTATTTTTCTCCTTTATGTCTCATGTGTAACGTTGCAGGTCAACGCTTTGTTGCGAGACCGAACATTACTGCCAAATATTTATGACTTCTTCCTTATAAAGTCATTGAAAACACAACTATGCAAACATAATTGTTGCTGATCGTGGGCTAGAAAGGCTTTTGTGTAGCTAAGATATAGGGCTATCTGTAGAGTGTAAGCATGCTTACTAAACTTAAAAAACAAATCCAGCAAATGTTAACAACCGAGGCCAAAATAGCTCACCGAATTGGGTTTACACCCAATCGAATCAGCATTGTGGGGTTTATATTTGCCATGGCCTCCGCGGTTGCTTACGCTTTAGTTGCGGCGCATGCGTCTTGGTTTTTGTTGCTCGGAGTCTTTTTCCTTTTGGCGTCTGGGTTTTGTGACACTATGGATGGTATTGTTGCGCGTACCTTTGGGCAGACGACTGTGTTTGGCGGGTTTTTTGATGCTGTTTTGGATCGTTATGCTGATGCGGCGGTCTATGCGGGTATACTTATCGCTGGGTTAGCTAGTGCGGCGTGGGGTGTGTTTTGGGGGCCCATTGTTGTTTTGGCGGCTCTGGCGGGTTCGATGATGGTTAGTTATACCCGTGCACGAGCAGAAGCCTGTGGGATAAAGATGGAATCTGTAGGATTTGCGGAGCGTGCGGAGCGTATGCTTATCTTAGCGGTTGCCAGCATAGCGGGTTATTTCTGGTTACCTGCTCTGGGCTATGGTGTAGCTGTGTTAGCTGTTATCTCAAACCTAACCGTCATACAACGCGCACTCTATGTTTATAGAGAACTGAAGAAAAAACTAACTGCATGATTACAGTAGAAAATTAGAAAAGAGAAGAAAGAAAGCAATACTGTGCTTCCTTTTTTGTTTTTGTTGTTTAGTATCTTCGTTTGTAGCCCTTTGAGTGGCGTTCGTTTTCTGCTCGGACTTTGACGATGCCACGGTGGACTGCGCATGAGATACAGTAGTATTTAGTATCTACCCAAGATGCTAGAAAGGTGCCTTTTTGCCTGAGTTCTTTGGCTAACTGGGGTTCTACAAATGATACCCGCCGTGTTGAGCGTTTTGCTTTGTCTCTGGGCACCATCGCTCCGCAGTTAACGCATTGTACAAGGGTACTACTTCCTTTGCTTCCTTTAGCTCTTCCTCGGCTCTTTCGCTTAACAGGCATTAATTAGTCCTCTTTATTTTTTGGTGTCATTTATTGAGTTAACTGTCTTATATATCTTCTCGTAATTTTAATAAAGAAGCAATGTTTGCATCCGGAGTTATATGCGGCACAATCCGTCCCTCAGATGAAGTCATCAAAGTGGTCACGCCCGGACCATGTCCTGCACAAATACAATTGGTGTGAACCACTACCCCCACCGAAACCGCGCCCCGACGATAAATCCTGCCAAACGAGTGATCCGCATCAATAATCGCCACCAAGTCACCCAAGCGTAGTGTTTCTAATCCATACTGCTCAACGATGGTCTCATCAAAGAGCTGAATATCATAATCGCCCGAGTTTGTCTGATTAGCTCCCAACCCCGAACCCATAATAGCTGCCGGTATATGATGCGTAACCGGCACCCCAAGTTTCTCCCCGATAGGTTGCGGATCCCACGCCTCAAGCAAAGCCGGATCAGTATTTATCACCTTTATATCTGGAAAATACTGCTGAAGTTTTAGACCCGTACCGTAGGATTTAATGAGAATCTTATCACCCGGCAACAATTTCTCTAGGACCTCTTTGGAAAAATCCACCATCACATGCTCAATACCCCCATGCTTACCCACAACCGTGCCAATATCGCCTTTAGCCTCTCCTGAAGCGACAACCGCTTGATTACCAACACAGGCGAGCACATTAAACGCCGTGTTCGCTCCCTGACCTGATCGAGGATCATTTTCTCTATTTACCACACTCGCACCGGGCTCCACATGATCAGCCTCCCAACCCAGCGCAGAATCACCCACACGCAAATTATACGTCACACCCCCCACACCAGGCAACACCTGGGGTCTACCAGTAGCAGAGATCGTGTAGACATTACGAATAGTGGGACTGGCAACCTCACCCACAACAGAGAGTTTTATGAGCCTATCCACATTAGTTTTAAGCACAATAATTTCCTCCAAGTCCAATTGGGTAGTATGTTAGGATCTTATAAAACTTGTAGTGGCTCTCTATGTAAAGCAACTCTTAAATTCGGCGTCCCTTCTATGTTAAATCAACACCAAAACTGACTGAATTGCCGGGACGTCTATGTCTGAAATTGGTTTAAGCCCCAAAATGTTAGTTCGAGACATCATGAGTAGCCCAGTCGTAACCATGGATGCGGACGAAACCTCCAACAAAGCCGCAGAAATCATGGACCAAAACAACCTAGGGGCGGTCATTGTCCAAAACAAAATTGGCACCCCCATAGGCATCATAACCGAGCGCGATATAGTAAAACGCGTAGTTGCCAAAAACCAAAAACCCGACACCAAAAAAGCCAAAGATGTTATGACCACTCCTCTTGTCACAATCGAACCCGAAGCAATCATAAGCGACGCCGCACGAAAAATGACCCGATTAGGCATCAGACGATTAGGCGTCATCTACAAAGGCAACCTAGTCGGTATCCTCTCAAGCAAAGACATCCTAGGAGTCATGCCGGAACTCCTTGAAATAATGCAAGAACGTTCGCGCATAGAAGGCGCCGCGGCAAGCGAAGAACCCGAAGAAACCCCCCAATCCGGATACTGCGACAACTGCGAAGCATACTCTGAGAACCTAAAAGAATGCAACGGACAAAACATCTGCGACGAATGTCGTATCGAACTCGAACAAGAAAAATAGCTCCAAATCAATTTCTATATTTGTGGTAACTCTTTTTGTTCGCCTTCAAACCCTGCTGATTGGTTGCCGCGGGAATTTTTTGCTATGTGAGTTGTTTGCCGCATTTTTCACAGAAAGATGCATAACCCTTGTTGATTGCACCACAAAAAACACAGAATTTTTCTATGGATTGGTTGTTTTCTGTCTGTTGTTGCTCACCGCTTGGTGTAGAGTGGTTTGATGTTTGAGGGGTCGGTTTGGTTCTTTTTGTTTTTGTAGACAGTATTGTTATAGTCATCAATGTTGCTATGGTTGCAATAATTATGACAAACAGTCCCGAGTTTTCGGTAATCAAATCAAGCGATAGCGGCAAAACAGGCTGTGTTATAGGGTCTGGAATTACAGGTGGATCGATGGTTGTTGGGTTTGGGTTAAATGTTTGTGGTATTGTTGTTTGGGTGGGGCTGGGCTGAATAGTTGGAGCTGTTACTGTTATAGCGGGAATGAATTGTTTGGTTTCATCTATGGGGTAGATCTTTACTGTTTGTCCGTTAAACTCTTGGGGCAGTTGACCGATTTTAAAGTTCACTCCGGTGGTTTCACAGTAGTAATATGTCTGATTAGAATCTGGGGGGTAAACCCAGTGGGTGCCCTTCAAGTTATTGCCCAAGATGCCCACTGCATAATGATTTGGCGGATTGATATAGACTACCCCATAGCCCATAATCCGTGCCAAGGTGGCAAAAAGTATCGCGGTATCCTCACAGTCTCCTCCCTCATCAACCAGTGTTTCGATAGGAAACCTCGGATACTCATCATACCCCGTTGTAACTATATCTGAGGCATAGCGTAAATTCTGCACAAATGTCAACACAAAACTAACCTTATCATAGTCATTATAACCCGTCTGGGTCGTGATATCAGTGAGTTTTTGTGCTAACAGTTTTACGTAATAATCTTGGGTGGTCGTGAGATATCCATATCCTGCGGGGCCGTTTTTTGTTCTCACAGACACCGGAACACCCTGATAAGACTCATAGAGTGCAGTGGGAATACTTAGATTCCAGGTCCAATGTTGCCCCTCATAGTCCCATGTAAATGATCTCTCATAGGATTGCTCGCTAGTTTGAGCGTTTGCTCTTGGGGGAACTGTAATCATCGATAGAGCTATTATGAGTGTCAATGAAATGATGATTAAGAATCGGACTGGTTTAAAACTTTGACAATTTATTTGCATCCTGTCCTAATAAAAATTCTCGAGCTACTGTTTAAGTGTTTTTCCCAATCTACTTTTTAATTATGCCGTAACTCTGTTTTTTCCAGGCATCACGAAACTTGTTGTAGTAATCAACACCTTGGAAAACAGGTGCATAGGTGAGTTCCCATTCGAGTCCACATTTACAAACTGCGTAGGCTTTCTTATTTTTGGTGTCAACAAACATTTGCAAGAATTCTTTGCGGCATTTGGGGCAGTAGTAGGGGCCATTTACCATCTGTTTGGCATCTTTGGTGAGGATCTTCATACCGCTGGCTGTGACTTTATGTAGCTCTTTGCTTTCTTTGGCGGGCTTCTCTGAACTCATATATAGAGACTATATCTGCACAAAGATATACTCTTCCATCTGAAACTGGATTTTTGCCCTCAAAATGTCGAAACTATGCTAACAATAGTGCTTAATTTGGGGGTATTTTTGTTTGAATATTTGTGGTTTTGTTTTGTCTTGTTATTTTGGTGTTGTGTGGGGAAAATGTGTGTGGTGTTGTTTTTTGTGTTGGTTTTGTTGTTTTTGATGGTTCTTTTGGTCTGCTGGTTTAGTTAGATGGAAGACTTTTAACTTGCGGTGTCTTTATTGATATTTCATTTGATTGGCGGTTTTGCTGATTTTTAGTCTGATTTCGTCATGTATCGTCTGACTTTTGTTTGTTTTTGTTAAAAACTTGCTTGAACTACATTTGATACAATGCTTTATTTTTTTGTATTATTGTATTGTATTTTATTTTGTTATATTTGTGTTAAATTTATCTCATTATTAAAATGGGAATATTCTGTAAATTGTAATATTGCGACATTTTTAATACTGTTTAAATCAAGATACCGATTGCTGTTACTCAACGAGGAAGATATATGAAAACAACCAAATCATTCAAAAAATGTCTATCATTACTCATAGTAACCTGCATAGTTGCTCTGGTCTTTGTTACCCTAGTAACAGCAGCAAATACTCCATATGATTGGACACTGACTGACCCTGAAGCGGGCGTAGAAATCAACATCCGCACAAGTGGTAGCGGTAATAATATAGTGTTTTATGCAACTCTATCGGTGGATGGAGAAAAAACAATATCCATAACCGTACCCGGTAACCACTTCGGTAGCGGCAAATTTGATGCATATCTTACCATAGGCGGTTATGTAGTGCATATACCCATACAAGGAAATGAAATGGGTAAAAATGGTGAACCCCAAATCATATCCGGAATCGGCCTGGGTCATGACTGGGTAGAACAAGGCCGTAGCGAACCTACCTGTACAGAAGATGGCTACATATCCTATTACTGCAAAAATCACGTCGAGACCCGTATAGACGCATTAGCGGCTCTTGGTCATGATCTTTCTTCTGTTACTGTGGATGCTACTTGTTTGGTTGCTGGTTCGGTTACTACTACTTGCAGTCGTTGTGATTATGAAGATGTTGAGGTTCTAGCGGCTCTTG
>Ga0123354_10000536_pt1 | contig 38857 bp, 18 predicted proteins | sample TergutLab28metaG_2_FD_97872 | JGI IMG/M metagenome (GOLD analysis project Ga0123354, IMG submission 97872) | Labiotermes labralis P4 segment gut microbial communities from Petit-Saut dam, French Guiana - Lab288 P4 | ecosystem: Host-associated > Arthropoda: Insects > Digestive system > Gut ... | reverse complement strand
TTGGTTCCTGAAATAATAAAGTTTTTCGTAAACCATGTACAAAAATTTAAATGCGAAGCGAAAATAATGTCGTACGCGAAGGTTGACTGTAGCCATTTAAATCCCGTTGCGTAAAGGTTAATACATGTTACCATTTGAAGTTACTCTCAATCTGTAAACCAAGCAAATTAGTTGTTCTTACTTCAATTTCTTTATCCCCATACCCTCCAGTAACATGAAGACTGCAGGGAAGCAGTGGATGCAAACGCAAGAAAACTTGTGAAAAAATACAGATGACTGGAAAGGCTTTACTATCAACAGTGTAATTAAAACTATATTCTTGTTAAAAGAAACAAATTCTGTGGTTCTTTTTCTATTCTGTTCTATTCTATCCTAGTCTAGTCTATTCCTTTACATTCCCAAGTCTTGCAGCATTTGTCACTTTTATCCTCTGAGAGGTATGCAGATAAAGCTTACTGTCACTTACTTGGGAATGATAGGTGGCATACCAGGTTTGAACAACCATTCATTCCAGTTCACCTCCTTCAGCTTGCTGTTGTTTGTAAAGTATTCACAAAAAAATTTCTTAAAATCATCTGTGTCTATTGCAGTGTGCTTAAATTTGTTAATGTATGCCCTCAGGAATGGATCAAATGCCTCTGGAAAGAGTTAAAACCGCCATGTTAGAACAATTAATTTTAAAGTACCCTTCACTGGAGCAGTGTACTAAGATTCTAAAGAATTAATTTTTTTGTAACTGACTACTTAAAAGTTCAAAACCTTTCTGCAATTTGTGATGACAGTATGAAACAAGATAAGTGTGATGACATGTCCATGTCCAGTCCCACACCACTTTCCAAGATCTCATACTTTTCTAGCCACTCCATTTTAAATAAGATACAAAAGATGTTTTGTACAAGAACTGAAAACAATTTTTAAATGTTCTGAATCATCTCCTTGAAATGAAAATGACCATTCAGAGTACTGTACCAATAAAATAATACAATCACTGTCACATTACAAAAACATACTTTACACAAGTCACGTCAGTTCTCCCTATCCAAAAAATTAAATGAAACATACAAATTTTTCAAAGAAAATGTCCACAGAATCTCTGTCATCCTACAACACCTGATGCATATGACATACATAAATTTGTAGACACATAATGAGTGAACTCGTATCTCAGAAAACATAATAAATGTTCAAATAAAATCAATTTGGAGACCAAGGATTTGCATCTTCTGGGATGTGTGCTGTTGGGTGAGTGGTTCCAGGCACTTTGAAAGATCACAGTGCTTTCATCTTCTCAAGGGTCCTGCAGTCCCAGAACAATAGCCTACACTACCCTCTGCAGCCATCCACAAGCCAGTCCCACTATTGTGTATAATATCACATTTCTTCCAAAGCTGACTAATGGCTTGATCCATGAAGATGAAGGCATTATAATACTTCAAAACACTCAGAGTGACTCATTCAACAGTAGTGTTACAATCCTGAACACCTGAATCCCCTTGGTAACCTACCACCTCACATCTTGAGATTGTTCTGGTTTAGACAGGATGGCATCCCTTTGACACAATAAATGATGGGTCCCCTCTGCAAAGAACCAACTACTGGTCCTACTGCAGCTCTGACAACACTATATGACCTCAAAATATTGCTTTTTGGTGCATGGGCATGAAAGGAATCTGACATCACTAACAACACAGAGCACTGCTGTGGCACCTTCAGAGATCTTTGTACTACCATCAAAATATAACATATTGGCATGCTTATTACGAGTATCTCTGTGTTGCACAACACCCATCCCCACATGGCTTACTCTGTCCAAGTCACTGCGCTGCATATGCTGTAAAGTGCTGGACCATCCCCCATACAGTCTAGGACTTTCACCATGTGACTTTGATATGTCCAGCTCCCTCAAGAAAGTGCTCACTGCAACAGGTTCAGATCGGACACATACTTCAATGCCACAGAGATTCTGGTATCAATGCAGGAATCTTTGCAGAGGGAATCCAAGTGGTATCCATTTTTAACGGTCTCCCTTGTCAAAAACAATCACTGACAGATTGTATTTGTAAAAAAATCTCATACTTGGGTACAAATGTATAGAATTGGAGCTTTTAACAGTGTGAATATTAATCATGAAGTACAACATCCCAGTGTTCAGCACATCAACATATTTCTACAGAAACAAATTATACGACTGTTAATGATTACAGAATTGCAGTATAAAAGTCAGCTGCTATCATGAATGTGAATAGTAACAGGTTCATATGTGTATGCATGCATGCATGCACAGTGTTCCGTGACTAGCTGGCTAAACTTCAGAAGCATGTTCTACAGGACATTCAGAGCAACAAACCTGTAAAAACTATAGACCAGCTTCACACCATTATTCATTCCAGTGAGCTATAACTCTGATCATGCTGAATATAGGTGTAAAGTGTTGGCACAACTGTCATAATTCAATCTCAGACCACATGTAAGTCTCACCTGGAGTGGTTGTTTTGCTGCAGAGAAGATTATTTGAAATACATAACATATTTAAAAATGCAGGTTATCTTGTCATACATTTTGTACATTGAAGATGCAAAGCAAATGGCAGGACCACTGCAATACAATACCAGTGATGATAGCCAGGTCATAGAGTTCCATACTGAAACACATTTCAGACCATACAGAATTCTGTGGGAGACTGGTTCCTTCTCTTGAGTGAGTGCAGGGTGTGGCCAATCATGGCTTGGAGACAAGAGTCTGAATGCAGTGCAGTGAAGCCTTCCCATGAGTACTGTATGCGTAAAATATGGCAACAGTATTAGGTGGTAGGTTAGGCTTTGCAGATTCTATAGTGTTGGTATTCTGGGTTCATCAAGAGGATATGGGGGGACCAGAGGAAGCAGGTAACTGAATAGCGGAGGTGACAGGCCAAGGAAGGGTTGTGTGAAACGGGAGGCCTATGTGACTGGTGACTAGTGGAGGTATAGGGAGATAATGGTGGGTGGTTGTAGGGAGTAGCAGAACTGATATATCAATGTTCAGAGGCCTTGGAACATCATCAGTTTGTGAATTAATAAACTCTATAGTTCTGTAGATTTCCTTGGCAAGGATATATATGTAGATATATGTGAGTGTGAGCACAACAAAACCAGAAACAGGTTCTACCTTTGTGAGTGTGAGTGTGTGTGTGTGTGCTACCACCCTTCATAGCGGAGCATCACGCATGTTCCCACAGATGAGGTTCATGCAACTGACTGTGAACTAGGAAGGTAATAGTACTGGTATTGTTTGGACACAAATATGGAGGATTTTTCATAACAATGGTTTTTGTCTGTATAAACTCCAGAGTAAAAAACAGTTTGCTACATCATGACAGCCATGTATAATTCTATAAATGGCTACATTCCAGCTACAAATTCTGCCAATATCCTGTTCATGGTCATTAATAGTGCATGAATTAAGCACTCTTTGGTGCACCAAATTGACAAGTAGTAATAACATTACATTATTTAAATTACCATACTTGATGTCTATGTATTTCCCACTGGACTGCTTATGCTATACAGCACACCACTTATGTACCAATATGTTCTCACACTACTTACTGGAGGGTCTGTAAGTTCTATAAGTTTTAACTTACCTGAAGTTGCCATGTGGATTGCTTTCATAAGTCTCCTATATCAGTCTGCTACAAGAAGGGTCACCATAAATTCAAATGAAAATTTCTATATGTGCCAGTTCCATACCAGAATACAATTTACAAATAAATGAAACTCTTATGAACAAAACATTCCATTTTGGACAGGAGGACATGCAGGAGAAATGTGCTGCAGAAAAAGCGTATGAAATTGGTGCTAAAGTGGAGAAATCCCCAAGTAAATCTTGGACCAACTTGTACAACAGGTGTGCTGACATCATCATCATCATCATTACCACCACCACCACCACCACAAATGCAACAAAACTGCAGCATTTGCATCCATATAAAACAACCATGATTAACAAAACCTACACTGCAGATACTGATGTTGAACTGAATTTTAAGAACTGGTATCCAGAACTTTGGGTGGGGAGGGGGGGGACATACTGCAGAAACTGACCCCACTCTCATACTTCTATATCATGGAACTTGGTTCCATCCCAGTGAATCAGTAAACAGTAAACTTTCAAAATAACAGGCACTGGCATGAAGAAAATCCTACAGTAATCCATCAATCATTTTCAGCACATCTGAATACGGTGAGTACAAATCTTCATATTAACTGCAACGGATTACACTAAAAAATGCATGAACCCCAACTAATGGCAAACTCAAACATCCATCTCTTCCCTGTCCACCATCATGAAAAACTGTCAAAGAGGAATGATGAATGGAGTCATTTAAAATTCCCCTGTTGAGAGTAATTTTTAACAGAGGTTGTTGTGGAACTCCAGGAAACTGTTCTCTTGAAATATTTAGCTGCTGCTTATTACCGGGATTTTCTCAAAAATATAATGCTGCTTTATTAGGAGAATGTGCCACTTGCAACAGGAGGACAAATATGGCCACAAGGTGATGAAGTACTTCAACATTTTGGCAGAAAGACTATGGACACTAGAACAAAAACTATCTAGAAGATAGAAAAGAAGAGATAAAACAGTGGTATAGCCTGCTCAGACACCCCAGTGAAACCTATAATGTTTGCTGGCTGTGGGGTTTCATAAAGCCCAATATGTAGGCCAGAAGTAGGCAGCAGATGGCACAATGTGCAACTAAAGTTGCTGCTCACATATGAAACTAAACAGAACACAGTGGAACATTCAATGAAGCAATGCCCGGCACTATACATGCAGTCACTTAACAAATTTTTAAATTTAAATTATTACAAACAAACAATAATGGAAAACAGATTCTGAATTCAATGCCACATTCCAATAGGTCTTAACTTGATAATGGCATCAAATTTACCTGTGGTTTAAGCAACATTTTTCACTCCAAATGACCTCTACAACATACTCCTGAAGTATAACCAACTCACCACAGAGCCCTCGTGCGTGCGTGAGTGTGTGTGTGTTGAAACACAATTTATTAACTGATACTCAAAATGGTTTCAGAGAAAATAAATCAACAGAAACTGCTAGCCAAACATTTATAGAAAATATTTAGTAGGTCATTTAGGAGACGGTTATACACAAAAGGAATATTTTTTAATCTTACAAGGGCTTACGATGTGATAAACCATGATATACTTCTTTACAAATTAAATAATTATGGAATAAGCAGGATCACAAACTATGGTTTAAATCCTATTTATCTCATCGGCCACAACTGTTGAAATAGTTCAAATTGATAACAAAAAGATCAATCAAAATAAATATATATATTAATTTAGGGAAATGGAGTGCCACAAGGGTCAATTTTGGGACCTTTATTGTTCTTATTGTATATAAATGATATACCATTCTTCTGCAAGATGCAAAAATGGTTTTAATTGCAGATGATACTAACATACTTGTTATAGATAAAGGCGTGGATGCACTTCAGCAAAGTTAAACAGAGTTATGAAAAAGAAATATGGTTTTAAAATATTAACTTTTTAATAAATACCGAGAAGATGATGGCAATGACATTTCACTTTAATAAAACCAGACCCATACTTAGGCCATGTATAGTCTTTAACAACTCAGAAACTATGTACACAACAAAACTGAGATCTCAAAGATTAACATTACAGAAAATTTAAAATGGGGCAACCATATTCAGCCTCAATGCTTAAACTTGAGTAAGGTAAATTATCAAATCATTAAGAGGTGTTTTAAGCCCATTTGTATTAAGAAGTATTTATTTTGCAAAGTTTCTGTCACTTTTGAGGTATGGAATAATTTTCTGGGGTGGAGTGTGATAATATTAAAGTATTTAGTATGCAAAAAAGGGTACTTAAAATAATTAGGGGTGTTGACAAATAAGTCACGTGGACAAATTTTTAAGGACTATAAAATTCTCACAGTGTCTTCTTTGTATATCCTTGAGGTGTTGTGTTATATGAAAAAAGTAATGGTAATTTGACACCAAATTTAAATATTCACAATTGTAACACAAAAAGAAAATGTGATTTTCATGTTCAAATCTGTAATACATCATTTTTTAAGAAAAGTGTGATAAATATGGGGATTAAATTATACAACAAGGTGCCAAGCAGAATAAAAAAAACAGGAAAGTTTTACCATGCTTAAAGTGGAATTAAAATCTTTTCTACTGGATCGTTCTTTTTATACATTTAATGAGATTTTTTTTTTAAGTTTTTACTAAAGTTGACTATAGTAGGAGACAAATCTGGAAATAAATTTTTGTCTGTTAGTATAAAATAATTATGGTTGATATCTTAATGTAAATTGTATTTTTTAGCCAATTCTACATACTTATTTACATCAATATCTTATGTTGTATGGTCAAATGTTTTATTATATCTAGCAAAACTCTGTGATTGAAGAATTTATACTTTGAAACATGACTGTAACATTATTCTCGTCATACATATTGAGTTGACTTGTCCAAGTGTTCCAGTGTATCAATATAGATGTTACATAAATTACAATTACAATTATCCTCAGATGAACTCTGTGATGTAGGAAATACGTGAAAATCCTGTTCATTCCAATAAAACAGCTGAGCTGGTAGGTAAAAGCCCTACCAAAAGGCATGACAGTGGATGTGTTAAAAATTCACACTCATGACACTTTAAATATTTTTAAAAATAGTTCAATACTTGAATTACCTGCTCCTCCAACAAGTTCTTCCAGATAGAATAGAAGAGTGTGACCTTTCTCATACGGGACAGCAGAAAATGCATCATCAGGAGAAATTCCTTTCAAGTCTACCACCAGACATGTCAGAGGATTGTTTTCACCAAGATGTTCGATCTGTTCATAATCAAGTATATAGGTTTAGAAGCTTTAAGATGGATTAACTAACAACAGAAATCACAATGCAGTTAGTAACATAACACATAGCACCTACTAATTTATACACCTTGTTGTACCCATGCAAATAATGTGCACATAGAAACAATAAAATATTGATCAACAAAGATTTATTTACATATTTGAAACATCATAGCACTTCTTGATATATGATGTCTGACATTACCAATCTATCATTTTCTGTACACTGTCAACGCCCTTCAATAACTGCAACAGTGACACTGTCAAGTAAACAGGCTTGGGCAAATGCCATATAGAGCTGGCCATGACAGGGAGATGGGGGAAGGTGATGGTAGACAATTCAACGTTTGTCCTTGTGTTTTATTGACTGTCATAGCAAATAAGGCTTTTATCAGAAGCTGTCTTCTGCACAGTTTGAAGAGAATGGTAGTACCTGAGAGACATTATTTAATCCTGGGTAAACAGATATTTTTATAATAGCCTGTAACCTCTGCTGATGGGCAGTCATGATTACTACCTGTATGCAGTGCATGTGCAAGCCTTTTATGATCATGTGCTACAACCACTGGAGGCCAAGGGAAGCTGATATATTTCATGTACCAAATTTCCCATGGCCTCAGGTGGACGAAACACTGTCTACTTCTAACATTGTCCTATTTTGTAAAAAACAATTTTTGTGTGAAGGTATCAATAAAAATAAATGAAAGAGCCAACAATGCCAAATCATAAGCTTTCTAAAAATGTCTGTCTCTAAAAGATCCATTTGACATTCATTAGATCACAAGTTGTGAACAAAAAGTTACCACAATAATATATATATGATGATGGTGCTTCAGGCACAGCATGGAAAAATGATATAAATGAAGATACTTTCATTTGGTAGTCTACATTAAGATTCTACTGGCAACTCAACAGCAGCAAGTGGTAGAATGACTGGTGACGAATTGAAAATGATTCAGAAGTGCTTATTACCTAGTTTAGGTATCCAGCTGGCACTTGCCTGGAGGGACTGAGGAAAGCCACAAAATGCATTGCTTAGAATAGCCTATGATCTGGCTGAGATCTGAACCAGGTGCCTTCCAAAGTAAATGTGCATGTCTCAGAGTGCCACGTCTACATCAATGCATTTGCTATACACAGGTCACTGTTTACTAAAAATTCAACATGTTTCATGAAAATCCATGCACACATTTACGCAGTAAGTGATGTTCATACAACCGCATACAACCATTTATCTTTCATGTTTCAATGTGATGTTTGCTGGCTTTCTGTTACTCCTCCCTCATAACAAAATAATATGGAAAACAATCAGGCTATTTGTCATGACACTGCAGACAGCTGCTTTACTGGATTAGAGAACTCTCACACTGATTCAATGTTGTCACAATATGATGAATGTACAAGTTCAGGATGGAGGAGAAGGATCAATGAATAAGCTAAACTAGTGGAAGGGAACAGTTAATGAGCTGTAGTTCATGCATTCAAGTGCTGGGATGTCTGACACTTCCATGACAAACAATACTTCAGCATGAGTTACTTTTGACAGCAATCTCCAAATGGAATTAATTAAGGTGGACTTTCAAGACAATGGTATTTGGAATGTTGGAAATTTATGTAAGATCTGAACTGTTGGTCCCAAGACTACCTAAACAGAAATGTTATATTGAGAAAAATATCAGTGTGTGCAACTGTACCACTTCACAAATTAAACCAGAGAAAACAATAGACATTATTTCTCAAACATCATTAAAAGCCACACTTTATGCCACCAACTTGCCATTCCTGTCCACAAACTTTCCAGAACAGAGTTCGGTAAGGACAGCCAACACCATTTGGAATATGAACTGAACATATCCAAAATGCACAAGAGGTTGCCTAAATAAATAAGCCACAAAATTAAATGTGGAACAACAGTACTTACTGCAGCTCTAAGTTCCTTCAATCCACCAATTGCTGACAAGTGTCGAGCCTGTTCTCCATGCAATTTTGCCAAAATCTTACCCTCCACAAATCGCGTGAATCCTTCATTTAACCAGAAATGTTCAAAGTTCCGATTAGTAACCAAATTTCCAGTCCAGCTGTGGCTGATTTCATGTGCAACTACATCAGCTAAAGACCTATCTCCTGCCTGTGAAAACAATACCAGTTTCCAGTACAAGGCATTCAAATTCATGACATTATACACTCTGTTACAAACAGTATCACAAAAATAATACAAACTATAACAGCAGCCACTAACATATTAATAACCAGTAGAAAGATTCTGTAGTTGACAACATATTTGTACTGAAAATAAAAAACAAGAAAATTTGGGAATATAATCATAGTGTACAATATTTATTCATTGATTTTCAAAAGGCACATGACTCTATACATAGAGACATGCTAAGAAAATGTATGGAAGAATTTAAAATTCCTAAGAACTTAATAAATATGTGTAAAGTATGTGCACAAAAGACAAGAAGTGCTGGAAGGAACACTGTCATCCTTTTTTGAAAATAAAACAGGACTGAAACAGGGTGACTATCACCAATATTATTCAACTTGGCATTACAAAAAGTGATACGAAGTATAAAAATGGTTCCTAATGGTATAAAGATTGGTAAACAACAATTGAATGTATTAGCATATGCATATGACTTTGTATTATCTGGAAAAAATGAAGTAGAAATAAGACAACTTTTTGTAGAAATAGAAAACATTGCCAGAAAGTCAGGACTACAAATAAACCAAGGAAAAACAAAATATATGATAGTGGAATGGAAAAACAGTTCAAAACAAAATAAAATAAGACAAATAACAAAGGCTAAAAAAAGTATGTATACATTTGAAAGAGTCAAAGATTTTAAATATTTAGGAGTTATACTCAATGAAGAAATAGATTTACAAGAAAGAATAAAAAATGCTAACAGAACACACTTTAGGCTTCAAAAATTTTTTTGAAATAAAAATATACCTAAAAAACCAAAATTAAGACTAAAGATCACAATAATAGACAAAACTAACATACGCCTCAGAAACCTGGATACTAACAAACACAGAAAGAAAGCACACACACATTTTTGAAAGAAAGTGTATAGAAGAATTTGTAGCCCGGTATATGACAATGAAAAAGAAAATTGGAGAATTTTAACCAATAAAGAAATGTATGTGATGGTTAAAAAACCCACTATAACAGAGACAATAAGGTTAAATAGATTACACTGGTATGGGCATGACGAGAGAACGGAAGAAAACAACATTCCCAAAAAATATTATATACGAATTTGGCAGCAACAAGGCTGAGAGGCAGACCAAGAAATAGATGGCAAGATGAAGTGAGGGAGGGAAGACTAGTTGGTGGAAAAGGGTGGAAGAAAAGAGTATATAACAGACAGGATTGGAAGAATTTCCTGAGAACAGCAAGGAATCATCGCATTCTACACATGCCAATGTAATGAATGAACGAAAAAGGAATATTCTTTCTTCTGCAGCTCCCACACTAGCCAACAGCACTGAAGGTAGCTACTTCTTGTGCCATGCCAGTTTTGGAGGCTTGAAGATGAATTTATCTTGAACAGGGTCAGTAGATGATGGTTCATGAAAAAGTAAAGTAGTTTATCTACAGTCAACATATCAGCCATCATGAAAAACATAAAATTATCTGAGTAGCTAAACGGTAATAATAAAAGAGAAAACTTTAAAGAAGAAAAATGTTTTCACTGTTATTTCACAGGATATCACTATTTGGTAGTCTGGTATGAGGTCATATATTTAGATATACACCACATACAAATTTAAGGCAAAAGAAATAAAAAAATCATTACCTGTATCAATGTAATATAAAATTCATACAGTGGCGAAGTTCCTGTAAATATATATACACATACGTATGTACATACATACATGTATGCACACATGTGCGCACACTAAGTACAGTAATACAACAGACCCAGCCTCACAATTTATGAAAACAGGTGATATTCTTTTATCCATACCTGACTGTAACACCTATGTCTTTAGTAATGAGGTATACTGTAATTACATATAGCATTACACCCCTCCTGCTGTCTATGTGGCACATACATTCCTGAAGACTGACATACAAGCCATAATCCTCAACCAAAACCAGTTTCCATGACAGGAGTAACATAATGAAGGGAAGCATTACAAATGATCACAGAAAGAGACAATATGATCATCAGTTAACTGAGTAAACAGCAAAACAAACAAATAATTGGCTTTATTGTGACACAAATACAGTACAATTTGCTTTAGATGCTCACACAACACACTTTCCTATATAAGTCATCTGCACTTTGCTGTTCACCACAATGTACATCAGCTACATGTGCCTGTTTACCATTCACAAAGCTCCCACCAAAGCCACCCAACTGAAGAACAAAAAACTGTAATTCAATATTGTATTTCTTTGTGTAATTTAGGCACTATTTTTTTTGTTGTATTTCACTGCTACTGAAATGCATAAATTACATATATACTACAATGACAGGTATCAAATTTCAGGGTTCTGCATATAATTTTAGGAGTTAAGTGTTTCAATAATCTGCCAGTCAGCTGATGATGCAAATCTACACCAGTTTTTAAAAAGATGCTGGGCTGAGCAAGAAGCAGGTATTGAATATGTTAACAGCATGAAGTTCCGTCTGTAATACTGAAAGACATTAAATACATATTACCAATAAGTTACTGAAATCTAACACACTTACCAACACAGTAGGTGTAACAAAGGTAAGACATGGATTCTCCATTCCTCCATAGGGAAAAGAGGGTGGCAGAACAAGCAAGTCATAAATTCCCCACACATATTCACCACAAATGCTCTCACCAGCTAACAACATTTCTTCAGTCTGAAAACAATGTAACACAGTATTTCTTAACAAGTCACCAGGAGCTTAGCCACTCAAGAAATTCTGTTCTTTAAATGGGGCATACAAACATTACAATGAATTAAATAAATCCAGTCCACAATTCCCCACCCAAATTTCTTTGAGATGCATCCTAACTTTATCCTTCCATCTATGCCTAGGTCTTCAAGAGGTCTCTCCCCTTCATGTTCCCTGACCAAATTTTTAACGCACTTCTGATATCCACATATTGTGGCATCTCTTCTACTTCTTATTCCACCTTTATATTTAGCACCTCAAACATCAATCTAATTGTTAAGCAGTGATCACTACAAACCAAATTTCTGACTTTATCCATGTTTTTATAGGTGTTTGTGGTTCATGGTTGATTATATTTCAAATAATTATACATGTCTCCTCAGTTGTCAAAAAATCTTTTATGTGACTCGAACACACCTTCAAAAGACACTGTTCAAAACTTCCATACATTTCAATTGCATTTTTTTTTGTGTTAATCTGCTACTCTAAATTTCTATCACACATTTTCTGGTGAGGATGATAAAAAATATCTTACCCAAAAGGGTGTAAGAGGAATGCTACTTACCTGATTTGAACATGCATGCACTTCCTAGAACCATGAACTACCAACCTAAAAAATGTTTAGTCAACTGCAGAAGGAATACTGCATACACAATTTCTGTCTCACTCTACTTTAACAAGACCTCATACATTACAATTACCCTATATAAACAATCATACCTCAGCAAATTCATAAACTGCCTTATCAACCACTTGTGCTTCTGACCAGACATGAGATCGTGGTCCCAATTTCCGTGACTCAAGACAACCCACAGCAATGGCAACCAAATAAACAGGGATTGCGACTGGTTGATCAAACTTATGTAACTTCAGTCCAGTTGATGTTACAGATGGCACACCTATTCTCCTTGCACTCATCAGTACTGTAAGTTCAGGCGGAGCTGTTATCTGTACACAAAGACAGTTCCCTTAAAAAATGCCATCACATATGATTGATGAAATGGGAGTTTAAAATCTCATATACTTCTCAACATTCTATAAATATTATCAGACAACATTAATCTGGACTTAAAAGACTAAATACTTGCAAATCAAACCAAATTACATACTGTGTTCACCAACAATCAGAACAGTAACATATCCTAATGCTTAAATTCACAGAAAAAGATGTTTAATGGAAAGACTAGATTCTTTCCCACAACCACACAATTCAATACAGTTCATACATGAGACGTACTTATCAGGAACAAAAGTCCTGCTCATCATTCACTTCCCTTTTGCTTTGTCTCCATAATGGTTCTACACTATCATACAACAAGTAAACACAATACAAAGAATCAGTTGCCCTCATTATGTATGGTAACAAAATCCACACTAAATGCAATGACAGGCACACATACTAGTAATGATGTAAATATCTATTCTGGTTTGTAACATTGTTGTATAACCAAATATTTAGGAATCCATCATGCAAAGTCATGTGTCCTTTGCACAAAGTGTATGCATAATGGAGATATCATATCCAACCAATGACTAATTTTTGAAACTACCAACTAAATTTTCATAACATTTGGTATTAGTTACGCAATGAAAAGATGGTGGGTGATCACTTCTGGTTCGTACTGGTGAGTGGGATACAGAAGAGAGACTTGGTACTGTGGCCCAAAAGACTCACTATACCAGATGGTACAGCACCCATCAGCAGTTGGGCTCACCGTACCAGATGATAAATCATCCGCCAGCAGGGTAAAACCAAAGAACTGACAATACAAGCAGATATGATATCATAAATCGCACCGAGACTGCCCTGGTGTGGAACCTGGGCATTCACAGCGAGAAGTTGGTGACTCCATGCGCTATGGCAGAACTCAATAAAGGTACTCCTTAACACAAAGCTCAAACATGATGACTTTTCGAGAAACTGCCATACAAAAACTGTGCATGACATGGAATAAATATCTCCTTCAGATCTGGAACTCTTATTTGAAACATCTGACATTATAAATACATAGTGACACAGAAAGAGAATAATTTCATATTCTATGCAGTAGAGAAGTACATCTCTACTGCAATTACCTTTGTAATATAAGATTTGTATCAGCAATACATAAACAGGTACAGCAGTGAAGCAGGCAAAATGCTACAGCCACAAGTTCAAAATTATGACACACTAATTGGATTCAAGGGAAACATACAATACATACAGCATGAAATATGGAACTACAGAAAAACCATGTTAACCCTTTAAACACCGAGTTAAATCCCATCTGTAAATCCCAGCTCGCCGAATTATTCTGCGGGGTATTTAAATTTTGCGCATGCTTTTCAAAAAACCTGGCTAAGTGTTTACACACAAATATGACACAGGACGCCTTTCATGATTGATTCAGTGTTGAGACATTGTGCAGACAATAAAAAGAGAGGGCTGTCAATGTTGCCAAACGTAGGTCACAAAGTAGTACACGTTAAAACTGCTGGCATTACTAGGAACTCACTATATTCTCTACGTTAGTAAGGTAAGGCTTAATTTGATATTGGTTAATTGAAAGTAGAGAACTCTCCCAGCTTAAAGTATAAAATTTTTATTTTTTTAAACTAGTTATTTGTAAATATGATCCACTTTTAACTTGAAGCTGCATTTCAACCCAGCATTGGCTTAAAATTTGGAATGATTAAAATTATTTTAGCATAGTTCAGGCTACATTTTTTTTAACTTCAAATGGTACTTTGCATACTCTAAAGCTCTTCCACCTACAAAAAAATGAAGGTGAACTTGAGGGCATGGCCAGTCTGAATAGCAGGTCCTGGTGTGAGTCACAAGCATTCAGAGCTGCATGAGGGCATTGTTGCTGTTTAGTACTGGTCCAGATAAATAACCACAACATTAGGGTTGTGTGACTAACAGCTATAATCACTTGAATGTTTTGCACAATATTCATTCTAGTCCATCTATCAATGTAAAATATAAGTACAAATAAGCAAAAACACTTGGAAAAGACAATGCTAAAAAAAACTAGAAGTGATATGGGCAACTGACAAACCAAAGAGAAGTAAAAGTGAAACAGAAAGTATGCAAGTACAGAGCCTTTGAGCCTTTGTAGAATGACGTGGAGGAAAAAAGAAGCACTTGGAGAGAAACCTATCCCAGTACTACTTTGTCCATCACAAATCCCACACAGAATGCCTTGTGGTTCAAACCCACACCTCTTCAATGAGAAGCCAGCAATTAACCATCTCAGCTATGGCATGACCCGTAACATGTTCATGACTACACAATAGGAAATTACTACCTCCTGTGAGAACTGGAGTCTAGATGGCTGAAAATGCAAAACATAATACACTTGTTGGACAAAAATTAAATATTAATAAGAGTGCTTTTGGGTGCCCCAAAAAACAGATTTATTTCAAGAGCATAGTTTAACATTAGTCTAGACTTACAGAACTGTACAACCTGTTGTTTTGCCAGAAATTAATAAGTCTGAGGAAAGAAAATTATGAAAGTAAGTATATATTCTGAGTACTGGCCATAAACAAACTACAGTTACAGACAATGCTTTCTGAACATACAAATTCTCGCAGTTTGCAGCTGCAGCATAATTTCCAAGAGCTATACTATACATACCTCAGCAGTATAAGTGACCTTCACAGAAGGCGTGTCTTGACAGGGAAACATGGAACGACAATGGATTGCCTAGAAATAATGTAAATACAATTATAAAAGATACACCTACTTCAATTACATTCATCAATTTCAGTGTGACTACACAGCTGTTTCAGCGTTAACAGTATTCATATTCTGTAGATACAGTAAATGGCATAGTAAAACTATATAAAAGATGGCTGCAGAAACACTCTTTCAGTAACTCACTGGTTTGTAGACATCTGCTTTTCAAAGAGTGCTACATAAAAATTTCTATTGAGGGAGACTGACACACATCCAGCCAGGTCATTTTTCCTTCTGTCCATGTCCATGTTCCAACTGTACATGACTGTTGGCTTTCAATTTCAATGTTTACACTTTCCAAAATTAAAGTTTCGGATTGTCATTGTCATTACCATATTACGCATCAAGATTATAAAAACTGCATTGCCCCAGTCTTACTGTCAAATTAAAACCCACACACACATCTTAATATGAATAATTATCACACAAACAGTGCTTATATCAGTGTCCACATATTAGCATTCTATTATTTTTCACCATAATTAAGGAGTTTACAAGTATTCTCTTAGTGTGTTTTTAGATTACTTATCTACCTTACAGATGAAATCAGGCTTCTGAGATGCTGTGTGTGTGTTCACCCAATTAAAAATCTCAATAAACTGACCCATTCTCATTGGACTTGATATGCCTGTGGTACCAATGGCGGTTACCTTGTGATTTTTTAAATTTCTTACACTCAGTAACAACATGTGCAGATATGGATTTGTGATAAGGGAACAAAATATAATTAAGAGACCTAACAATGTGTAAGATAACAGACCAGGAAAATATGCATTTATTAAGGCATGATTTTTTAAAATTTAAAACAACAAAGCAGCAGAGCCATACTTTCCTTTTGTTTTCAGTTAGATAGTAAAAAACTAAAGAACTAATGGAGGTAGGCATGTGCAATGTGCCATGTGATGAACACACCATTTTGAAACAATGTAAATTAATTACAAACACAGCAATTATGCAAAGCTCTTTGAAGTTATATTCAACAAATTTAACACAGAACCTGTGCATGTAACCAGAGCCACCAAAACCACCCATCTGAGCAGCGTATTATTTGCCATTCACTTCCACAGAAACCAAACATAATACCACCACAAGCTGACAGTAATAATGGGCAGTAAAATGGATACTTCAATTGTTAACAGTATCGGTAACTACAGTACATAGACTGGCAACAGCAATACTTAATCTGTCAACCTGCTGTTTCATTCACAAGAGGCCACATTAGTGTTATAGGGCTTAGTGTGCAATGACAGAAGAAAATGAAAATAAATGCAGTTCAAAGAGTAATGGACAAAAGCTTCTGACAAAAATGGGTCCCTATAATGTGCTGTTGTTTTTGTTGTTGTTAGTGTCATCGCCATTGTCATCATCACCATTGTCGTCATCGTCATCATCATCAGCAGCAGCAGCAATGTTCCTGTTGTAGTACCATATTTACTTGAATGCATGATGTGGTTTTTCCCTTAAATTTGACACTTAAATATATGAGGTTGTCTCAAATTCACATATGAAACACTGAAATGGACCATGCCAAACCAGACTACTAGAAACCGGACCAAACCAAGGCCTGCATTGCCAAACTGTCATGTGAGATCTCTGCTTTTTTGATACTTTACAGCAATGGAACAGCCTATTGGTCTCATGTTCAAGGGTCAAGAAATCCAAAAGACAGAACACAGCATGACTGGAATTAATGACATCATCATCTTTTCTATGACTTGTCCATCATTTAGTTTTTTTAAAGAGATGACATTTCAAAAGCCAGCTGTTTCCATTTTCAGGCAAAGAAGCACATAACCTGGTTGACCTCTTAGATTCAGCTATTCTCAATCACTGGGCACCATAGAAACTGTAACTTATTACGTTATGCTTCTACAAAGAAATCTAGTCCAAGGGTAGTAAAAGGAAAATGGTTATTGAAAAATTAAAAATTCAGTCCAAGACTTAAAAATAAAAACTGGACCAATCCACATATTAAAAACCATAAAAAGAGCCATGAACTCAGACTGATCAGACCTCAGACATGACAAAAAAATCCATAACACACATATTTAAATTCTCAACACCACTAACATCAACTGTGGAGAAAATTTTGAATCTTCATGGGCTCAAGTAAGTTTATAAACCAAGAAATACAAACATAGTATTCAGTCAATGTGGAGCATAATAGCTTGAAAGTGCATCTCACCAGAAGTAATTGAGAAGGGTGTAAAATATCCACTGCATTGGATGGGACTGATTACGATAGGTTGTGGAGTGAAGGTAAAGATGATGGGGAAGTTATGAGTCAGTGTGAGGAAGACGAAGGTACTTACTGTGAAGATGGAGACAGTGACACTGATTGGTAAAGGTAGGTAGAATCTGGCGTTCTTTGTGTATTAAGTGTATGAAATTAATAGTAAAACATTTTTTTTAGCGTAAGTTTTATTTTTAGGGGGTCATCTTAGATTTGGATAAATACACTTTCCCTTGGCAAATGGGTTTTTTTGGGGGGGAGGACTGTGTTAGATTAGAGTCATCTTGCATTCGGGTAAATATGGTGCTTAATCTGTCAAGCTTGTCTTTCCAGAACTTCAGAAGTTCAAAGGATGCATACTAATTAAAACTGTAATATTAAGATGTTCCTCATCAACTGAAAGTATTGGTACAAGAAAGGATGGGTTACATGGAAACTGTTAGAAACAGAAGTAGGTAGACTTAAGATATCCCTGGGTTTTTGAAAACATAATCTCAGCGTGTGAACATGTGCCAGCTGATGCAAACATTGTATTATCACAACTACAATCTGAGTCTGGTTAGGTGCCCTGAGTTATATGCAGGTGGTTTTATGTACTTGTGAAATGTATTGTGGTGCACAATGACTGCTCATTCACAGTACTTCTGGAAAGAATATCTCATAGACAAAATGTCACCATAAGTTTTGTAGGAAATATTCTGCATTAACAGAGCTACAAAAAATGCAATATTCCGAATATCCAAAAATTTTTGTGCTACATGTTCAGTGCAGGACACAAATAAAATAGGAAATATTTGTTTTGTGTCATACGAGGCAAGTTATATGGAAAGTATGAACATACATAACCATATAACACATCCAGTTTCAAAAGTGCCCATGCAGTTCATTAAGTTTCTGTGTATGGCCTTAAAGTTGGAGTGTGGAGTGCAATAAGTGCATGCGAAATCAGAGCCCATGGTTTTTGAAGGAACAATAAATTGTGACCATTATGGCTGGTTAATTGTGACACCAATCCTTACAGAAAAAAGAAGAGTGAATATACAGTTAGTTCATGTGGGAGACTGCCATAGCAAACACAACAACTTTTCTTACTACACCAGAAGATATATTCAGCAAACAGCTGGTAATTCCAAGACTGTGGCCTCCCAAATCTCCAGATTTGAAGAAACCCAACTACATTGCAACTACAAGACATAATAAATTGGGAAAAGCCACATTCTCTGCAAGAATGGTGACAACATTTGAAAATAACTTGCTAATACTTCAAGATATATCTGTCATGTGTTAAGCAATATCTGTATAAGATAGATGGTTTGCTTAGGAGGAAGTGGTCAGTGCTACGAAAATACTACAAAATAAAGTAGGTTGAACTAAAGGGGAAAACAAACAGAAATTTCTGGCAGCTACAGGCTTCCTGTGCAGTGGGATTTGTATGTTGGCTTCAGTGTGCTCAAGAACACAATAAGAATATACCTTGTAGGATCTGAAAAATTTTTATGTGTAGTCTCAGTGGGTATTCCAGGACTAGAATCCTATGCAACAGGAAGGTAGGCTTCATAAGTTATATATTTTTGCATCAAGTTGTATTACACAAATTAAGAGTACTAAACATTCCTGTCACATACAATAATATTATTCAGTGGATCTTTTAGTCTGTAACACACACACAAACTATGTTTCTGTATAATCACGGCATCTTCAGACATTATGTCTACAAATATTAACAGTGCAATGCAATTTAATCCATGGTAAAAATAAAATTAATAGATCTAAAACACAAACAGACATTCTTTAAGTTGCATAAAAGTTCACTAAGTCATGTAATTTCATTAGCATAACACATCAATAACATGCATCTCTACGTGGCTTCACTCATCATCTTATACCCCTACTACACGAATTAAGAGTGAAAACATTTTACTGTACAGACAATATGAATGGTACAATTTTTTGTACTCTCTACCAAAATATGTCCGTGCTTTCAATTTACAAATAATTTTCTCCAGTAAACTGTACCAGTTACCATCAAAATCATTCTTCTGCATTCTGTATATAAAAAAAAAACTATATGCATGTTAAACTGATGTCTTTTCTAGTGACCCTGTCTGTGTAAAGAGGAGTGGCAGAGGATCTGCACAATGACACCATACTGGACATTCATTATCTTGTTAGAACCTTGTCATTGTCTTCTCAGCACAAGTAACAGGATGGTTAATGGGTGATATAACCACATGTTATTGGCAGGACATAGCTATTCACCTGACACTGACTGAAGAGATACGGATGCTTGAGGCCAGCAGTTTGTTCAGGAGACAGCCACTGCAAGGCACTAGCATTGACATCTGTCTCATAAAAGATACTGAGGATAAACCTGCAACAAGGGAAATACCATCACTGAAATTCAGAATACAGTCATACCTACATACCTCACAACGGCTAAATATGTATGGATGCTGCTGACAAACTGTCCACTTCTGATTCAGCCACTAAAAAGCAGGAGATACATCAAAAGTGGCACAAACAAAGTTGCATCCTTAATGCAGCTACACATTACTTAATTAAAACACATGATCTTAATAGGAAAACAAAAGAAAATGGTACCAAGAATACTGTAAATATATTATGAAAAAAATTCTTCAGTACACCAAGGCTTTGTTTTATACCTGTTTGTTTTACGCCTTTTGCTTCAAGACCCCTTACCGATTTACAGTACTTTCTATTTACACCCTCTCACTTTGGTTTTAATGCTCTTTAGCTGATTTACTTCCAATTATTACTTGTTTCCTTATGGGAATATCATATTTGATTTACACCCACTTCTTCAGGAACATGACTTGGGCATACAACAAGGCTTTGGTGTCTGTTAAATCTTCTTGTCATTGCATCCTGGTCTTGAGATTACCTGCTTGGTAGCCTATACAGTAAACACTGACTTCCTCAATAGTGGGGGGGGGGGCGGGAAAGGAAAGTGCAATGCCAAAACTTGGGTTCTTCTAATTGTGCTTCCTCTGCTAACCCGGTTAGTACATTATACCTCTATTTTTACCTGCACACATAACATTCCATATACTGAGAACAAGGTGCCAACTTGGAAAAATCTCAAATAAAGTAAAGCCCTGGTCTTAAGCACCTGAAAATGCAATACCATTTTCACATCATCCCACCATATGACCTTATCCTGAAACTGTTTCACACCATAACTCTCTGAAACCAATTTTCATATTATTTCTCTAACTGTAACTAGATTTTTGAGAACACTTCTCTCTTGCATTTTTCAAAACAAGAGTTCATACACAAATCTCATTTTACCCACACAACATAAGGCCAAATCTCATCATCTTTCATTGAATCATCCTTACAACAATGTGTTCAATTTACAAACCTTGTGCAAATCAATTCATCCTGATGTTCCATTTCAATATATCAACTATTCTACTAACCACCTTGAACACCCCAGTTTTGAATCTTCCTATCCCAGTCCACTACAAAATAGTTTATTCTTCACCAAATCAAGGGCACATAGGTAATGTTGGAAAATAAAAAGCAAATTTCAGAATGATTAACATTACCATTTACACAAATCAAATTACAGAAAGACCCTAAAATACATAGTGTAAAAATACTCAAATTATACCCTATTCATCAAGTCAGTATACCGCAGAAATTACAGAAAGCTGCTAAAAAAATTTAAAAAGCTGACAAACATGTGATCTATTACCATATTAAAAGGAAGAGCAACCATATTCTTATTACCACATACACACAAAGTTAAGTCAGTAACTTATTAAACAAGTCCTCACAACAACCAAGTCCGAGTTTCACAGAATTTATCACGCTTTCCAGCTGCTCACATAACATGCCGCATGTTCCCAACCGTATGGTAAAATTTCCATCATCTTCTGTTTGTAAGTACACTGTCATTTCTACAGTTGAAATCACCTTACATTCATAAGTGACCATTACATTTTACTTCAGTATTTTATTTCAAAGTCAACCCACAAACACACAGATACTTTAGTCAATGAACCAGCAACAGAAATTGTTCCTCAGATTGCAGAAGACACTTCATTATATAAGCAAACTATGCTACGTTATTGGATTAACAGTTTTGTGCTGAACACTACAAAATAATGAATGCAATATGCTAAGAAACATATTACCAAAGAATCTATTTAACTAATAATTTATAACAAACACAGTCAAGCAACCACATTTTTTCACTGTTACCCTCAGGTACACACAAAACCCACAGCAAATGGTTGGCAAGTTGCACTGTAATTCACAAAACATACAAGGCACATAACAGAGATCTCTCCCCACACCCACCAAAAAAAGACATATTTTAACAGAATTATGGATATTAGGTGGCTCAATTAGTTTAAGAAGAGTAGTAAATAACTCAATCATTTATACCATCATTTCATATGCATGTGTAACATGGTCTCTCTCTTTGAACAAAGAACATGTTACATGTGTCTGAAAATAAAGAACTCAGCAAATTTTCAGATATGAAATCAGTAAGCAACTTAGGATATTTCATAATATGAAATGTTGTGGGTACACAGATCAACCAGTACCATTAGGATAGTAAAATCTAAAAGACTGTGAGGAATTGGGCTGGTGCCTGAAATTCAAATAAGGAAACCAAACATAAAATCAGGGAGAATACCATTATTTCAATACACTGTGATCATGGCACTCGGAAGGCTACAGCAGAAGGATAACATTATGCAATGAGCTGTTCTGCTGGATGTTACAAAGTTGTGAGGCAAAGCATCATCTCCTGGAAGCCAACCAACACTATGACACGTTTCACATAGACATGCATCAACTTGTAAGTGGCATGGCTATGTCACTGTATATTCCTACCATTAGCTACACCACACAATGGTGCTGATGTAAGAAAACATGGATTTAAGAGCATTCAGACATGGACCATAATCAGTGGTGCTATGACCTTCAACACTTCTATGCAGGAAGTTAAAAGAAGATGATGTGCAGGAATCCTGTGAGACTGTTCTTCAGTACAGGGGAATTTATAGCAGAAATTAATATGCATCCAGCGTTCAAGAACAGTTACAACATGACACGAAAGTGGAACATCCACAATGAAATATGCAAATATCTTCATGAAAACCTTGCAAATGAAGAGAAGGCAGTAACTGCAATCTGTCATGGGTTCCTTGTTATCTATCTCAGCTGGAGGAGAAAAACCTAATGTTGATTACAAACTCCCTTCCCTCATCTCAGTCAACATTAATTGCATGATTCCAGGCTTCCACTATGAAGTAGATGTGAATTGCACTCTTCTGGGTTATTATACAGCATGCAGTGGTAACATCAGTAAGGAAATACAACTACAAACTGCATAATAACCCAGAAGATTGCAGTTCTCAAGATATTAATTGTACAACAGTACCAAATTTTTTTAAAAATTTAAATTTTAATAAATGCATAACATAACAACTGTACAACAGGCAATGTTCATTTAAACATAAAAGAAGTAACCCACCATACCTTGAAAAGTCAAGGAAAATATTTCCATCTGAAATAATGTATTAGAGTTGGCCAGGACAGCACAGTCAGTATAGTGACTCGCTATGGGCTGGAAAGTGCAGACTGGCCCGGGGCCCTCCCAGTCTCCTATACAATGGGTACCAGGTCTTTCCTTGGGATAAAGCGGCCAGGGTATGGCATTGACCACCCACCCCCGTCTAGTGCTGAGGTTAAAGAAAGAGTAAAGGTATACCACTACTACTACTACTACTACTCCTCCTCCTCCTGTGGGCCTTCATGGCCTGTTATAGGGTGAACTTTTATAATGTATTAAAACAAACAAGACAAAGTCTGCATGTGTACAGTACAGGGTGTAACTGTTCCATAAGTTTTTCACAGCTGCCAGCAGCAAAATGATCTCATATCTCATTAACAGTTCTTACACTTTGTAGTGAATTCCTCAACGCTTTCAACAGCAAAAGTAATGTATACTCAAAAATGTATACATCTCATTCATGAATGAAACTGTTCAAAAACATAATTACACTCTTCACCACACCCTCAGGTAAGTCAACAGCAACATCTAAGAGACTTAAAATTCACAACTTATTGACCCCCTGATGAGTAGTAGTAGCAGTGGCAGCAACAGCAGCAGTTGTGGTGGTGGTGGTGGTGGTCGTAGTAGTAGTAGTAGTAGTAGTAGTAGTTGTTTTTGTTGTTGTTATGGTGGTGGGTGGAAGAGAGATACTTAAAACTACTTCTTTTTGTTCACAGAATTTAAAATGCACACACATAATACACGCACAGAAATTGCAAATCTCATATTGCTTCATCTGGTAACTACTGTTAGTCACTTCCACTTGGTTCATGTAACTTATAAAACTTAAATGTGCAACTGACATGTTGGTTATGTGTAACACATGCTTTCAAGCCATATGAAAACATTTCCAGCACTGTCCTTCAATATGATAAACAGAAACCTCATATTAACTGCAACGCATTGAACTAAAATGTGCATATCCCAACTCACTACAAATTCTAACAGAGCAAGCACTGCTTACCTCATTTCCTTTGTACTTGGTAACTTAATTTCCAATTGTGATCCAAAAGTGTTCGTTTGCTCACCCACAGAAAATTCCAGAGCCTCACCTGAGCCATGGTCAGTTACTTTACTTATTTTCAAATCTTTGGAATCAAGAAGCTGAAATCAATACAAAATATTGTACATACAGCTGTGTGTGTGTGTGTGTGTGTGTGTGCATACATATGTGCGTAAAAATCAGAAAGTAAATATTAGAAGCACTCTCTGTCAATGTAATATATTTTTGGCTTCCAAAGGCTTTAGACTTTACACATTCTAATTATGTGAGAACATAATGCATGTGAAATTTTAATTATAAATAATTTCTCTTTGCTGAAAATAGTAACATCCCAGAAAAGCAAAGGCCTTACTAAATAAGACTTCACAATACCTGTGTTATTATAACTTCATTTTATAAATAACTCAAAAGAAATGGAAAATAACTCTGAAAGTCAAAACAAAAGCAATAATATCTTGAAGATTTATGAAGAGAAAAACTATTAACAGTGGTGTAAATGCCATGTTACATCTAACATAGCAGCACTTTTAACACTAAAACAAGCACTTCCATTCATTGATATGTAAATAATTACATCACCCAATATTCAAAATTCATATAAATACTGTACATAAACTGGGAGAATATCATAAACAACTTCTTCATACATGCAAGTATTAAATCACTCATTGTCTGTGTAATGTATTCAACACAGTATTGAAGTCACAAGTACCTGTAGCTTCAGCAGTCACTGACATACCCAAAGCCACATAACACAACCTAACACAAACCCTGCCTTCTGTGGCATCAGTAATTTTTCCACCTCACACATTTACAAGACAACTCTTAAATGTAGTACGACTGTTGCCACCTAAGAAATTCACAAGACAGCAATGCTTATATTGAAGTGTGGACATCAGAAAGTTGGCAAATATCAAGATGTGTTGTCCTTTACAGAAATGTTTTTGACTCTTTCATGAAAGTTAAAAAATGGACACCCATAATACTGATGACCATGTCAGAGACTGGTCAGATGGATGGATGGAACAAATGTGTACCTCCCTAATAATGGTAAAAAGACACAACTTCCTCACTATCTAACATAACAATAATTAAAAATGTCAATAACAACACTGTATGGGGCATCCTTGCCATGACTTAATTATTCATGTGTATCTCTTATTTTTCAATGATCTGTCTGATCATTGGCACACTAACTGACAGACTTAATCTTCAAATCAGCTATCGACAAACAACTTTATTTGCTACAACACATACTTTACATGCGACTTTGTTTGCTAAAGTACAGCACCAATCTCTAATACAGTCCATGCCCACTGAATGTCACCTGTGGTTGAAGCTCACAATGTATTAAAGATGGCATGACTTTAAAACTGTCCATTCAAGAGCTGACTTTGTAATTCACAGTTTGTGTAATTAAGCAGAAAAAGTGCTGAAGTCATGTGTTTCTTACATGATGTAATGTGTCAAGAACTTGGTGGACATCCTGTTTAACAGCAACATTTAAATGGGTATTCATACAAATAAAACATATCCTGCTTCACTCCCTCCCCTCATACACACACACAAAATTATGTCACTGCAACTCAAACTGTCACATCTGGACTCACATCAATGCCCATCCAACATACGTCTACCAGCAAATATGTATGTCCAAGCAGTCTTGCTTCATTTTGCAGTGGGACCTAGTCACATGTCTCAAACATTAATTTACAAATTGCTTCAAATTATTCATACACACACACACACACACACACACACACATTGGTGCTGACTTTAACAAGATACCTAGCATAAACTACGACAGAAAGGTGAAAAGAGCCACAACCTAACAATACAAGGAATTTATGAACAAAGGGAATTATAATGTCAGCTGTAAGTTTCCATCATTTCTAGTTTCAAACAAAAATGCAACAGGTAACAAATTCAATGTAAAATATTAACTAGTACAACACCATTCCATTATGCATTTCAGACACTCCATTACAGCTTTGGAGAACAGACAAGATATACTGAACCAAGTGGCATCACCAAACTTACAACATGAGTAACTTCAGCTTTCTTCTTTTCAACCGTCAAATCTACTCTCCCACTCAAAACCTTACGTTCAAAATTTACATCCAGGTACAAGCCAACTGAAGAAACTGCTGCTTCCTCTGTCAACAGAATGAAATAATTACTCTACATGCCCTTAAAATATATTATTGCTTTGCATGAAGGCATATCAAAATGTTTCCAGACTGAGTCAAGAACAGAATATACGCTTAAGTTTATAATGGGACACTGTAATCCCCTTTAAAACAGTACCCTTCCTAGGTCATGCAACAGATCCATCGTTTCTGCCATTGCTGGACGTGCTACTGAAACTGACTTTTTGTTATAAGAAGCAGGACACAGACATATTGGAAATAATGCCCACATTGCTATAATTTCATTCTTGGAAACTACAAGAAATCACACTGACCAAATCTAGCAAATAAGAAGAGTGGGAGAATGCAGCCATCTTTCTAGTGGCTGAAGTTGCAACTGCTTCTCATCAGTAAGTAAATGAGACCCATTCTTCATGCAGACCTCATGCATGTTCAAGCCCTCTCTTACAATTCTTTGGCATGTTCCATGCAAGAAGCCTGACCTGCCAGCAATCTCCAAAATGGTACTGCATTGGCCATTGTTAATGATATTTGTGAAAATGAGGGTTATGACTATAAAACTCACTAGACTGACTCAGAAGATGGCAATACAGTGGCATCTAGTGGAACACAGCTGAATTACTTGCCTTTCTCATTCCTACTATTGAGTTTGGAAACATATGGATATGCCTTTTTAACACATTTACATCTCACAAAAGAGTGAACAGTGTTCTGCACCACAACTACGGCACACTATTCACAACTGCATCAACAACAACACTTTTTTTTCACACTGTAAAACTGGAGTTAATACAGTGCTTAATACAAGCTGGGATAGCAGTCAATGCAGTGATTTGGCTATGGGCTGGATGACAAACAAATCATTGTTCAATTCCTGGTAGTGGCAAGAGATTCTACATTCCAAAGAATATAGACCAGCTTTAAGGCCCACATAGCCACCTACAGGGCAGAGGGCAGGGTATCTTTCCCCAGGACTAAAGTGGCCAGGTTAACGCTAACCACTCTCCTCCAACTACTGCAAATGTTAAGAATGAGTGTAACTATGCCTCTGGTTCTGCATGTACGTTCATGACATACACAAGCACAAACTTCACTTTAAGTACTTAATTTAGTTGCTTAATAATGAACACTGATAAGCAGTTGAATGACTGATAACATCTACTATTCAGGCATCAAACCACTAATTACCACCACAAGACCATGGTGTTGTGTCTAATGATATAAGATTCCGTCTGAATGGTGCATAAAACAGTAATCATACATACAGTATAAGATGTACTTAACGTAAACTACACTGCACTTGCAGTTAAAAAATTCTTCGTTTATGTACATGAATACAATAAAAGCGTGTGTCTGTGTCTCTTAGCATAATTATGCTTTGGTTGAGAAGACACATCATACTTTGCTCATAACATAACACCCAGCAAGAAAGAATGAAACTTTCAAATTCATGGCATGAATATTCAGGCATATTTTTATTTCATTGTACACATACACTAACGGTTCAACTGACAGGTTTTCTGTGGAAATCGTAGCTGGTAATGGGAACTGTCAAAATACGTCATATCTCATCAAGCTCAAGGACATTCAACATACTGTTGTTATTGGTAGGATAAGAGAAGATGAACAATTATAGTTTGAGAAAGACAACAAATTGTAAAGGAACACAGGAGAAAGGGCGGAAAGAGAACAGGAAGGGATAATGGAAAGGAATAAAGAAATGATTTTCACCAGCATCTGTCAGGGATCATGAGGTATTTATTACAAGGTACACACAAAGTTTATACTGTGTACTCCACAACAAGTAAAAAGATCATTATGGTGGTTACATCGAAGCAGTAGTTATTTATGCAGTTTACAAAGTCTCTCACAAGATTAATGGTGCAGTACATCACTCAGCCAATCACTCAACCACCTTTCGTTGTAGTTGGTAAATTTGTTACTAAGAGAAATGTATTTATATTGTTCAGTGTGGATGAAGATTATGTATTTTTTGACAGTATTTCAACAGGAGTTGTGCTGGTGGGTATAAAACTGTTAATACATGTGTTATTTCTTAATTTCCAGAAACATAAACAATGCACCACAAAAACAAACATACAAATGGACATAAGTAAAAAAAAGGATGTTTCATACAACCAAATATAGAGGAAAGGTATACAAACTGTACAAATTCCACCAATCCCTATCACTAATGTGCTGAAAAAGCCAAACTGCAATACATATACATAAAAACAGAGTTTACAGAGCATTTCAAGATACCATACACATAATGAACTCAAAAACACTGCCCAATACAATAACATTGCTGGACTTTGTAGGCCTATACAGTAGCACTACAGTTAAAATGGGGAAAGAAAACGCTCAAAAAACATGATTAAACTTAAATTCCATATACGGAAACTACATGTACCTACTACACACTTTACAAAAGCATGAACTTAACATATCACAATTATAAGAGAAAAACCACCTTGGTACACATAAATGGGTGTGCATTGCAACCTATGTTATTCCAACATGTTTCAGTACTGCAGAACCATCACCACTGAATGCACATTAAACACAAGATTTCCATTTGAAAATAAGGAAGTTTCCAGTTGCTCATACAATAATGATTGCCATTATACAATTTCAACAATAATCACTCTTGGGGGCTTGATGAAATAAACTTGTGGCTGTGTTCAGATGAAAATGTGGCCATGATGAAGCAGACAAGCCACGCATACAAAATTCCACTGAAGGATATCTGCTTGGCAGTCCAAGGTGAAGATGGGAGGACAACATCACAATGTGAAAACATGAGATGGATGACACTGGCTAGAGAATGTGACCAGTGGTGAGCTATGGTTACAGTGGTGTTAAACCTTCAGTTTCAGCTGCCACAGTTATACTGCAATGGATCAATACAGTGAAGGTAAATGAGGTAAAGTTGTCCCTTTCTACACCATTAAGGCATTATTAACCTCAACTTCACACCAGAGCTGCTGTACTCTTGGGGACAGCAGAATGCGCTGCACAAAATGATACACTTGAACCAATATGAAAAAAAAAGGTATTTATATTTCCATGACATAATGAATCTTGTCAACTTTGTCTGAAGAAGGAAGAATAAAGAACACTAGATAGCCATCAGGCCCATACGCGTGGTGGACGTGATTATAGTACTTCCATTCATTTGTGGCTCATCTTGATACTGATCAGCAACTCCGGCATTATAACAATAAAATACAGTCCAAGGTGCTGACCACATCATAATAAACCACAAATAAATGCAGGTGCTATTTGAACTGGATGTACAAGGGATGTGAAAGAAATCTATTGTGCCCTAATTTTAGGCACTATCCTCCAAACAGAGTGAAAGGACTAAGGGAAACCATGAAGAACTTGTCACGCTAACTGGTCTCCAAGAAAAATTTCGATCTGGAATCTCCAAAAAAACACAAGTGCTACCCACTTCAACACAAATTTTGGTGACTACAGAGGGCTCCTACAAGTGAATCACACACGAATAATTAGTCTATAACCTCACTTCCTTACCTTGTACAACATACTGTCTGGATTTAAAAATGGTATGGCAGGCCTGCACAATACATGTCAAATAAGGATGTGACAAGAAACCATCAAAATCGTAATACCGTCTAATAATACCAAGCAGTTTGAAGCTGTAAATTTCCAAGTTTTCTATTCAAGAAGTACGTGGTTTCAATTCTGGGAGATTACGAGATCCCCTGACCAAAGAAGTTCATGGTTGTCCCAAATTTAAATGAAATGTCACTGCCTCTTTTCAATTCACGATAATCTTTAAATCTCATTCCAAGCCAAGTTCATGGTTGTCCCAAATTTAAATGAAATGTCACTGCCTCTTTTCAATTCACGATAATCTTTAAATCTCATTCCAAGCCAATATAACCACCACCACCACCTCCGCCACTGACCCCACCACCACCACCACCACCACCACAGCAAAGCTATTTTATAAACTACACAGCATTGTTTACTGTTGCCTACTTTAATTTCTACTATAAAAGAGACACGTACATCCTGAAAAAGGGAACTGCTACCAAAACACACAATCATGTTAAACTATGACATTTGAGGTCTGCACAGTGGTGTCACTCAAGTACCAAGTCTTCCAGAACAATACAGTGTCATTTGGTACACAGTCCCCAATATTACAAATTTTTGTAGTGCATTCAAGCACTCCAACAGGAGTAACCACCAACCATCCATCCATCCAACCAATTAACCAAGCTAGACAACACAAAGTTCATTACGGGCATATGGACAGCAAGTGGCATACCTTCAAACATTCCTGCACTTGAAACACACTGCCAGGCTGACAAAGAAACCTTGTAGTTGTAATAATAACTGTGCTCATGCTAACTGGTTTTTATGTCTTGGCTGAAGGCCTTAAAATATTCATACCAAGGAATTCTGCTACAAGGAGCAGTATGTCATTCATGTGGCCAAGAACTTTGGTTGGAATGATGTCTGAGATTTGAATGTAGAGTGGCTTTGTTGTGCGAGCTGAAGGCCTTTGCGTACTGTCACGCTGGCTAAGAACTTTGAGCTTGTAAGGGGCAGAGGGGGAGATATGAGCTGCAACCTGTCTTGTAATTGTACCATGGCATTCACCTTCAACTAATGAAAATCAAGGAAAACCTCAGTTGAAAGTTGCCAGGCATAATTCATTGTTAATGTAACCACCTTTCTCGTCACTTGCAGCTGTGGTGTCAGGCAACCATGGTCAGCCCTCAGCTGAAACAAGTACCTTCCAACCTGCCCAACTAAGGAGCTGCCCCCTGCAAGTTAACTCTGAGTTGAAAACCTAGCTTAGTTCTCTCATATAGTTAGCAAAAAATGGAACCTCCAAATCCTCAAAAATTTGCTTTTTACTAACATAACAACATGTGTTAGTCATAACACAAAGACTCTTGGACTGTACCACTGGTGGATGTGTGCATATATATATATATATATATATATATATGTGTGTGTGTGTGTGTGTGTGGAGCAGGTGAGTGGTAAAAGAGCAATGTAGGCAGCACATCAATCATGTAGCTGTGATATGCATTGGGCATGGCCTCAGTGTACTGGCTAGTATGTTTGTTGTACAGGCTGGAGGTTGAAAGTGACTATTAAGACATACAGTAACAATTATGTGACTGTGGGCTGCAATAGTAACGAGTAGCCTGGTGGAATGGTCCTGGGAAAGGTAGAAGTTAATTAAAACAATACAGAACAAAAATAATAAACTCCAACAAGTCAAATGAAAATTTGTACAAAACAAGAGGGTAATTGTTTACTACAGACTCGTCACCTCCAACTGTTTTCAAATTGCAATGCAACATACTTTATATGCTGAAGAGTACAAAGCAGTCACAAAGAAATGTCGTGAAGTTATTTAAACTTAATGAAATGTAACCTAACCTAACCAACATTGTTCATAACATATTACTCATGTTTAACAAAAATATAGGTGAATTATATCATAATGCATCTAATTGAATCTCACAGACATTCACAATTTCTACCCTCAGTTACTTTACCTCTGATTATATTTCGTTAGCTTTAATGAATCTGCGACAATTCTTTGTGCTTACTTTTTACTTTCCGGCACATAGAGTGTCTTGCATTTCAATATGAAAAGGAGTGGAAGTGACATGTCTATAGGAAGCAATTACCAAGAAGGGGTGCTCAACAACAAGGCAACAGCCTCTCAAACCATCAGCCATAACAGGCCTACAATGCTTCACTAAAGACAAAGGTAAAGATCATCCTATAATATGCCATGAAGGCAAATAGGGGGAGTAGAGGTACAGCTCCACCCATTCTTTAATGTTCGTGCTAGATAGGGGTTGGTGTTCTACACCACGCCAGGGCTGCTCTGCCCCAGGAAAGAGACCCAGAATCCATAGTACAGAAGGCTGGATGAGCCTCAGGGTCGGTCTGGACAGGTATGGAGAATCTCACCATTGCCAGGGGTTCGAAACCCATTGAACTTCAGCCCATTGAGAGTTGCTATACTGGAGACTCTACCCTGGCCACCAAGAATACAATAAGACAAAAAAAACTGTGATAAGATAGATGGAAAACGAAAACAAGTAGAATGATTTGGATTATGATACGATAAACTGAGTTAAACTGAAGTGGTTCACCACCTTCTTCACCCACACCTATGTAACATACTCCAGCTTTCTCCACGGCTACTCTTCTCAGACCACTTGATCTTGAGGATGAAATCACTATTATCCTATGCACAGAAATTATTTACCAAAAACACTGCACAACGTACCAGAAGACCTGAATCCTCGCGTTCAACCACATCACCTATTGACACGTAGGAGGGTTGAGAATTCCCTATCCACAAATTTTTCAGCATTGTGTGTTTTGGGGTTTCCCAGCGGTGTGAATGATAATTCCGATGTTTTAGGATGAGACGCTGCATCACTGGGGTGAATGCAATGCCTTTTCTTCAAAGTTTGAGGTTCATGACCCCTGTAAAATACTGTACTACTCACCAAACGAAGCCCCGTCACATATTGGCAAACCGAAATCCTCGTCAATATTACTAGTGAAACACTATTTATATTACAGTTTGCCGGAGTGTTACGCCGTTTGTCGACTGGCTAATGTCTACCGGTCGACAAAGCGTAACAACCCATTAAACTTCAATCTTCCACCGGAATGGCGCCAACTTTTATGAAACGTTGGAAACATCTGCCTAAACCACGCATACCTGGTTTCGCAAATGAGTTTGGATCTCCTGGGCTCAACTCTACTCGTGCCATTTTACGAACAGTCCAAAGTAATATCACACAGATAACTGCCACACGCAAACATAACCAAACCTTCCGAACAAGTGCCACGCTATCTGGAAGGCACGTGAGCACACGCAGACAGTGTTGCCAGATTGGCTTTTTTAAAGCCAAATGTTAGAAAACTGGCTTTTTTACATGCTAAAATTATCTGACGAAAGCTACATAATCATCCTTTTTCTAAACCATTTTCTTTCAAGAGAAACCTTTTTTGGCCAGTTACATTTGGGAGTATTTCTGCCCCGAAAGCCTGAGCAAGTAGGCGCCAACCGCCAAACGGTAAGTCTGCTGAGCACGGCGGACACGTGATAAGTCCTGCGACAGCTACTCCAGTTTATCTCGATTCTCCGAAGTGTTTGGATGCGATTTGTAATCCTACTAATCTACTGTGACGTGTACTTTCTGTATGTAATAACGTTTTGTGGTGAAACTGTGACACCTTCGGCTGTTTTTAGAAATCTTTTATCAAAAGCCATGGCCATGTTGTCAAATAAATGGAAAGCTTCTTACTGTAGCTATCGTAAGTATAGAACAAATGAGAAGAAACATTTGTATAGGTCCAAAAGGCTGCTGATGGATTGGAGGCAGCTTATTGTAAATTGTGCCACTGTAGCATTTTACCAAGAATTAGCAACCTCTCAAATCATAAAAAATCGGAGAAACACAAGCGGAGAACTCCATTACAAAGCCAGATGCAAATTAATGTAAGAAAGACTCCAAAGCAAGACAAGGATAAAGTGCAGGCAGTAGAGCTGCATATTGCTGGAAGCATGGCCTGCCATTGTGCGATACGTACAGTTGACCACCTCAGTGAAATCATGATAGCACACAGGCATGGGAGTACACTGGAGTACATAAAGTTACATAGAAGTAATTGTGCATACTTAATCAAAAACAACATTTCGCCTGCAGTGAAACGGATCTCATTGATGACTATCAGAACAAGAAATATGCCATCATTGTAGATGAATCTACAGACATTTCAACACAAAATACTTGTGATTTTTAAGTGATAGGAGACAGTAAATTGTAACTGGATTTATATGTTTAATTCCGGCGCAAGAGGCTACAGGAGAAAAAATATTCAATTTGATTGACGAGAGAATAAAAAGATGTGATTAGAGTTTTGAAATTGCATTGGTTTTGCAACGGATGGTACATCAAACATGGTCTGTGTGGTGGAGACTAAAATCTGTTTCTCCTTTCTGTGTGCAACTCAAATGTATCTGCCATTCACTGGCCCTGTGCATTGAATATGCAGTATCCAAGCTGCCATCAAATATTGGATTTTTACTGTCAAAAATACCCAGTTGGTTTCGCCTCAGTGAATTAAAAGACAAAAGGCATACAAAGAATTGTTTAGAGTGATGAACACAGCTACAGAATTTGAGCCAACCCGAACTGCCCACCTTTGAAACCCCTTCTTTTACGTGGTGGCGTGTACGAGGAAACGTTATGTTTAATATTTTTATGGAATGAGAAGAGCTAAGAGCGTATTTCACTTCTCCTAAACTAGCGCAATCACAGTTTGATACAAAATCCAAAGCGAAACTTCTAAAGGAAATGTCAGACTATAAAAACTACTTGTTCTTTGAGTTTTAAACACCTGTTGTGCAGAAATTTAAAAGACTGAACAGCCTTTCTCAGAAAACCAAAGCTGAACCTCGTGACGTGTACCAACAAATACTCTTACGAGGGGGTACTGGTAAGTCCTTAGCCCGACCAGGAAGGAAACAAGCTACAGCGACCAAACTCAGGATTCATTCAACATATTCCCCACGAAGCTCAATAAACTTCTTAGCCCGTTGCTCTAACTTCTGCAAGCCACTAAAAAAAAATTAGGAAGGTTGTCCGTCCAACCAGGTCTCCGCGGCAGCAATGACCTTCGCGTCGGACGAAAAATGGCGACCTTTCAATTGTTTTTTCAGTCCACGGAACAGGTGGTAGTCCGATGGGGCCAGATCCGGAGAATAGGGTGGGTGATCAAGACACTGGAAGCCCAGGTAGGCGGTTTCTTCCGGGTTCCAAGTGCCCGGTGAGCCGGGGCATTGTCGTGCAAGAACAAGACCCCCTTGGTGAACTTCCCGCGGCGTTTTTCCTTCAAAATATCCTTCAATTGCACCAGCAGAGATGAGTAATACTCCGTGTTGATAGTTTGGCCCTTTGGAAGATAATCAATGAGGAGGATGCCGTTTGATCACAAAAAATCGAGGCGAGAACTTTTCCGGCGGATTATTGCACTCGGAATATTTTGGGGGCGGGGTGAGCCGCTATGCCGCCACTCCAATGATTGTTGCTTTGTCTCCGGGTCATAGTGATACAATCAGGTTTCGTCCATGGTCACCAATCGCGACAGGAAATCATTTGGATCGCGCCGAAAAAATTCCCAAAGTTGCTCAGACTGGCACCGGTGACGTTTTTGATCCACGTTCAGGCATTTCGCGACCCACTTCGCGGAGAGCTTCCGCATGTCCAAATCTTCATGAATTATGGACCCAACCCGCTCATGTGAGATGCCCAGTTTCTGAGTTATTGATTTAGCCGAAATCCGGCGGTCTTCCAAGATTAGCTCGTGAATTTGATCTATAATCTCCGGGGTGATCACTCTTTTGGGTCGTCCAGGACGAGGCGCATCACAGGTAGAAAAATCGCCACGTTTAAACTGTGCCACTAAGTTTTTTTTTTTTTACGGCGGCATACGATGGTGCACATTCCTCTAATGTTTCCATCAGAATGGCGTGAGTTTCCTTCGGCGCCTTGCCTTGAAAAAAAACTTGATGACAGCTCGTGTCTCCATGTTATTGAAATCGCGCGCGTCGCTTACGTGCTTATTTTCAGCCTTCGTCACAAGAAAAGACTTGCAATTCAACACATGAATAGGCCCCTCTTTCCAACAACAGTATCGATTCCGTCCTACGACATCAGGAAGTAGGTCGGGCTAAGGACTTATCAGCACCCCCTCGTACATCAGAAGAGTCTTCAGAACAGACTTATGAAGCCAAAAGACAGAACAAAAAATTCTTCAAGTTGATTTTGGTGTCAAATTCTTAACAGTGTGTAACAAGTTCATACAGCAGAACAACAGTGCTGAGGCTGATCTACAAAATGAAAAATGTCAAAGAAAGACGTATGTCTACGCTTGAAGAACTCTCAGTGAAGTTACATGTAGACTTCCATCGGTGATAGATACATTTGAAAGTTTATTTAAACTTGAGCCCTGTGATAATTTTAAATCAAATTTAAGGCCTATATTTTCCGAGTTACCCCATATACACCATGCAGGAAGCATAGTCAGCAAAACTGAAGAACAATACAGACAAATGCCTTTTTTGGATTGGAAAGAAAAAACTCCATTTTAGAAAGATGGACCCCTTGTAGACACTGAACAGTTTTGGATTGGTGTACTTCAGCATAAGGCAAAATGCTCAAATGTTAACTGTACAGTTTGCCCAGCAGTATTTCAAGAACCATTGCTTCTATTATAAAAGACTTATAAATCAGTCTAGCATAGATGACTTTCTCTTCAAACTCAGTCATGAGACCTGGGCCTCTGTTTTTGAAGGGAATGAGGTTAACACAATTTTTAATTCCTTTTTGAAAACATTTTTGAGATATTTCTATTCTTGCTTTCCTTTAATTAAAGTGTACAAATGGCCTTCTCATAACTACTGGATTATGTCGGGCATACTCACATCCTGTCAACGTAAGAGAGCACTATATATGGAACTAAAAAAGAACAATAATCCATTAATTAAGAAATATTTGAGAGACTACTGTCGAATCCTCTCAAGAGTTATACATGTAGCAAAGAAAATGGAATATGATAGACATATATAAATTCAAATAATGTGATGAGAACTTCTTGGAAAATAATAAATAAGGAATCTTGCAATGTTCGGAACAATCAGGGAATCCACTTGTTAAATATTAATGGTATGAATACAACAAATCATCAGATTATTGCCAGTGCTCTAAATAAACACTTTACTACTATGCCCTCTATGATTACCCGCAATATTGTGGCAAGTGTTCCACTAAAAGCTCTCTTAATAATCTGAATAACAATTCCTTTTCTCTGAACAATGTATACCAAACCTCTTTTTCTAGTATTAAGTACCACTATACCTCTGCTAAGGAAATTGAAAATATAATAAAGTCACTAAATTCTTCGAATTCTTATGGCTATGATGAAGTTTCTATGAAATTGTTAAAATTATGTTCTTATTACATTAGCTCACCACTTAACTATACCCTATATGCAACAGGACCCTTTCTACTGGTGTTTTCCCGGACAGACTAAAATATGCATCTATACGACCATTATTTAAGAAGGGCAAGAAAGATGATATAAACAACTATAGGCCAATATCGATATTAACCTCATTTTCAAAAATATTTGGGAAAGTAATGCAAAAAAGACTCTTGAATCACTTAATGGAACATAATATTTTAGTTAAGGAACAGTACGGTTTTAGAACTAATCTAAAGACTGATAATGCTACATATCATCTGACTAATGAAGTCCTCAATGGTTTAAATAACAACATGTTGGTAGGTGCTATTTTTTGCGATCTTGAAAAGGCATTCGACTGTGTTAACCACCATATCCTGCTAACTAAAGTGGAATTCCATGGTATAACTGATAACCATTATAAGCTTTACAAATCATATTTGATGAATCGATACCAGAGAACTTTGCTGTACAATGATAATGGTAATATCATAACATCAGCTTGGACTAAAGTGAAACAGGGTGTCCCGCAGGGATCTGTCGTGGGACCGTTACTTTTCCTTATATATATAAATGACTTACCCAAATTTGTAAATGGAAAATCTAGCCCTATCCTATTTGCAGATGACACCAGCATCTTAGTATCCCACTCGAATCCTGTTGAATTTTGTAACACTATTAATACAGTTTTTCAAACTTTAAGTGACTGGTTTAGATATAACTTGCTTTCCTTAAACCTGACTAAAACTCACTTTATTAGATTTGCAACTAAAAATAAAAATCAAACTGAAATAAACATTAATTATGATAATAAGTTACCTCCTGCAACCAATATTACCAAATTTCTTGGTTTAACTGTTAACTGTTCACTAACCTGGACAAACCACATTGATTTCCTCACAAAGAAGTTAAGTAACACATGTTACCTAATTTGTAACATTAAACCTTTTTTGTCTGTCTCTGCACTGAAAATGGTTTACCATTCCCTGTTTCACTCAATTATGTCTTATGGAATAATGTTCTGGGGAAATTCTCCTCATAGCCCCATAATTTTCAAGATGCAAAAAAGGGTACTTAGGATAATAGTGGGAACTGGTTATAGGGATTCATGTAGAGAATTATTCAAGGAATTAAAAATATTGACACTCTCATCACAATACATTTTGTCATTGCTATTGTTTGTTATTCAAAACAGGGGTCATTTTACATCGAATAGTTCAGTTTACAACTTTAATACTAGGCAAAAGAACGATTTGCATTTACCACAAGTGTCACTGACTATGTATCAGAAAGGAGTCTTGTATTATGGCATC